>Ga0209287_10000711_pt1 | contig 18669 bp, 14 predicted proteins | sample PPLLak3cmMay2015_2_FD_187255 | JGI IMG/M metagenome (GOLD analysis project Ga0209287, IMG submission 187255) | Freshwater sediment microbial communities from Prairie Pothole Lake near Jamestown, North Dakota, USA - PPLs Lake P8 Core (1) Depth... | ecosystem: Environmental > Aquatic > Freshwater... | reverse complement strand
TGTAATAGTAAGAATTATCAAGTCCGAAATCCCATACCGACCTGAAGCTTTCCGCCAGGGCGAAGGGGCCGTCGAACATTCTCACCATCTCGCCGAGCATATAATTCCTTACTATCTCAAGCTCCTCCCTTTCAACAGGGACACGCTGAAGGATCTCAATCTCTTTGTATATTTCATCAATTGCATTTTGAGTACTTTTCTTACTCACTTCTGTGGAGATAAACTTAAAGCCGCTGAGGATCAGCGAAGTGATTATGGAGTGGATTCCGTAAGTCAGACCCTTCTCCTCCCTTATATTCCTCATCAGCCTGGAGTTGAAGTACCCGCCGAGGATCACATCCACTACCTTGACCCCCGGATAATCAGGATGCAGCTTGCTGATCGACGGCGATCCTATCCTGATAGCAGTCTGGACGGCTCCTTTTTTCTCAATACTGACTTTTCTGACATCTGACTGCCTTAATCCGGCTCTCTTATCGGGTGTTCTTCCGCCCTGCGGCCGGAATGATCCGAAATACCGGTTCAGCAGGGAAACAGTATCCTTATGAATCTTACCGGAAATTATTATTGCCAGCTTATCGGGTGAATAGAACCATGAATGAAAATCTTTGAGAAGTCCGGTATCAAGATTGTTGAAATCATTATGGACGACCTGCCTGCCATAAGGATGATCTTTTCCGAAAATCGATTCATAGAACTCGTCCATTGCAAGATTAGCGACCTTATCGCGGTTGACGAGATACCATTGCAGCCTTTTTTTCATCAGCGCCCTGAACTCCGTTTCCGGGAAAACCGGCATGAACAGCATCTCCCTGGCCAGCTCGAGTATTTTTCCGGTATGCCTGCTCATGAAAAAAATGACAATGCCGGCACGGTCTTTTTCGCTGTACTGGCTGTAGAATGCTCCGTGAAAGTCCAGTATCCTGTTGAGCTTTGATGAAGTGTAATTTTCCGAGCCTTCTGTCAGCATCATGTTTACTGTGGATGAAAGGAGCGGTATGTTTTCCATTGCCTGTCCGGCATCAAATGTGAAATCAATCCGCATCACATCCTCGGTGCCTGCCTCTATCATATAAACCGGGATGCCGTTATCAAGCCGTGCTGAAACTGCTTCTGGTATTTTGCCCGGGCTTACCGGCACAACCTGAGGCTTCGCTGGATGTTTTCCGGTCATTTTATTGCTCCTGCTGTTCTGTAATAAAGAGTGCTGCAGTTACACGATTCAAAATATCTTCCGGCTGCCTCGATGACCATGTCCCTGGTTATTTTCCTGTAATGTTCAACCTCATCGTTTATAAGGCCGGTATTTCCAATGAGTTCATAGAAAGAGAGGTTTATTGCCTTGTTCAGAATGCTTGTGTTGGCAAAAACATATGAGGATTCAAATTTGTTTTTCACCTTTTCCATTTCCGGCGCTGAAGGATATTTTGTTTTCAGTTCATCAACAACCCCTGTAACAGCCTCTTCAGCATGTTGAATATCAACTCCTTTCATAAGTTTTCCATGAAGTATAAGCAGCCCGGGATCAATATCGGATGTAATGTATGCATTGATCTCGCTGAATAGTTTCTTTTGCCGTACAAGCTTTGTATTGAGTCTGCCTGATTCACCTCCTGCAAGAATATCGGTTATCAGGTCAAGCGTGTAGAAGTCCTTTCCTGTCCTCGGCCCCGTATGCCATACTTTATAGAGAGCATCGACAGGTACATCCCTTTCAACTTCGAGTCTTCTTGCTTCGGTCTGCACAGGTTCGGCAGGCAGCTTTCTTTTTTTTACATTACGTTTTTCAATTTGTCCGAACCATTTCTTCGCCATGCTTACGGCTTTATCTGTTCTTATGTTCCCTGTCAGTGTAAGTATGGCGTTGTTGGGCGCATAATTCGTGAAAAAGAAATCCTTTACCCGGTCCAGCGTCACATTGCTGATATGTCCGGTGTTCATGCCTATTGCGGGCCAGCGGTATGGGTGGACCTTATAGGCAAGCGGCCTCAGGATAAGCATGGCATCGCCGTATGGCTGATTGAGATAGCGCTGGTTGAATTCTTCAATGACCACACTCTTCTGTACATCAAGATTTCTCTGCGAGAAATCAAGCAGGTTCATCCTGTCCGATTCAAGCCAGAATGCTGTTTCAAAATTCTCAGAAGGCAGGGTGATGTAATAATTTGTGATATCTGTATTGGTGAAGGCGTTGTTTTCGCCTCCGGCAATAAGGAGATGCTTGTCAAATTTGGGTATAAGGGCTGTGCCGCCGAACATCAGATGCTCAAAAAGGTGGGCCATCCCTGTTGCCTCCGGATCTTCATCTCTTGACCCCACATCATAAAGGATATTCATAGCTGCAAGGGTGGTCGAACTGTCCTCGTGGACCAGTATCCTCAGCCCGTTGTCAAGGGTAAATCTGTTGTAGTTGATCATATTCTGTTCCCGGGTCAGCTTCTGTCCTGCAGTTTGACAAACTTAAGCAAAAAACTGTGAAGCAATAGTAATGTTTTTATATTTGCATAATTATGTTGCAAAACAGGTTTCTCAGAAAGATATTCCATCCGCGTTTTGAAGACATTGACCAGGTTAAGCTGATTTACGTGCTAAGCTTCGTGGTAGGGCTGTTGAGCGCGCTTGCAGCAGTAATCCTGAAGAACGCAATTCACTATACACACAAGATCCTGACTGAAGGAATTACGGGCGATTCAGGCAGTTACCTTTACCTTGCATTCCCGCTTGCAGGTATGCTGCTGACACTTCTGTTCGTAAAATACATTGTGAAAGATAAAATCAGTCACGGAATAAGCAGGGTTCTGTATGCTATTTCGCGGAAGAAGAGCTGCCTGAAAGTACACAACACATGGACTTCCCTGGTTGCCACGACGCTTACCATTGGATTCGGCGGCTCAGTCGGTGCCGAAGCTCCGATTGTCCTTACGGGATCGTCGATAGGATCAAATATCGGAAGGCTCTTCAGGCTTAATTACAGGAGCATAACCCTACTGATTGGCTGCGGAGCCGCGGGAGCAGTGGCAGGCATTTTCAAGGCGCCTGTCGCTGGTATGGTATTTACCCTGGAGGTACTTATGCTCGATCTCACGATCTCATCTATCGTTCCGCTTCTTATCTCATCAGTTACAGCTGCAACAGTCTCTTTTTTCCTGATGGGCGAACAGGTGCTCTTCTCTTTCAGCCTGAAGGGAGCATTCAATCTGTCCAATATTCCGTGGTACCTGCTCCTTGGAGTGATCTCAGGTTTCATATCGGTCTATTTCTCCAAAATGACGATCTTCCTTGAAAAGAAGTACGAGCTTATAAAAAATAAATATTTAAGGCTTGCAGCAGGGGGCATCATACTTGGAGGACTCATTTTTCTTTTCCCGCCTCTGTTCGGGGAGGGCTATGATACCATATTGCTGCTCCTCCAGGGAGAAACCGAATCGGTTATGCGGAACAGCATATTCCACCAGTATTCAGGAAACTTTCTGATGGCAGCCCTGTTCATGCTATGCCTGGTGCTGCTTAAGGTTTTTGCCAGCAGCTCAACCAACGGGGCAGGCGGAGTGGGAGGTATCTTCGCCCCGGTACTATTTCTGGGAGGCGTGACAGGGTACCTTCTTTCAGGCATCTTCAACGAGTATTTCAATCTCAACCTTCCCGACAACCGGTTCGTGCTTGCCGGAATGGCCGGCATGATGGCTGGAGTTATGCATGCCCCGCTAACTGCCATATTCCTGATCGCTGAAATAACCGGAGGCTACGATCTTCTCATCCCGCTAATCATTACATCCACTGCCGCTTATATAACCACACGTGGTTTCGAACGGCACTCGATCTATCATGTTCAGCTTGCAGAAAGGGGAGAACTGATTACCCATGACAAGGATAAGGCTGTGCTTTCAATGATGGACTGGAGAAAAGAGATAGAAACTGATTTACAGAAGGTTAAGGCTACTGATACCCTCGGAGAGCTTGTCAGGAAGATTTCACATTCGAAGCGCAACCTCTTCCCCGTGGTCGATGAGTACAATATACTCGAAGGGGTCGTGTCGCTTGACGATGTCAGGGAGATCATGTTCAACCAGGAGCTTTACAGCAATACATATGTAAAGGACCTGATGACGATCCCTCCTTCGTATATCGATAAAAGCGAAGATATCGGAAAAGTGATGGATACTTTCAGGAAAACCGGAGCATGGAACCTTCCCGTACTTGATAAGGGATATTACGTAGGTTTTATATCAAAATCAAGGATATTCACCACATACCGCGAACTGCTGGTCCAGTTCGCCGAAGAATAAATTAATATATTACATAACTATGAAGAAGGATACTGTGATTTTTGATCTTATTGAAAAGGAACGCCAGAGGCAGCTGAACGGCATTGAACTTATCGCCTCGGAGAATTTTGTAAGTCCTCAGGTGCTGGAAGCCATGGGTTCGGTGCTTACAAACAAATATGCTGAAGGATACCCGGGGAACCGCTATTACGGAGGCTGTGAGGTTGTTGACCAGTCCGAGCAGCTGGCTATCGACAGGCTGAAACAGCTCTTCGATGCCGAATATGCCAATGTTCAGCCTCATTCGGGAGCACAGGCCAATATGGCTGTTTTCATGACCGTGCTTAAGCCGGGAGATACTTTCATGGGGCTTAACCTTTCCCATGGGGGGCACCTGTCGCACGGTTCGCCCGTAAACTCCTCAGGCATCCTTTACCGGCCGGTTGCCTATGGAGTAAAGGAGGAAACCGGCATGGTCGACTATGATATGATGGAGGAGATCGCACTGAAGGAGAAGCCAAAGATGATAATCGGGGGGGCATCAGCATATTCACGCGAGTGGGATTATGAAAGGATGAGAAAGATTGCCGACATAGTCGGTGCAATGCTTATGGTCGATATGGCGCATCCGGCAGGTATCATAGCAGCCGGCCTTCTTAAAAATCCTCTTAAATATGCGCATGTAGTTACATCCACAACACATAAAACACTGAGAGGACCGAGAGGAGGGATAATACTTATGGGTAGGGATTTTGTCAACCCCTGGGGAATAACCACTCCCAAGGGTGAACCAAGGATGATGTCGTCGCTTATTAATTCGGCTGTCTTTCCGGGTGTCCAGGGAGGACCGCTTGAGCATGTCATTGCCTCCAAAGCTGTGTCGTTTGGGGAGGCTCTCACTCCTGAATTCAGGGAATACCAGGTCATGGTCAGGAAAAATGCCGCGGTAATGTCACAGGCATTTATTGACAAGGGCTACAAAGTGATCTCAAACGGTACCGATAACCACCTGATGCTGATAGACCTGAGAACCAGATTTCCGGAAATTTCAGGTAAAAAAGCGGAGAATACCCTCGTCAGGGCTCATATTACAGTGAATAAGAACATGGTGCCCTTTGACAGCCGTTCACCATTCCTTACATCAGGACTCAGAGTAGGGACGCCCGCAATATCCACCAGGGGCATGAAGGAAGAGCACATGGGGATAATAGTTGATCTGATAGATGAAGTCATATCAGACGTTGAAAATGAGTCAGTTATAACAAGAGTAGGAGAGAAGGTCGTGGAAATGATGAAATCGTTCCCCCTTTTCACAATGTGAATAATATTTAACGTTCAATTTTCAAAAGAACTTATTTTATCGTACCTTTACATATTGTCCGTTGTTATTTTTTTTCAGTAATGAGCAGCAAGAAGTTAATTTATATAGTAGACGACGATCCTTTTATCAACAAGCTGGTAGTTAAGAGGTTAACTTCCGAAGACTATAAGGTGGAAGCATTTGAATCGGGAGAGGAGTGCCTTGATGCCATGCATAAAAATCCTGACCTTGTGATACTTGACTACCTGTTTTTAAAGGAAAACCATGAGTTCATGAACGGGATGCAGGTTTTTGACAAGATAAAGGAGTTGAAGCCTGACACACCAGTAATAATGCTCTCAGGCCAGGATAAAGGAGAGATAGTTCTGGAGCTGGCCAGAAAAGGGATCGACGATTACATCATCAAGGACAATAATCTCATTGATAACCTCAGCATAGCCATCAATGAGGTATTTCAGAAGATCGCCTGAGATCTATTTCAGAATAAAATTGTAAGTGATCGTACCCTTCTGTATTGCAGGGGCATCGGGTTTTGCATCGAATGATGCCTGAAGTGCAGCCTCTTTTGCAACCCTGAGAAGATAATCGTCAAGTATGGTTGTACCTTTGAAGCCCGGATTTGCCTGGATGACTTTCCCTGATCTATCGACACTGACCTCAACAACAACTCTTCCCTCTTCCTGGGAGTCGTACTGCGGAAGCGGGAGTTTCTGGAATCCCCGCCCTCCCAGGTCATATGAAATGCCGCTATTCCCTGTTCCTCCCCCATCGCCGCGATTCTGTGAGTTAAGGTCGCCTGATGGCACTCCCTGGTTGCCCTCTCCTCCTGCTACTCCTTCGCTGGTCGATGAGGTTCCGGCATTCCTGGAACCCTCGAGGGCCTTTTTAGTACGGTCCGTTATGTCGGCCTGGCGTTTCTGCTCGGCTTCTATCTTTTTTCTATCAATCTCCTCCTGTTCCTTTCTGATCCTTTCGGCTTCAAGCTGCTCCCTGTGTATTCGTTCGGCCTCTATCTGCTCCTGCCTCTTTCTCTCAGCTTCCGGATCGACCTTCTTTACTTCAGGCGCCTCTTCAGTGTCCTGTGTAAGGATCGGCTCATCGTCTGTCACGATTTCGGGTTCTGACGGAGGCGGAGGGGAAGCATCCTCCTGACTTGCAGGAGCAGATGGTTCAATCAGCCCCATACCTGTATCATCGGTTCCGAAATTCACAAGAATACCCAGTTCGGTCTCGGGCGGGGGAGGAACCGAAAACCCGAAGAGAAGGCACAGGGCAAGTATAGCCAGGTGCAATATTATCGTCCCTGCTATTCCTTTTCCCCTTTCGGATGGAAAATGGTAGAGATCGTTATTTGGGTGTGGTCGCAATTATCAGCTTATAATTGTTTGCCTGGGCAATGTTAAGAACCTGTACAACGCTTTCAAACGGAACGCTCTTATCGGCGTGAAGGGATATATATATATCGGGATTGCTGCCCAGTTTCTCCTTCAGGACAGCTTCAAGCTCTGTGATTGTTACCGGTTGCTGTTCAACATAATACCGCTGGTCGGCTGTAATTGATACTGTAGTCTGAGGTTTAGCTGAAGTTTGTGCACTCCCTTTTGGAAGCAGAAGTTTTAATGCGGTCGGATGTACCAGGGTGGATGTCAGCATAAAGAATATCAGAAGGTTAAAGACCACATCGGTCATTCCGACTGAACTGAAATTAATGCTGATTTTATTTCTGTTTGAAATAGCCATCTTATCGACTTGGTTTTACGGGTTCATTTAAGATATCCATGAATTCAGTGAGCGTGGCTTCAAGTTTAAAGACCACCCGCTCTACTCTCACAACAAGTATGTTGTATGCAAAATAACCCAATATGCCAACAATAAGGCCTGCTACCGTCGTGATAAGAGCCGTGTATATCCCGTCAGACAGCAGCGAGACCTCAATATTGTTTCCTGCCTGCGACATAGCGTAGAACGATTGTACCATTCCAATTACCGTACCGAGGAATCCAAGCATGGGTTCGGCTCCTGTGATCGTTGCCAGTGTCGGAAAACTTTTTTCAAGCTTGGAGATCTCGAGTTTTCCGACATTCTCAATGGCTGTGCTGATGTCCTGCAGCGGCCTGCCAAGCCTTGATATGCCCTTCTCAACCATCCTGGCGGACGGACTGTCTGTGGATCTGCATAATGCAAGCGCTGCTTCGATCTTGCCGTCGTGAATATAATCCTTGATCCTGTTCATGAAATTCTGGTCTTCCCTGGTAGCTTTCCGTATAACATAATATCTCTCAATGAAGATGTAAGCGGCGACCAGGGAAAGGAGAACGATAGGGATCATAACCCATCCTCCCTTAAGTGCGAAATCGAAGATAGTCATGTCAGCCTGGGTCGTGCTTCCGGCCGGAAGAGAGATGTCCTGCAAAATGAACTGTAAAAATCCCATACCTGTTATTTTAATTCGTTACCTGTTAATATTCTGCTAATTAATTCACGTGCGAAGATATTAAAAAACGTATTCAAACGGCATTCTATTATGTGCGGTTAATAACAATGCCAGAATATTTATCAACTGAATTATTCTGAATTTACCAGGAACAGCGTGAGCGCTATTGTCCTGACAACTCCGGTTCATCTTCCTTTTTCATCTCCGAACTCAATCTCTTTTTGAAGAGATCGGAAAACCTGTCAAAATCCTTCTTGAAGAAGACACCGAAACCCTGTGTATAGTCGGACTGCCTTCCTGTATATGGATTATTGAACCTGTTGAATACCTTGAACCGGATATTCTCGGTAAGCTTGTATTCTATATCAAAATCGCCGATAAGCTGATCGGTATTATCTGTTTGTCCTCCGGTTCCCCTGACATCAAAGTTGCCGTTTATTGAGACCCTGTCATTAAGCAGCTGAGTGGAGAGAGCCAGCTGTACCTCATTGGAACTGAAGTCCTTGTATCCCGGTCTGTAAACGAAGCCGACGTCAAAATCATTGCTTATCTGCGACACCCAGTTGCTGAGCTGGTTTGAGACCATCTCGGTGGTTGTGACGGCCATGGCCGATGTGCCCGTGGATGTTGTGGAAGCAAATGATGACCCGTATGACGGATCCGAATAGAAGCTGTTCATTACCAGGAGGTACAGAAACTGGCGACTGAGTTCCTCTTCGGTGGAGATCACATTTTTAAGATAAGTTCTCGTGGCTTCATCCGCCATCGGGAGGAGAATATCCAGGCCTACGATTGGATTGAAAAGGTTTCCCGACAGATTGATATGACACTCAACAGGGATCCTTTCATCGTATTTCTGATCCTGGAGCAGCTCCCCTAATGAAGCCTTTAGCTTGTATATTGCCTTTATATTGATCTCAGCATTGTCAATATCACCGTTGAAAGTAATCGTTCCGCCATTCTCAACACTGAATGGCTTGTTGAAAATATTGCCAAGAGTGAAGAGGTAATCGCCATCCTCGATTACATAGTCGCCGACTATTTTAAATTCATTCTTTTCGTTTATGTTGATGTTGAGATTTCCTGATCCGTGGCCTTTCATAATGTCACCTACTTTTGAATCGAAAATCAGCTGGACCTCCGCATCCGGTGTAACTTCCAGATCGAAATTCAGCACCAGCTTTATTTCCGGCACAGGTTTCTTTAACGGTTCCTTTACAGCCCGGATAATTGTATCAACCGCATCCTGATCGAAGAAGCTGATGTACGAGTATTCCGAGACTGTTTCGGTTGAATTAAGCGGGATGAAGAACCTTGTGTTTCTGTCGCTCCTTGCCGAAATGTCGAAAGTAAGGGTGCTTGCGTTATTTTTGATGGTGGTGACACCCGTAGCGAATGCAGTGCCGTAGAAGTATTCGTTATCCCTGGGCCGTGTATTAAGCGCCATCGATTCATTAAGCGTTATCATCAGATCAGCCTGGTAATCCCTGAAATACCTGTGATTTATTGAACCGTTAAGGATAGCTGTCCCTCCTCTTTCATCATTCAGCTTCACATTGCTGAAGATAATCCTGTCCCTTTCAAACATTATTGAGTCTCTCAACGTATATTTTGTCTGGAGGTAGTCAATCTTTATTGATGCGTCTTCGACCATGAGAGCTCCTTTAAGAACAAGCTGGTTGAGTTCACCCGAGAGATTTACATGGCCGGTAGCTGTTCCAGCGATCCCTGAGGCAAACACCCTGAGAAGCGGGTTGAGGGCATCAACCGGAAGGTCTTCGGCCACTCCGTCAAGCGAGATCTTCTTTGTTGCCGGATCATAGTAGCCATTTATATCAACCATCTTTTTACCGCCCAGGTCGTTCCCGGCATGGATCTCCGCAACCTTCCTGTCGGAATCCCAGGCTGATGTGACAGACAGATCGCCATACTCACTCTCGAGCATTGAAAAACCGTTTACCTTCAGGTTGCTGACAAGAAGCAGATCCCTGTATATGCCTGTGACTAGAACATCCCCGTTAAGCTCTCCCTTTAATCCGAGCGGGACCCTTTCGGCATTTTCCCTCTTTTCAGCAAGATAATTGAGCGGTGAGATATCTATGCCATTGAATTCAAAATTCAGAGTGTCATTCGGATCTTCTGAAACAGACCCATTAACAAGATATGAATGCTCGTTATTGTTGATGAAAAGCTTATTGAACTTAAGGGCACTTGAGTCGAGGGCTATCGAGGAGCTGTTGATCTTCCAGAGCTTGTTGCGGACGAAAATATCTGTTGAGTCAATAATGATATCGAGCATCGAATTGCCGTTCTCCTTCCTGCTGAACCGGCCGCTTGCCATGAATTTGCCGCTGTTCAGCACTTTTTCATGGTTATCCCATCCAAGGTCCAGGAGGAAGATGTCAGTTTTCGTATCAAGATTCACAAAAAATCCTTTAAGCTCTGATTGTTCCAATATGCTTAATGAGGAGCTTTTCAGTTCTATAGCCAGTTCATTTGAAGATGTTTTACCATCCAGAACCAGGTTGGTTAACGTATTGTTCCTGAAGCTCAGGCTCTTCGCCTCTCCTTTGACCCACATTATGCTGTCGGTGAACAGAGTTCCGCTGAGCCAGCTCTTTTCCGATATCAGGAAGCCGGTTCTGAAAAAGTTGTTCAGCATGTCGGTGTTCTTAAAGCTGATGCTGAAAGTGAAATTGTTCTCAGGCAGCTCATCGTCATCATCGGGTTTCAGGAACCTTGAAGGCATAAGTCCGGAAAGGATTTCCCTGAACTGCGTTCCAAGCGATGAAAAATCATAGTATCCTCTGAGGTCAGCATCAAGGTAATCGGTTCGCAGACTTATCGCAGGCCGGCTGTTTTCAACGAAGGTCTTAACGGAGAAGTTATAGAGATCGAGTGTATTGCCGAATCTCCTGATCCTTGAATTGAGCAGCTTTATTTCGCCATCGATATTATTGATATTGCTGCCCTTGAAATTTGCCGTCAGGAGCATTGAAAGAGAAGAGCTGGTGTCCTCCCTGTCTATGTTCAGTTTGTTCAGGTAGGCATTTGCAAGGTTAACCGTGAAGTCAAATTCAGGCAGCTCCCTGTTGAAGTTGAACATACCCAGTATATCCATCCTGATGTTGCTGTCGGATACCTTGACGCTTCCATCCCAGGTCTTTTCTGTGAAAATACCGTCAAGGGCTATGTTACGATACTTGTAGCTGTTAATCTCCATGCTGTCGATCATTCCCGAGAGGCTGCCTGAAAACTGCTTCAGCGACCGGGCTACTCCATCGATATTGGTTTTTATGCTCAGGTTGCCAAGCAGGCCTGGGTTTTCAGTAAGATACCCGAGATCTACATCAGTGCCCGTTACGAGTCCGCTCACCCTGAACCTGTTAGGTTTCTCTGGCCTCATCGAGATATCTGTCTTTATTGATCCAACGCTGGTGCTCAGCTTTCCATAAGCGACAAAATCAGTTGTAAATCCCGTGAAGCTTCCGGTGAATGTAAAAGTAGCCAGCTTATCCAGTATTTCAGGCAGAATCAGTTTCCCCCTGCCCGGTATAGTTATCTGACTGAGCTCCTCTGAATTCGAACGCAGGCTGTTTATGCCGAAAAAAATGAAAGAGTTTTCAATTTCGGGCAGGCCAGAAAAATCGAAGTCACAATTGATGTAGGTGTGATCTTTCCAGGACAGTTCAACGTTTCTGCCCCGGAGTTCTGCCACTGTCCCGATTACCTTTCCCGATACCCATAGCGACTCATCGATCCCTTCTGCAAAGGGAGCAAAATACTTCAGATCAGAAAAATAAACCAGTGACCTGTCAAGGAGAACATCAAGCCTCACATCATTGAAAAAATCATGGAAGGTTGTTTCGGTGCTTATTCCTGCATGATCGATATTCAATATTGAACTGTCGCAGCCCACAAAGGCAGATGTGAAAAGGACACTGTTCCTTGATAATTTAACGTCACTGGTCATTCTTCTTACCATGAACCCTGATGAATCGGTAAACCCCAGGTCGTAAATGCTGAAGGTGGTTGTGTCGTTCACGATATTAAGATCCTCAAGTATGCAGCTGATGGCAGAGAGTTGCAGTTTATTAAGGTCGAGCCGGGTTTTGCTTTCAGGTCTCCGGTGATTTGCAATTGTGAATCTTCCGCTGTCGATTCTGACCTGGTTAACATAGATCCTGTTTTTCTCCTTTTTAAGTGTATCTCCGGCGACCCTCATTTTATCGAGGTACCATTCCAAATTAAGCACGCCTGCCGAATCGGTTATCAGCGCAAGATAGGGATTCTCTGCCTCGACCTTCCCGAGGATGATCATCTTTTCCTTCATGTCAAATTTCCTGATCACTGCATTGAGCCTCCGGGCATACAGGAGAGTATCTTCATTCATATCTTTTACAAGTATATCATTGAGGTTCAGTTTGTTGAAGAACTGGAATTCAACTTTGCCTACAGAGATTGTTGAATGAAATACTTCGGAAATATGATCGGTGATTCTTCTTACGAGCCTGGTTTGTATTGCCGGCATCCTCAGCATAAAAGCCATCACCATCGGGAGAGCTATGATGATCCCGAGGAAAATGATAAGATACTTAAATGATTTTTTAATACTTTTGACCATCCGCAAAGGGTTAAAAAATCAAGGATTAATTCAATTCACAAATATACCGAAATTCAAATAATATATGGCGGTCACGATACTGGCGATAGAATCTTCGTGCGATGATACATCTGCTGCTGTCATAAGGGACGGTTATGTGCTCTCCAACCTTATTGCAGGACAGGAGGTGCATCGGTCGTTCGGCGGCGTTGTACCGGAACTGGCCTCGAGGGCTCACCAGGCAAATATTGTTCCGGTTATCGACCAGGCGATTACCAGGGCGGGGATAAAAAAAGAGGAGATCAGCGCAGTGGCTTTCACGCGTGGGCCCGGGCTGCTCGGCTCACTGCTGGTGGGAACCTCATTCGCCAAAGGCTTTGCACTGTCACTTGACATACCGCTTATTGAAGTAAACCATCTTCAGGCACATGTCCTTTCCCATTTCATTCTTACTCCGGGCAAGGAATCAAGGATACCTTCATTTCCATTTCTTTGCCTTCTTGTTTCAGGCGGACATACCAGGATAATTCTCCTAAAAACCCATCTTGAAATGGATGTCCTTGGAAATACTATAGACGACGCTGCAGGCGAAGCATTTGACAAGTGCGGCAAGCTTATGGGGTTCACTTACCCTGCCGGTCCCGCAATCGATGAGTTCGCTGCAACCGGAAACAGGAAAGCATACCATTTCCCGAAACCCTCGGTAAGAGGCCTCGACTTCAGCTTCAGCGGATTGAAGACAAGCTTCCTTTATTTTCTCAGGGACATGATAAAAGAAGACGGGGATTTCATTGAAAAAAACAAGGCGGATCTTTGCGCCTCTCTTCAGTATACAATTGTTAATATCCTCACCTCAAAACTGATTAAGGCATCAGTCGATACAGGCATCAAACAGATAGGTATTGCCGGCGGAGTATCAGCGAATTCGGGATTGAGAAATGCTGTGGAGGCCGAAGCCGTGAAAAGAAACTGGGAGCTCTTCATTCCTGATATTGCGTATACTACAGATAATGCCGCGATGATTGGAATAACAGGTTATTACAAGTACCTGAAGGGTGAATTTTCAGGTCAGGATACAGCGCCCCTGGCAAGAATGTGATTTGACAAACAAACCAATTATTTGACAGATTTTAGTTGAAGTTATTTCAATTTTGATTATTTTTCGGAATAAATACTTCTGATGCAGGAACTGAAAATTTTACCTGGCAAAAACTCACCGGAGATCACATTCAATCCTGATGGCAGGCTTAGGATCAGTGGTCGTTCCATTCATGAGAATGTTGCCGAGTTCTTTGCACCGGTAGAGAGCTGGATTAACAGCTACGTGGAAAATCCTGCTCCGCTGACTTCCGTCGATATGAACCTCGAATATTTCAACAGCGCAAGCGCCAAGGTATTCATCACCCTGCTTGAAAAAGTCAAGCATGTTACGCTGAAAAACGGAAAGTATGTCTTTAACTGGTTCTACGAGGATGGCGATGAGGATATATTTGAAAGAGGAGAGTATTTCGCTGTGGTGCTCGACGTCCCGTTCAATTTCATCAAGACCGGTTCCTCTTCCTGAAAATCAAATATACAGGCACCCCTAAAAGAAGGAATATCAGACCTGTTACCATATGTAACGGTTTGTTGATCGTTATATTTATTACAAACCAGATGGTTATACCTATAAATATTATTGGTGTCACAGGATATCCGAATGTCCTGTAAGCTCTTTCTGCATTCCTGAGTTTCTTCCTGAATATGAATATCCCCGCAGCAGCCAGAGCGTAAAATATCCATTCGATAGATACCGTATAGGTTATCAGGTTCTCAACGGTACCCCAGAAGAGCAGGAGCAAAATTGCCCATACCGACTGCAGTATTATCGCGTAAACGGGAGTTTTGTACTTCGGATGAACCCATGCAATGCTTTTAAAAAATAGTCCGTCAGCTGCCATCGCATAATATATGCGCGGCGCTGAGAGTGTATAGATCCCTATCGTACCCACGGTGCTGATGGCTATAATGCCGGCTACCAGAAGCCCTCCTGATGGAAGTATAGTGCTTACTGCGTCTGCGGCCACCTTTTGTGAAGTTACAATCGTATCAATAGGCAGCAGCAGCATATATCCTGTGTTCACGAGCAGATAGATCATCGTTACAATCAGGGCTCCGGTGATCATAGCCACCGGAACATTCCGCGCAGGGTTTTTTGTCTCGCCCGCAAGAAATGATGCATGCTGCCATCCGCCGTATGAGAACAAAACACCTGTGAGCGCAACACCGAAGGCAGAAAGACCTGCCCCGGAGGAGGTTGAGAAAGACATCGGCCTGAACGAGAAGCCGCTGTCGCCAGACAGAAAACCAACAAGTATTATGATAAGAATCCCCGCGATCTTCAATCCTGTGAAAATATTTGAGAATATTTCCCCGAATTTAGCCCTGAAGACATTCAGTGTCGTGAGTACCACGATAGTGCTGATGCTGGTTATCATCATTCCTGTCCGTGACATCGGGATGAATGAGCTCAGGTAATATGAGAATGCCAGTGCAAGTACAGCTATAGAGCCTGAGGTGATAATTATCAGATAAGCCCATCCGTAAAGGAATCCGAGCCAGCCGCCGTAGGCTTCCCGCAGAAACACATAGATCCCGCCGGCCTGGGGAAAAAGCGATCCGAGTTCCCCGAATGTAAGAGCCCCTGTAAGAGCAATGATCCCCCCAAGTGCCCAAACAAGAAGAATCAGCGATGAAGAGGGGATCAATCCTGCTATCTGCGAAGGAGTGACAAAAATGCCCGAGCCTATGCAGGAGCCTATGGCTACCATTATCAACCCGTACAGGGTCAGCTCTTTTGCCAGTTTGGTCATAGACTAGCCGCTGGGTATGTTCCGGTCAGTATGCCAGTATCTGGCTCCTTTCCCTTCCGGAGCCTTTGATCCATAACTTGTTACTGTACACTTCAACAAGCGACCACGCTCCGGCCTTGTCGGTTTCAACCATTGCCTTCAGGTTTACGAAATGGATCATGTTGAAATTTCCATAATTGCCTGCATGGTTATGCCCGTTGAACCAGGCAATTATGTTGTGATAATTACCAAGCAGTGCGTTTACCTCCCTGTAGTTAAGCAGGTTATGGTTGTTTTCAGGGTAGGTGGGGAAGTGGCAGACTATAAATACTTTTTCCTTTTTTGAAGAGGCTTCATCAAGCTGCAAGCCGAGCCATTCAAGCTGTTTAATTCCTAATCCTCCGTTCCAGTCCAGGGCATTGGCCATCCCTTCAGCCTTAAGGCTTTCAATATATTCCTCTGTCTTTTTAATTGCTGCTTTGCCCGATTGGGCGTATGTGCTTACTTCATTGCCGTTGAGGATTATGAACTTGAAATTGTCAACGTTGAATGAATAATATCCGTTTTTGCCGGGCATTTGAAGGGGAAGACGTTTCTTATACCTTGCATCGACTGAGAAATCGTGATTGCCAAGACAATGGAATGTCCTGAGTCCTGATGAATCTATTATTTTCAGCACGGGTTCGAATGAGGCATAATCCCTGTCGATAAGGTCTCCGAGGTTAATAAGGAAGTCAGCAGAATCGGCCTTCAGTGAGGTAACGGCTTCCTTTAGCCTGTGAAGTGATTCATTATAGAACCTTGAGCCTTCCGGCTCAGCATTGCAATGATGGACATCAGTGATTATCCCGAAGGAGAACAGGGGTTTCTGGTTCTGTTCAGAAGGCCGGATATTGCTGTTTCTTCCTGATTCAGGCATGGAAAGTAACATGTAAGTGGCTATTAACAGAGGGAATATGGAATTCATCTTTTAAGGTATTAATTCATAAAAGTACGAAAAAATATTAAGCTCCTTCAGAGCTTAACACTATGGGGAGGGTATAGGCCCCCGGTTGTCATGTCACCGGGGGTTATTCAGCCAGCGGATCGGCCACCGCTCCCATGAAGATAATGGAATTGGATGTTGTTTCCCTGATTATGTAAATGAACGGATGATCAGCTTTGAAAACAGTTGGATCCAGAGGCATGGAGGTTAATCCGATATCAACTATTGTAGCTGCAGCGGCTTCAGTTCCTTCTTCATTCGTTTCAATGAATGCCTGATGTGTAACATCATTGATCAGCAAATCAGCCTCTTCAGTTATATTTGAGAAATCGGCCAGATCGGTGAATGCAACACCCATTCCCATGCTGGAGAGAATCTCTTTAAGCTTTTTCTTATAACCATATTTGAAGCGTGGAATAAAAATATCAGTCTCTCTTGTTGCCATCTGCTGAAGCCATCCGGTAAACGCTGCATCAGTCAGCGAACTAAGAAGAGCTGGTATTCCATCAGCTGCATCCGGCAGTATGATATCCATTACGAAATTGCCCTGACCATAAGGAAATTCAGCCAGCCTGAAACCATCGCCATCGTATATCTTAAAATCCTCCGTCAGCTTCATCATCGGAACATCCTCAGGATCACTTCCGGATTTGTAAAAAGGTTCCTCCTCAGTCTCTTTCTCATCAAACTGCAGTTTCCATTTTCCTTTAAAGTATATTGCATTGATGATAAGCATCACCGTATTATCCTCGAGTTTATCAACCATCTCTTTTATCAATCCGTTGGTATTATCCTCGATCCATTCATTGATCTTGTCAGGTGCAGCAGGATCAGTAATGCTGAATTCTTTTGATTCCGCAGAATAATACTCTTCAAGGATGTCGATAAATGATTGTTTCGGAGATATGCGGTCTTCCGTCCATACGGAATTGGCAATATTCATTATTACCCTCTTATCGACCGCAAGAAGCGCTTCAGTCAGATCCCTGTACGAATCGTTGATCTTTTCAGGTGTAATTCCGTTGACTCTCAGTGCTTCCAGCATGGCTTCACGGGTGGGTCCGGCTGCACCATTCAGGGTCATCGAAAGCGCATATGAAATGCTGAGCGGAGAAATAATGATGTTTTTTCCGCTGCCTTCATTTTCCATAATTCTGTTGAAGATATCGAAAGCGAATGAATTCTCTGACTCCACCAGTGATATCTGTTCGGAGGTCAGTTCTATTTCAACAGGGTCTGTTGGTAAATTATCATCTGGAGATTTTGTGCATCTGGTAAATAAAAAGGTGATTGAAGAAAGTACCAGAACGGATAAAAGAATATTCTTTTTCATATGAATGGCATATCAGGATATCATTATAACATCCAAAAATTATGCCATCTTTCCACTCTTTTTATAGTGCTTCCTGGATGTTTCAATATAAGCTTTCAGGTAAATCAATGATACAATGACAAATCCCATTCCGACTAAGAGCAGTAACAGAAAGAAGAAGACGGTCGGTTGTTCTCCTTCCGGGAGAGGATGCTTCAGCCTGTATATATAGCCCCACACTGTATAAAACACCATCATAAGCGATAACGCAAGGCTGAAAATAATTGTGGTGCCGTCCAGAATGCGTGTTGTCCTGTAAAATTTCGTTTTTTTAAACCGGACATATGATGCGCGAGCATATGCATTTGCCCGCCTCCTGGATTTTTCCTGCCTGTATTTTGCCCAGTTTTCCATAGCCTGCCTGTATACCTCATCATTAGCTGATATCCTTTCTTGATTGGCAATCAGGAACTCATAGGCTTCGGTCGCCTGTATGAATTTATCACGTGCTTCGGGTGCCGGGTTTACATCAGGGTGAAACAGCCTTGCCTTCTGACGGTAGGCTTTCTTGATATCGTTAACCGAGGAGTGGAGCGGTATGCCGAGGATCCTGTAATAGTCCGCTATTGTCATCTTTCCCGTGCATCGGTGCAATGACAAATTTAGTTATTTATTTCACTATGCCGGTAAAGCCCATAAACGCGAGAGCCAGGATACCTGCAATGACCAGGGAGACAGGCACTCCTTTCATCCCCTTTGGCACATTTACCAGTTCAAGCTGTTCCCTGATTCCGGCAAGGATGATCAGTGCAAGCCCGAATCCGATGGCAGTCGAAGCTCCGTAAACTACACCTTCGAGAAGGTTGTAATCTTTCTTGATAACAAGAATTGCAACACCGAGAACAGCACAGTTTGTGG
>Ga0209287_10000706_pt1 | contig 18708 bp, 12 predicted proteins | sample PPLLak3cmMay2015_2_FD_187255 | JGI IMG/M metagenome (GOLD analysis project Ga0209287, IMG submission 187255) | Freshwater sediment microbial communities from Prairie Pothole Lake near Jamestown, North Dakota, USA - PPLs Lake P8 Core (1) Depth... | ecosystem: Environmental > Aquatic > Freshwater... | reverse complement strand
GCCGACAGTATGTATTCCACCGAAACATATCCCGAGCATGGCACTGCGACAATTTGCAAATTAGCAGGCAGCCTGTATCCCATGCAGAGGGCAAGTTCTTTTGCACGGGCCGCCGAACGGTTGCAGCAGAAAGCAATTATATGGGGATATGATTTTCCGTTGTCCGCAGCCTCTCTTATTTCATCTGCTACATTCCTGTTGTCCGGAAAGTTCAGTGAAATTGCGCCTCTCGGACATTCAGCAAAACAGATCCCGCATCCTTCGCATGCGTCGGGCATGACATAAGGCCTGATATCGATGTCAATAGCCCGGTGGGGGCAGCATCTGTAGCAGGTCAGGCATTTTATGCAAGCCCCGCTTTTTATTTCGGCTTTTGTTTTAAGTTCTTTATAATTGTCAGGTATTCCGGAAGTCAGAATCGCGGCATTGGCAAAATCGGCTGCATTGTCTGCGGTATTAAGAAAGCTTCTTGACGGGCCGGCAACAAAAATACCCTTCCTGTTTGTATATATGCCTGTCCGATGAAGATTGCCGGATTGAAGGAATCCGTCTCTTCCTGTTTGAAGGCCGAAAACAGCAGCAAGCTCTTTCAGATAACCGGACGGGGATATGGTTTCATCAACAAAAGTAACTGCCGGGTTAATTCTGAAATTAAGCCGGGTTATTTCGTCAGTCAGTTCAATCTCGACCTTTCCCTTATCATCCTGCAGAATCCGGGGAGAGGTATTTGTAAATTTAAAATATACCGTACCGGCCGCTCTTGTTTCCCGGTATAATTTTTCGAGACCATTTCCCGCAACCTTCAGATTGCCTGTTAAAATATAAGTTTGCAGATTAAAATCCTTCTGCAGCTTCAGGGAAGCAAGCATTATTTCCTCTGTCGTTACCGGATTGCTTTCATATCCGAGACCGGTAAGAAATACTATTTTACTTCCTTCAGGAAGAGCTTTAAGGGCATCGATTCCGTTTCCGGTAAAACAGGAGAGGGATAAAACATCAGGGGAGGGCTTTAAGCCATAATCTGCATAATTGGGTTTTTTCTCGTATTCTTCGGCTATGACGACGCCGGATATTTTTTCTGAAACATTTCTGCCGCCGCTTTCCATAAAAACAGTAAAATCGCCGGCACAACCCCGGCATGAAAGAATTTTTGTATCGGTCATTATACGGGCAGGACCCATGCCTTCAGGATTGAGTTTTCTGACCGGGGCCGAAGCTTCTTTTTCTTTTAACGCCAGTATAACGTTCTTTCCGTACCCGAGGATCTCTCCGGCAATATTTACAGCGCCCGGGCCGCTTCCGATTATAAGAGTTTTCATTTCCGGGTCAGGCGACATAATCCTCCTGTTCCACTGGTTCCTGACGCATGGAATTCCTGAATCCTTTAATATATTTTGCGACATCCCATGCTGTTTTTACCGAATGGGTGATGCTTTCCGCTATGGATAAAGGGCCTCCCGCAGTTCCGGCTATAAAAACTCCGCCGGGTCTGGCAATGCCGTCATTTTCGCATGATTTCACAAAACCTGTATCACATGTTACGCCGAGCATTTTTGAAAGCGCTTGTGTCACGCTTCCCGGAATCATGGCTACGGAGAGAACAACCATGTCATAAACTTCCTCGATGCTCACTTTTGACAGGTTATCGAAGTAGTTGATTTTAAGCCGGTCGTCTTCCGTTTTATAAATATCTCCGGGAATTGTCCTTATCATACGGAAGTCTTCTTTTGCCTTCTGGTAAAGTTCTTCAAAATCTTTTCCGGAGCCCTGTATGTCTATATAAAAGAATGTTACGGATGTTTCAGGCTTTCTTGATTTTATGACACGCGCCATGCGAAGAGATGATGCGCAGCATATTTTAGAACACCAGAGATGATTAAGTTTGGAATCCCTGCTTCCCACGCACTGTATAAAAGCGATTTTACCGGGCGGCATGCCGTCAGAAGGTTTTATGGCAATGCCGTTGATTTTTATATTTCTTTCAAGATCGAGATTCGTTAATACGTTTTTAAAAACCCTGTAGCCGTATGGTTTTTTCACAGGATCGAACGGCTCAAATCCAGTTGCCATGATAACCGCGTCAGCAGAGGAGGAATAACAGGTTCCTTTTGTTTCAGGATTGATGGCCCCCTCCGGGCACAGATCAAGGCAATTCGTGCAGCTTCTGTCATTAAAATATAAACATTTGCTCTTATTTATGGAAAATACGGGATGATTTTTTATTGAAAATCCGCAGGATATCGCTCCATCCACCGGACATTTTTCGATGCAGATCCTGCACCCTGTACATTTTGATGGATTTATGGAATTCGGATTTATTTGAATATTATAATTAAAGCAGCCGTTTTTCGATATCCTTTCTATATTCGCGCATGTGTGAATTATTATATTATCATTACCAATAACATTGACGAGTTTCTCTTCCGCCATGCATGCGCCGCATTTTGCACAGTTTTCGACGGCTTTGCATGTAAACTGAATTGCATGGCCCCCGAGAAAAGGCTCTTTTTCAACAAGCTCGACTCTGATACCGAGTTTTGCAAGTTCATGGGTTGCAGTAAGCCCTGCGATTCCGCCGCCTATAACAAGGACTACCGGAGGTTTCATTTTGGATTATATCTCCAGATAACGGATTATTATTAGAAGTCGTTTCAAAACCCCGCCTGAGGTCTGATAGCTGTGTTGCAAGCCTCTTCAAAATGCTCACATACTACCGTGTATGCTGCGCTTTTTCATCGGCTTGCGCCTTGCTCTCAAACCTGATCCGAGGTTTTGAAATGACTTCTAACAAGGTTAAAAGGAAGAAAATACCTATAAATTACTTGTAATTTTGTCGACTTCTTCTTTCAGAAACTGCGCCAGTTCTTCAACTTCTTTTCTGCTTTTTCTTCCGATGCCTTTTGAAAGCTCTGCAAGTTTTTCATTATCAATGTCAGTTATCTTATTGATGAGAAAAGTTTCGGTTTCCGCATCGTCAAGCAGCATTCCGCAGCCTCCGACAACCCCTAGAAATTCACCTGCCGCGAATACCGGATAAACAACCTTGAACAGTCCGGCATCACACTCTTCGATAACGGCTTTTCCGGTCTGTTTGGCCTGTGCGGCAATGTTCATATGAGCGACAGCGCATATGAAGCTTTGTCCCTTGACGTTTGCTTTTATAGCCGGACAGAGATCATTGGCCCATTTCTTAAAATCGCTTATACGTATTCCGTTAACATCAAAAACAGAGGCGTTCAGACCTGATCTTCTGTTTATTTCCTTTTCAAGTTCAACCCATTTTTCAAGGGGTAAAATATCGGTCAGTTTCATATATTTCCTTTAATTGTTTTCTTAATCCATTCCTCAAGGCGCCTGAGTCCTTCTTCGGTCGAGACTATCGGTACATATCCGAGGTCTCTTTTTGCAGCGGTTATATCAAACCAGTGAGAAGTTGCAAGCTCTTTTGCAACAAATTTTGTCATAGGCGGTTCGCTTTTAATATTAAACAGCCCGTATAAAAATTCAAGAAAAGTTCCGGATAGTGCGGCAATTCCGGGATCTATGGCACGGGTGACCGGCGGAAGCCCTCCGGCTTTTAAAAAATTGTTGACCATATCCCATAAGGGGACAGGTTCTCCCTGGCTGATAAAGTATATTCTGCCGGAAAGCTCTTTGTTTTTTTCAAGGGCATCGGCTGCAAGGATATGCGCATACGCAGCGTTGTCTATATAGATCGTATCAACCATGTTTTTCCCGTTTCCGACTATACGGAGCCGTTTCGCCCTTTCAAGTATCCTTGGGACAAGATGGTTGTCCCGCGGGCCCCATATGAGATGCGGTCTTAATATTATTGTTTTAAGACCGGAGAGGGAAGCTTTTAAAACATGCTGTTCGGCCATTGCTTTGGTCTGCGGGTAATGGGCATGGAAAATCTCAGGGTACGGAACCGATTCATCCGCACCTTCCATGTCATTACCGTCGAATACGACACTCGGCGAACTTGTATGAACCAGATAAGGAACATCATTTTTCCGGCACCCCTCAATTACATTCACCGTTCCTTCAACGTTGGCTCTGAAATATTCCTTATAATCGCCCCATACTCCCGGTTTTGCCGCGGTATGAAAAACGATCTCTTTTCCTTTACAGGCGTTTTCAACAGCCTTTTTATCGCTTATGTCGCCACGGATCTGCCCTGCAGTAAACGGTTCAAGTTCAGGATAAAATCGTCTTGAAAAACTGGTTACGCTGTCTCCTCTTTCGGAAAGAAGCTTTGAAATTGCATACCCGAGGAATCCGCCTCCTCCTGTAACAAGCACTTTTCGTGGAGATTTCCCTGACATAAATTATTACCCGTTCCGCGTTTTAATTTGTTTTTCAGCCCATGCCGTGAGCTTTTCCCGGAAGATCTTTGAATTATGCCTGATGTCAACCGGAAATGATTTGTGGAAAAGTATGATTTTTATATCTTTTGTCAGTTCATGTTTCCCGGCAATCGCAAGAAGTTCCTTTTCAAGTTTTTTCTTGTCGATACTTGCTTTACCTTCGGGCTCAATGCAGATGACCGGAATCTGATCGGGTTTTTTCCCGATTCCAACGAGGGCGCTTCTGAAAACCTCCGGATGGTTGTTGAATATGGCCTCGCAGGGAATCGTAAAAAGAGTTCCTTTTTTTGTTGTTACTCGGTGGCTTTTCCGGCCAAGAAACCAGATCCTTCCTTTTTCATCTTTTCTGCCGAGATCTCCCATTCTGTGCCGGAACCCGGTTGAGTCTGTTATTTTTGAAAGCGCGTCGGCTTCCGGATTTTCAAAATACTGCCTTGTGACAAGATCGCCCATTACAGTTATTTCACCGGCCTCCCCGTCCGGGAGAATAATATCGTCGGACCATTTTAGTACCGGGTCGTCGCTTATCCTGATTATTCTGACGTCTATTCCGTTTAAAGGAGCTCCGACGCAGATTCCGTGACCCTGCTCGCTCAGTTTCCCCGTTTCTGATAAGATCTCTCTGCTTCCGATCGATATTACCGGAACCGCCTCGGTTGCGCCGTACGGAGTGTGGATTTCGGCTTCGTCGGTAAGCATGGAGGAAAAGCATTTTATATTTGAAAGCGAAACAGGGGCTCCTGCAGATACGACTCTTTTTAAGGAGGGGAGCTTTATTCCCATGCTCCTACCGTATCTTCCGACGCGGTTTAAAAGGGCAGGGGAGGCGAACATGTTCGTTACGCCCTGATTGATGACCGCTTCGATTATTTTTTCAGGATTGACCAGGGCCGGTTTCGTGGGATCCATATCCGGAATAACCGCCGTCATTCCTATGGCCGGATCAAAAAGGGCAAAGAGAGGAAATGTCGGGAGATCTATTTCATCGGAGCCTATTCTGAAATGCTCTTTGATATGTCTCACCTGGGCATCAAAATTGCCGTGGGTGTAAACGGCGCCTTTTGCAGGCCCAGTGCTGCCGGTGGTAAAGAGTATTGCCGCCGTATCATCTCTGCGCGTCATTATCTTATGATATGATTCTACCGCTCCGTTTCTTATACTGTCAAGGGTCTCTCCTCCCCAGAAAAAGCGACGTCCCACAGTTATCCATACTTTGACCGTTTTGAAGAAACCGGGGAATAATGTTCTGAGCACATGGGCAAGCGGTATTCCGATAAAGGCTTCCGGTCTGGTTGATTTAAGGCAGGAGAGCATCCTGCCTATACCCATACCCGGATCAACTACTACAGGAACTGCGCCGGTCTTAAAAAGGGCAAAAACAAGGGCAAAGAAATCAGGTCCGGGTTTTACCATCAGTACGGTCCGTGTTCCTTGGGTTATACCGGCTTTACGAAGTCCGCCGGCTATCCTCTCCGATTCAGCTGCGAGCTGCTGAAAAGTTAGATGAGCATAGGCGATTCCGCCGTTCTTATCCCGAGAAACGGGATAGACGACAGCTCTCTTATACGGCTGGATTTCCGCCATTCTTTCAAGATGGGATGATACATTTACAAAGTCATTTTTTGTCTCTATCATGGCATCTTATTAAAAAATCCCTAACAGTAAAAGCGATCTTTTCAGGTTCATCTTCCAGCACGTAATGTCCCGCATTATCAAAAAGATGAATCTCGGCTCCCGGGAAACGTTTCCGCCATTCCGCAAGATAATTTTCAGTGAAGACAAAATCATGCTTCCCCCAGCAGATGAGCATGGGGATCTCTGAAAGACGGTGAAGATTATCTTCCACATCCTTTACAACGCCGTAACCGGGATCAGTTTTGCAAAGCGGTATATCCTGAACAAATTTCAGCACGGCAATCCTGTTCTTCCATGAATTGTATGGAGCAATCAATCCCTTTTTTACATCATCTGAAAGGCCCCTGTATGACGCCATGTAAAGAGCGCCCTTTGCAAACAGGTTAAGCCCGAGAACGGCAATATTTGAGAATAACCCGGTATCGCGTATCATGCGCAGTCTGAACGGAATCTTCATATCTCCGCCAGGCGGGAAAAAAGCCGCGGTATTCATTAAAACAACGGAGCTTATTTTTTCAGGATTCTTTATTGCATATGCCATGCCTATCATCCCGCCCCAGTCATGGAGAATAAGGGTAATTTTACCTGATAAATTAAGATTTCTGAGAAATAAGTCGATATCTTCAACACGGCTTTTTAACCTGTAGTCATAACAGGATACATCAGGCCGTCCGGAAAGGCCGCAGCCTATATGATCGGGCGCTATTGTGCGGAATTCCGGCGAAAGATCCTTTATGAGTGAGCGAAAATAGAAAGACCAGGTGGGGTTCCCGTGAATCATCAAAACCGGATTTCCGGATCCCTCATCGATATAGTGATATTTTATCCCCCTTATATCCATATAATTGGACTTGAAAGGGTAAAGGTGTTTTACGTCTGAAATATCGATATTCTTTTCGGTTACCATTTTATGCCGAGCATCAGACAGTTAAGCCCGCTTCCTATTCCAAAAAATCCGACCAGGTCGTCATCTTCAAAAAATTCCCGCTCGGAAGCTATGGCTGCAGTAATCGGAAGAGAAACGGTGCCTATATTGCCAAGATATTGATACGTGGTAAAATCCTTTTCTTTTGGAATGCCGAGCGATTCAAGAATTGTTTTCTGGTGCGCGGAGCCCACCTGATGGCATATTATTTTGTCAGGCTTGCCTTCTGATAATGATAGTTCTTTCCTGAAGTCCCTGAACGTTTCGATTCCCAGGGCAACTCCATTTTTCAGGACCCCGACCGAATCCGTTTCCATCATATGAAGTCCGCTTGCCGGAATTCCGGTATCGGGGCCCCACCTGCAGAGCTTGTGGTGTTCAGTCGCGTTTTTTATTACCCCGCCCTGCAGAACGTGCCCGGAATCTGAAACGGATTTGCCGGTGAGAAGTACGGCGGCTGCTCCTGAGCCTCCTGTGAGTGTTGCAATCGTTTTCCTGAACATATCCATATTTTTTGATCTGAGGAGGCGTTCTATTGTCGAGTCGACTATCTGTCGGGCGGATTCGCAAGATACTACGAGGCCGGCTTTTATCTGACCAAGCTCGATGGCATTTGCAATCTGTATCATGCCGTTTAAGATTCCAAGGCATGCGTTTGAAATATCAAATATATGGGCGCCATGCGAAAGGCCGAGACCGTCGGCGACAGCACATGCGGTAGCAGGTTCAAGATTCTCCCTGCATACCCCGCCGTAAATCAGCATACCGATATTCTCAACCGGAATATTCGAGTTGTTAATAGCTTTTTTGCCGGCTGATATTGCTCCTTCGCTCATACTGAAACCTTCATCCCAGAAACGCCTTTCCCGGATTCCGGTTATGGTTTCAAGCTGGCCCTTTTGAAAATTGAGGGCGGCATAAAGAGGTTCAAGGCGCCTTTCCAGATCCTCTGACGTGATGACATTGGGAGCGAGTTCATAGCCGAACGATTCTATGTGAACTTTTGAATAGAGCATTTAATTTAAACTCCGGATTATGTCTTATTAAACTATTTCTGGACTCCCGTTTTTACGGGAGTGACGATTATGAACCAACCAAGTCGCGATTTTAATGCGACGGCTGGAAGTCATATGCGAACGGATTTGAGATTTTTGGGAAACAGATTTTTAAAGAACTGAGCGTTAAAAATCACAAGCCTTTGAGGGCGCCAGCCCAAACCTTCTTGTGATTTAGCGAAGTGATTTAAAAATCCCCAAAAAGCTCATTAAGTGAGCATATTAAGACTTCCAACAAGCTTATTTAACAAGTTGACGCCTAATGCTTTTCCCATTTGTTACAATCATATGGGAATCAGTTTCAAGCCGAAATTATTCATTTTGTATATATATATTCCGTCGACTTTAAGATATCCGTCCGCCTTTATATAAGGAAAAGGTTCATTTCCGATTTCGGTTATATATGTTTCTACCACCGCTTTTTTATTTCCCCTTATTATCTGGCCCCGGTAAATCCAGTTGTGAGGCAGGCCTGTCAGCATCGAAAACCTGTGGCTCTTCGTAAGATCTTTCCATCTGTTCATCGCAATAAACCTTATCGTCTGAAGGAAAGATTCTATCCCAAGAGATCCCGGACAGACCGGGTCCTGATAAAAATGGGCATCAAAAAACCATTCCGACGGATCTACGGTTTTCTCTCCGAGAATATATCCGAGTCCTGAAGGCCCTCCGTTTTTAATGTAATTTACAGAATCTATCATGCGAAGAGCTTTTGACGGCATTGCCGTTTGAAGGGCATTGTCAGAAAAGGTGTCGTCCGGAGCAAGTGGAGCTTCATCCAAAAAGATTTGTGAGATGCCCGTATCGATTTCTTCCGGTGAAGGCTTATATATCTTTTTGTCTATGTCGCGGATTCCAACCTGTCTTGACAGGGCTTCTTCCGAGAAAAATCCGAAGACTGTATCTCCTTCATAGATTATTCTCCCCGCATTCAGAACCTGCATCTCAAATTCTTCTATAATCATATCTCCGGCCCCGGAGATCTTTTTTGTCCGCGCCCTCATGGTCAGGGTTCCCGAATCGGGGAACACCTCGCCGTGCAATACGGCATTTCCTCCGAGATTTCTGAACTTTAAGTCTCTGCTGCTTTTTAATGCGGATCCCATGTAGGCAGCGAGCCAGCCGCAGGGTTGAAGGGCTGTTTCAAGAAGCACTGCAAAAGGCATCGATAACGAGCGGTTCGCCCTGAAATACCAGGCATCAGGCGGCACGTCATATTCGGCTTCAATCCAACCTCCGGGTTTCAGAATCCATGGTTCGGGTTCAATTGCGGTAATTCTGTCCATGAAGAGATATGGCGGGCCCGGGAGTCTCGCAATGCGCCTTTTCGAATCAAATACCCTGTATTCATCCCCGAAAGCTTCCGATGGTTTTCCGATGCAAAAGGCAAGGATTCTGGAGCGGTCAAAAAGAGCCTCATTTTTTCTGATTCCTGATCCCCATAATGATTCGATTTCATGCCTTGTGATTCCTGTCATTTTCATCGACATGTCTTTGAAAGAAACAATTCTTTGTCCGTCGGCATACATATAAGCATCAGCCAAAACATAAGGCTCAGGATCATATCCGATCTCTTTTAATTCCACTTCATATACCACTTTACCTGTTTTGGGTGTGACAGGTCCGCGGCATTTTAATACGCTTTCAATGCCGGGAAGCGGTTCAATGCATACGCCGGGTTTTTCAGCTACCCATCCCATGCGCATGATAAAAATCCTGAGGGTATGGGCGCAGCATTCATACATGAGTGTTCCGGGCATAACCATGTCGTCTTTGAAATGGCAGGTGAGGAACCAGTCGCCGGGATGAATGTCGGCTTCAGCCCTTATAACGCCGAGGCCGAAGCGGCCTCCCTTCGGATCCAGAGAAAGGACTCTGTCGATGAGCTTCATTCTGCCGCCCGGAAGCCGGAGAGAGTCGGATAACCTTATTCCGTCGAAATTCGGCCCGAAACAGCCTGAAAGATTTCCTTCTCTTAATGATTCAAGGGCTTTTTCATCAAAACTATCCGCGTTAAACGGCACAAGCTCTTTCCAGTCATCAGGCTTTTTCCCCAAGGCTGCAGCCGTGTCTTTTTCCGTCAGAATGATTCCTCCGGAGTTTTTTACCTCATCTTCGGTGAAAAAACCTGCGCATCCGTCGCGCATGCTTATCAATTTTTGGTTTCCGATGTATCCTTCAAATTTAAAGAAGAAAAGATATGTGTCCTTCTGCTTCACGAACTTTTCTATTTCAATCTCGTAACGGATTACATCCCCGGGTTCGGGCAGACCGCGGTGAAACTTTACAGTCGCATCGAGCAGCCTGTAAGTTCTTTCACCTTTCACGGCAAGATCAATTCCAAGATATGAGCAGAGGAAAAGATCGGCCTGGCCGGCTTCAACCGATATGCAGATCGGAGCCCGGTTCCCGTCAAGGTACCACGCCCCGGGCAGAACATCATGTTCGGTGACAATTTTTCCGGATCCGAGAGAACATTTTTCTCCGTCAAGCGCAATTATCCTGTCGACAAGCATGAGAGGCTCATCAGGAAGCCGCACCCTCGCTGTGTATGTGTCTGCGATCGCAAATTCAGGCCCCAGTACTTTTGCAACAGACCCTGTCGCGAACTCAAGGCACATATTCCGGGTGAAAAGCTCTTTTATCTCTTGTTGCGCTTTTTCCGGCGCTTTTCCCTGGTCCAGACTTTTAATCATGCGTATCTGGAGATCAAAGGTATCGGCATAGGTTTTAGCCAGATCATTTGAAAACTCGAGGAATCTGTTGTGCGCTTCCGATGTCGCTTCTATATTTTTTGATACAAGTTCAATAAAACCGAGATATGCGGAGCCGGTATTTATCTGACCTTGACAAACCTCTTTGATTTCCGGATCAGAGGCGGCCCTTTTAACCGGAGACGGCGAAACTTTTACGGTTTCGAACGCAGTTGCCTTCATTGCGGGAGAAGGCGAGGGGCCTTTTCTGCCTGTTTGCAGGGTGATTTTCCGGCCGGCCTTTTCAGTCTGCCTGTTTGCGTCATGATACGAATCACTGTAAAGTTTTCCGAAATCGGCAGGGACTCTTTCCGATGCGAGCGCGCCTAAAAATTTTATGAAAGAAGCATACTCATTCTCGCCCCTGAAGGATGCTGAAACTGCAAGATGGGGTTTTTCCCCGAGAATTCTGTCTATCATTCTCGTGCATGAGGAATGCGGCCCCATTTCAAGAAATATCCGTATTCCGTCTTTATATGCCTGTTCAATCGTAGCGGCAAAGTCAAAGCCGCCGGTTGCCTGCATAAGGATTGAATCGGCGGCGCTTTCACTCGTAACTTCAAAAGAACGGCCCAGAGCGCAGCTGTAAAACCTGATGCCTGCAGGAGGCGTTACCGGGAATAGGTGAAGGTTTTTGTATTTACCGGCAACCGGATTTACTGCATTGCAGTGGACAGTCACTACTCCTTCAAGAAAAACAGCTTCGCACTTAAGCTTTCTGATGACGGCTTCAACATCTTTTTTTCTGCCCCCTATCACGCATTCATCCGGTGTGTTGACTATAAGCAGCCTTGCGAAGGGGAAGCCGGCAATGGATTTTCTTACTGATTCGGCAGGACGGTTTACCGCCGCCGCGCACCAGTCTATATCTTCTTCCGGCGGGATGTTCCATGCCATGCGCGCTGAATTGCATGGACCTGCAAGTTCGGTTGTAAAGAGATCGTTATCGGTCATTCTTTTCAGCATCTCTTCATGGTTGGGCCAGAGATTCATTGCGAAGTTGCCGGCCGATTCCCCGAGGCTGTATCCGATCACGGCAGATGGTTTAATGCCGAAACCTCTTACGAGAGCAGAAACAATTCCACCGTAAATAACCTGTCCGAAGATCATGTTTAAAGGATTTGCCGCAATCTTTTCGCGGGCATCATTTTCCCATCCGTTTTGCCATGAATTCCGCCAGGGAACAAAGCATTCCGGAACAAGCTGGGTTTTAAGCCTGCTTGTTTTTTTATCCATATCTCTTAAGATTTCAGGAAAGTAAATTCCTGCGCCCCTTCCCATGCCTATGTAATGGTTGCCTGAGCCGGGAAAAACAAATGCAATGTTATCAGAACTGCCCAGCGGCTCCGGAGAGTAGCAGATTCCGCCAAGGCCGTTCATTTTTTTGCAGTTGTTTGTTTCAACAATTTTTTTTGCCTCGGCAATCCATTTGTGAAGCTGGCTTATATCTCCGGCTGCTATCGAGAGGGCAAGTTTACCGGAATAATCAGGCTTGTTTATGTTAAACCATTTCAGGGCGCATTCGTGTATGCTTCCGCCGGCATGAACCGAAACTGAGAGCAGATCAAGCTTATCAAGAATCTCTTTCCCGGAGTTTCCGTCAATGATAAAGAGTCCCGATTTTCTGCATGCCAGAGGTATCTTTCTCTCGGTTATAACTTTTAACGGTGTTTTTGCCGTATCCTGATATTCATAACCTTCAAGCAGCACATGCATGCAGTTTCCGTCCCGGGTAACAGAAGCTGTGCAAGCTCTCCTGGGGCCGCTGATCCTGTCTCTGTACCAGAATTGTGTAAACGCAGGGATATGGATTTTACTTTCCGGCAGAGAGTTAGGCTCCGTGAAGTTTAAAAGGAGTGGTATTGTTTCATGGTATAGGCAAAGAACAGCTTTAATCAGTGAAGCCAGTCCTGATGCCGAGCCTGCATGGCCGATGTTGGGCTTAACTGACCCGATGGCGCAGAGGGCAGGGGAGTTTTTGTAAAAACGGTCTATCGCGCCGATTTCGATTCTGTCTTCAGCAGGGTTTCCGCTTCCGTGCGCTTCAAAATAACTGATATCGGACGGAACAAGAGATGCATCGCTTAACGCCCTTTCGAAAGAAAGGGAATAAGTTTCTTTTAATTGGATATCGTCCTCCCGGCTGCCTGTACCGGCTTTTCCGATTCCTTTTATTACCGCATAAATTCTGTCATTGTCTTCAACCGCCTTATCAAGTCTTTTTATGACAATGGCTCCGGCGCCTTCTCCCGGAAGAGTTCCGGAAGATGAAATGTCAAAAGAAAATATCCTGTCATCTTTTGCATATTCCTGCAATCCGTTTGAAGTTATTATGTTACGCACATCGCCGGCGAGATCCACTGCGCCTATTAACATCATGTCGGTTGCATTATCCTGAATCAACCTAACTCCCGCTTCAAGGGCTTTAAGCCCTGAGGCTGCATCACATGAAACGACAAAACTTGGTCCGCCGAGACGGAATTCACGGGCGATTCTGCTTGCAATTATTCCTCCAAGAGCGCCAAGTGTCCTTGAAGATGTCAGGGGTGGGGAGCAGGCATCCCGAAGAGTCTCGATTGCTGCATCAGGTTCTCCTTTTGACTGATTAAGAAAATTCCACCTGAGCTGAAAATCGGTTGCCCCGTAATCAAAGTCCGCTCCCAGAAGAGCCCCCATTCGGGGTCTCTTATCCCTCGCCGGCAGGCCTGCATCTTTCATTGCTCCGGATGCGACCGTGAGGATCAAAAGATGCTGAAGAAGAATATCGGGGATTTCCAAAGGAGGAATGTGAAAGTCACCGGTATCAAAATCTATCTCGTTAATAAAGGCTCCGCTCAGATCTTTTCCTGCAAGAAGTCTTTTTGCGGTATCATCGCATCCCATCCACCTTCCTTCAGGTCTTTTCCCTATGGAGGTCTTTCCGTTGAATATTGCTTCCCTGAATTCACCGAGCGATTTAAATCTTCCGAAAAAAGCGTCCATTCCGATAATTGCAACTGGAGTATTGGAATTCTTATAGGAGGCTGATTCCGGAATATTTTTTGCCGTGTTCAGGATGCGTGATGCATTTTTTGAGCGGAGGCCCGGATTCCATTCTTCAAAAAGGAGATGCCCGTTGATTCCGCCGAACCCGAAAGCGCTGACCGCAGCTCTGCGCGGTATACCTTTTCCCCTCTTTCTCCATTTTTCAGTTTCGGTCTGTACTCTGAAAGGACTGCCGTGAATCGGGCTTTTTGTGTTAGCCCTGTTAAAGTTAAGGGACGGAGGAAGGATCTTATGCTTCATGGCAAGAAGCGCTTTAATCATACCCGCCGCTCCTGCGCCTGTCAGAAGATGGCCGATCATCGATTTCACGGAGCCGATTGAGCATTGTGCTTCCGACCAGCCTGATTTACCCCATAATTCGACCAGGCTGGCAATCTCTGTTGTATCTCCTGCCAGAGTACCGGTGCCATGACATTCGATGAGGTCAACATCCCATGGATTCCATCCCGCTGATTCATATGCCGGTTTCATGGCGCGAACCTGACCTTCAGAATCGGGGGAGAGAAGATTTCCGCCGATGTCATTTGAAAGGCCTATACCTTTGATAACACAGTATATTATATCATTATCCTTTATGGCGTCTTCGAGTCTTTTTAAAACAAGAATTCCGGCGCCTTCTCCTACAACAAGTCCATCGGCTTTTTCATCAAAAGGGGCGCAGCGGCCGGAGGGGGAAAGGGCTCTAAGCTGGCTGAATCCGACCTGCGTATACAGGCAGTCGGGTCTTGATACTCCGCCTGCAAGCATAGCGTCAGCCCTGTATGAAGAGAGTTCATCGCAGGCAAGTTTGACCGCATATATGGAAGAAGCGCAGGCCGCATCCAGCGTAAAGCTTCCTCCGCAAAGACCGAGACCTTTTGCCAAAATTGACGCAGGCAGGCTTGTCACCTGCGCTGAAAGGGATTCCTTTCCGGATAAAGGATTTCCGTCAAAAACAAAGCTGTCGCCGTAAAACTTTTTCCTGTATGACTGCCCGATAATTTTTCTTGACAGTAAAGATGACGCGTCCGTGGGAAGCGCTATGGCGGCGAGCGCAACTCCTGTTCTTTTCCTGTCAAGGGATCTGGTAACGCAATCTGAAAATGCCTCACGTCCTGCATGAAGGACAAACTGGTAAAGAGGGTCTATATCCTGCAGGATATTTTTATCAATATCAATGCCCGCCGGATCGAATTTAAAATCATTTACCAGGCAGGCCTTTCTGGAATAAGCTTTATCAGGAGCCGGGCTTTCACTGAACATGAAGTCCGGGTGAACCGACCATCTTTCTTCAGGTATCTCGCGGCATGAATCGGTTTTGGTCGATATATTCCGCCAGAATTCGTCAATACCGGATGCGCCGGGAAAGATGCCTGCTATTCCAACAACCGCTATGGGAGTTTTATTCTTCATTAATCACTGAAATAATAGAGTATATTGATCACAATGTCTGATTTTGATTTAAAACCATGAATTGTATAGCATCCTTTCAAAACAGGCAGAAATTTATATCCGACAAAGGCTTTTTAGGCAAGAGACAATATTTGAGACAATATTTGACACTAACGAATAAATTCTTGAGTGTGACTGAAAAAAAGGGTATCATCCTGTCGTTCTCACTGATTTATATTATTCGATCAGGGGTTTTGATGGAAAAAAGCTTCTAAATATGAGAGACATGAGTTTTATACAATTGATTTAAGCGGGAGGATAGATAAATGTTGCAATTTATTTTAACTGGTTACATTGAAAATGCTTTGTCTCAGGCAGAATATGACAAACTTGAAGACGGAACATTTTCCGGCCGTATTCCATCCTGCAAGGGAGTTATCGCTTTCGGCAATACATTACGGGAATGTGAAGACGAATTGCGCTCTACGCTTGAAGATTGGGTCTTGGTTGGCTTGAAGTTAGGTCATCCAATTCCGGTTCTGGCAGGGTACGATTTGAATAAGGAACCGATTAATGAGTCGCTGGCAACCCTGTAAACGTCGTGAATTCATCAAAAGGTTGCGACAACTTGATTTTGAAGGCCCATATACGGGAACTCGCCATCAATTTATGGACTATAAGGAGTACCGTTTAACCATCCCATCAAATACCGAATATTCAGTTCCTCAGTTACGTATGATGATAAATGAGGTTGAAGGAATTTTAGGACGAACCATTGCTCCTGATGAATGGAACAGCCTATCCTGAAATAGAGGACCAGTGGTATTCCCTTTTCTCAAATATCCTTTGACAAAATCCTGTTAAAATGCAAAAAAATACAAACTGTTGCGCATGATACAAATTTTCCAGGCGTGAACAGAACTTTTCCCGCCTGTCATTAATAATTTACCAAAAATGCCCTGCTGCGGAAGCTTCTGGATCGGTCCGATGAGCAGGGTTTGCGGCAAGGGGAGTGAGAGTGGATAATGGTGCCGTCATCTACAATCCCGACTATCGGAAACGGCTTCCTGCTGAACCTCACAAGCTCTGGAAAGCGGGCTGTTCCGCCGTGCACATTCTGCAGCAAATCCCCATGTCTCCTTATGCTCCTAAGTCTGCTCTCCTGTCTTTAATAACGCTGTCAATTTATATATTGATGAACGTTATACCCCTACAAAAAATCTGTGATCAAGGCTGCGAAAATGCCAAAAATATCAAACAGGTATGTAGTTTTTGATGTAGAGACAACCGGCTTTGGTCCGCAGCGCGGCGCACGGGTCATTGAAATCGGCGCAGTTCTAATTGAAAATGGCAAGTTGATTTCCGAATTTCATAATCTGATAAATTGCGGTAAAGTTGTTTCAAGGCAAGCTCAAAAGGTCCACGGAATATCAGACCGGATGCTCTTCGGGCAGCCTGTCCCCGAAGATATTTTCCCAGATTTTCATAAATACATTTCAGAAAGCACGCTGGTGGCTCATAACGCAGCATTCGACATCAGCTTTTTAAGATATGAGTTTTCACGACTTGGTCTTGGCATGAACAACGGATATCTCTGCACCATGAAAATGAGCAGGAGACGCTTTCCTATGCTGCCGAATCACAAACTTGAGACTGTGGCAAAGCATATTTTAGGCAATTTACCGCCGGAAATTCACCGCCACCGTGCCCTCGATGACGCAAAATTGACGGCGATGGTCTGGATGGAGATGGTGAAAAGATGATGAAGGAACTGACATTTGAAACATTGGTTGAATCAATACGGCAGGTTCACGAGCAACTTTCGGCTCAGGCCGGACGTGCTGTAAACATCAGCCTTACGCTCAGGAACTGGATAATAGGACTGTATATCGTAGAATTCGAGCTTCGAGGCGCTAACAGGGCAAACTATGGCGAGAAACTGCTCAGCGAACTGGCGAAGCAGCTCACTAAATTGAAAATCAGCAATTGCAATCGGCGCCAATTATACCGTTACCTTCGATTTCACCGGCTTTATCCTCAAATTGTGGGGACGCTGTCCCCTCAATTGCGCCTGCCGGGTGAATTGCCTATAACAACCTATTGATTTTAAATGATTAAAGCACAGATATGATTTGAAAAGATTTTTTATGGAAAGGAAAGTAAGATGGAAACAAATATAGCCGTATTCAGGGGAAAGGAAATACGTAAAACTATTCATGAGAATGAATGGTGGTTTTCGATCATTGATGTAATCGAAGTCCTCACAGGAAGCGACAGGCCGCGCAAATATTGGAGCGATCTAAAGAACAAGATGATTTTAGAGGGTTACAGCGAAGTGTCCGAAAAAATCGGACAGTTGAAAATGATAGCGCCTGATGGGAAGATGCGACTTACTGACTGCGCTAATACTGAAACAATGTTTCGTATAATCCAATCCATCCCCTCGCCAAAGGCAGAGCCTTTTAAACGTTGGTTAGCCAGAGTCGGCTACGAGCGGGTAAAGGAGATCGAAGATCCGGAACTGGCGACCAAACGTACCAAGGCTATTTATCGGGCCAAGGGATATCCGGATGACTGGATTGAGAAACGCATGCGCGGCATTGCCATCCGGGCTGAATTAACAGACGAATGGAAAAACAGGGATGTCAAGGGGGAACCTGAATACGCTATTCTGACCGCTGAAATCTCCAAAGCTGCTTTCGGGCTGACTCCGGCCGAATACAAAGAATTGAAAGGGCTGGAGCGTGAAAATCTGCGGGATCATATGACCGATCTGGAGCTGATTTTTTCCATGCTGGGCGAAGCCGCCACAACTGAAATTACCAGAGTTCAGGACGCCCAAGGCTTTGACGAAAACCGCACCGCTGCCCGGAAAGGTGGTCGCATTGCCGGCGAGGCTCGTGAGAAACTTGAGATCGAAACAAAAAGAAAGGTCGTAACTCCGGAAAACTACCTGCTTGAACCCGAGAGCAGAAAGCGTTTAAAAGGGAAGAATAAATAATAGGGGCATCGAAGATGAAATCATTAGACCGAGCTTTTCTTGAACAGCAGTCAATTCCGTTGGAGTTTGCCGGAACACTCCGGCTATTGGGTTAGTATAGGGGAAAACAGGAACTTTTTACCCGGCAGACTCCCCAGATTCTCAAGACGTTAAAAGAAGTGGCTATTGTTCAAAGCACAGAGTCCTCCAACAGAATCGAGGGAGTGATTGTGGATGAGAAACGCCTGAAGCCGCTTTTAGAGAAAAAGACTACTCCTAAAAATCGGCCGGAGGCTGAGGTGGTGGGTTATCGGGACGTGCTTGCTCAGATTCATACCAACTATGCACGTTTCTCAATTACACCTGAAACCATTTTGAAAATTCATGGTGATATGCTCCGCCGCACGGACCTTCCCGCTGGTATCTGGAAAAAACGAGACAACACGATTGAAGAAAGACTTCCCGATGGCCGATTGATTACACGCTTTATTCCGGTTTCAGCCCGTGAAACCCCCTACTTCCTGAAAGAACTCTGCAACCGTTTCAACCGCCTCTGGGAAGAGCGACGTATAGATCG
>Ga0209287_10000705_pt1 | contig 18724 bp, 26 predicted proteins | sample PPLLak3cmMay2015_2_FD_187255 | JGI IMG/M metagenome (GOLD analysis project Ga0209287, IMG submission 187255) | Freshwater sediment microbial communities from Prairie Pothole Lake near Jamestown, North Dakota, USA - PPLs Lake P8 Core (1) Depth... | ecosystem: Environmental > Aquatic > Freshwater... | reverse complement strand
CAGTTAAGATATCAGAGACCAGGCCTCTGAGCAAAAATAAATCCTGGAGATTGGTAGAAATAATTGAAAGAGCTAAGTAATTATGATACAGCAGGAAAGCAGGCTGACAGTAGCTGATAACTCAGGAGCAAAGGAGGTCTTGTGCATCAGGGTTCTCGGTGGCACTAAAAAAAGGTATGCCTCGGTTGGCGATACTATCATTGTAAGTGTGAAATCTGCACTACCGTCAGGTGAAGCAAAAAAAGGCACGGTCAGCAAGGCCGTAGTGGTCAGGACCAAAAAAGAAATCCGCCGCTCTGACGGTTCTTATATCAGATTTGACGATAATGCCGTGGTGCTCCTCAATAACCTTAACGAGGTCAGGGGTACCCGTATTTTCGGCCCGGTAGCAAGAGAGCTCCGCGAAAAATACATGAAAATAGTATCACTTGCACCTGAGGTGTTGTAATTGAAAAAAAGAGAGCAATGCAGAAGAAATTACATATTAAAAAAGGCGATACGGTTATGGTTATAACCGGTGAGTCAAAAGGCCAGAAAGGCAGGGTCCTCAGTGTTGACAGAACGAAGGATAAGGCTTTTGTCGAGGGTGTTAACATGGTATCAAAGCATACTAAGCCCAACTCAAAGGCACCCCAGGGAGGCATTATCAAGAAGGAAGCCCCTATTCATCTTTCAAACCTGATGCTTATAGATCCTGCTTCAGGAAAACCTACCCGCGTAGGCAAAAGACTCAATGAAAAAAATAAACTAGTGCGTTATTCAAAAAAATCAGGAGAGGAGATCAAATAATGTACGTACCAACGCTTAAAAAGAAGTATAGGGAAGAGATCGTCCCTTCATTGATGAAGGAATTCGGATATGAGACTGTCATGCAGGTCCCAAGGCTGCAGAAGATAGTTCTTAATCAGGGCGTGGGGCAGGCGATAGCTGATAAGAAGCTTCTTGAGTCCGGTGTTAAGGAATTAACTGATATTGCGGGTCAGAAAGCAGTTCTTACCTATTCCTCAAAGGATATCTCGAACTTCAAGCTCAGAAAGAATATGCCCATCGGCATTATGGTTACCCTGAGGCAGGAGCGGATGTTTGAATTCCTTGAAAGGCTCATTTCAGTTGCACTGCCGCGCATCAGGGATTTCAAGGGGATTAATGCAAAGCTCGACGGCCGCGGCAACTATACTCTTGGCATTACCGAGCAGATCATCTTCCCGGAGATCGATCTTGATAAAGTGTCCAAGATAATGGGACTGCAGATCACATTTGTAACAACTGCAAAGAGCGACGAGGAAGCCCTGGCATTGCTGAGCAACTTTGGCTTACCCTTTAAATCTTCTAAAAACTGATAATATGGCTAAGGAATCAATGAAAGCCCGCGAAGTCAAACGCGCACGACTGGCACAGAAATATGCTGCTAAGAGAGCCGCCCTCAAAGCCGAAGGCAATTACGTGGCTTTAAGCCGCCTGCCGAGAAACTCAAATCCGAACAGGCAGCGTAACCGCTGTAAGATTACCGGCCGTTCCAGAGGCTATATGAGACAATTCGGCATCAGCAGGATAACATTCCGTGAAATGGCATCTTTCGGCCTCATCCCAGGCATAAAGAAAGCCAGCTGGTAATTTATAAATGAATACAAACTATAATATAAGAAGATAAGATGACGGATCCAATTGCAGATTTGCTGACCAGAATAAGAAATGCCATTATGGCCGGCCATAAGGTTGTGGAGGCACCAGCATCCAATCTTAAAAAAGAGATTGCAAGAATACTTTTTGAAAAAGGTTATATTCTAAGCTATAAGGTAATGAAGAGTGATGACGGACAGGGTGTGCTCAAGATTGCTCTCAAATACAATCCCAAGAGCAAGAAGCCTGCCATCAAGGAACTTCAGCGTGTAAGCCGCCCCGGACTCAGGCATTACGCAGGAGTTGATGAAATGCCTAAAGTGCTGAACGGACTCGGAATAGCCATTATATCAACCTCAAAAGGCCTGATGACCGACAAGGAGGCAAAAAAGGAAAAAATTGGTGGTGAAGTGTTGTGTTACGTTTATTAATCAGGAGGAAAGCTTAATGTCACGAATAGGAAAATTACCTGTAAACCTGCCCAAGGGCGTCACTGTTACTGTCAGTGCCGACAATGTGGTTAGCGTGAAAGGTCCTTTGGGCGAACTGACCCAGTCTGTTGACAGGGACCTGAAAGTTGAAGTGGTGGATAACCAGGTTATGATCTCAAGGCCATCTGAATCCAAGAGCCATAAGTCGCTTCATGGTCTTTTCAGGTCTGTCATTGCCAATATGGTAACCGGCGTCTCTGAGGGATATAAGAAGGAACTTGAGCTGGTTGGAGTGGGATACCGCGCTGAAGCAAAGGGACAGAACCTCGAGTTGAGCCTCGGATATTCACACGAGATTATCTTTCAGCTTCCCGGTGAAGTGAAAGTTGAAACCAAAACGGAAAGAAGGAGCAATCCTGTAATCACCCTGTCAAGCATTGACAAACAGCTTATAGGACATGTTGCAGCAAAGATCAGATCCCTTCGTCCGCCTGAACCTTACAAAGGCAAGGGTATCAAGTTTGTGGGCGAACAGCTCAGGAGAAAAGCCGGGAAATCGGCAAGTGTTTAGTAATCTGGTAAAAGTTTAAGGAAATGGCTTTAACTAAGTTGGAAAAAAGAACCAGGATCAGAAAAAGGATCCGTAACAAGATAAGCGGAGATGCTGAAATTCCAAGAGTGGCAGTATTCCGCAGCAACAAGCAGATATACGCTCAGGTTATTGATGACCTGAAGAAAGTTACCCTGCTGTCGGCATCTTCAAAGGAGAAAGAAGTTGCTTCGGCAAAGAGTATAAAGAAAATCGAACAGGCTAAGCTTGTAGGCAAACTGCTTGCTTCGAAGTGCAGGGAAAAAGGTATTGAAAAGGTAGTCTTCGACAGAAGCGGCTACAAATATCACGGAAGAGTAAAATCATTGGCAGATGCAGCCCGCGAAGGCGGATTAAAATTTTAACTGATTATGGCAGACGGCATTAGAAAAGTAAAAACCAGCGACCTGGAACTAAAGGACAGACTTGTCAGCATCCAGAGAGTTACAAAAGTTACAAAGGGCGGACGCACATTCAGCTTCTCGGCAATAGTGGTTGTCGGAAATGAAGATGGTATCGTCGGACACGGACTTGGCAAGGCAAGCGAGGTGACAACAGCAATTGCAAAGGGCATTGAGGATGCCAAGAAGAACCTTATCAAGGTGCCTGTTATAAATGGTACTATACCTCATGAACAGGTAGCGAAATTCGGCGGTGCAAAAGTGTTCATCAAACCGGCATCTGAAGGTACAGGCGTTAAGGCTGGCGGTGCCATGCGTGCCGTGCTTGAAAGCGTCGGAGTGAGAAACGTGCTTGCAAAATCAAAGGGCTCTTCAAACCCCCATAACCTCGTTAAAGCCACATTCGCCGCGCTTCTCGAAATACGAGATGCATTTTCGATAGCAGAGCACAGGGGAATTAAAATGGAAAAAGTATTTAACGGTTAGTAATTATAATGCGATGGCAAAAATTCGTATTACCCAGATTAAAAGCAGAAACGGCAAACCGGAGCGGCAGAAAAGAACTCTCGATGCCCTCGGCATCCGTAAATTGAACCATAGTGTTGAACATGAAGCAACCCCACAGATAATGGGAATGGTGAATAAGATCAGACACCTGGTGAAAGTTGAAAATATTTAAGGTATAAACAATATATTCAGAATTAAGTCATGGATTTGAGTAACTTAAAACCTGCAAAGGGATCGGTGAAAAGGAACAAACGCTTAGGCCGCGGACAGGGATCTGGAAAAGGAGGAACTTCCACCAGAGGCCATAAAGGCGCAAAATCCAGATCCGGATACAGCAAGAAGATCGGATTTGAAGGAGGCCAGATGCCTCTTCAGAGACGTGTTCCTAAATTCGGTTTCAAGAATGTAAATCGCAGGGAATATAAAGGCATTAACTTGGGTACGCTTCAGGTCCTGGCCGAAAACAATAAACTCGATAAAATTGATCCGGGAGTGCTGGCAGCAGCAGGACTGGTCTCCAAAAATGCACTGGTGAAGATACTTGGCAAGGGAACCCTCGAAAAGAAGCTTGAGGTTCATGCGCATGCTTTCAGCAAATCTGCTGCAGCTGCAATTGAAGCCAAAAACGGAACCGTTGTAAAACTCTGATCCAATGAGACTGATCAATACATTAAAGAATATCTGGAAGATTGAAGATCTTCGCGCAAGGTTACTGTATACCCTGGGAATCATCCTCCTTTACAGACTGGGTAAGTATGTTACCCTTCCCGGAATTGATCCTTCGCAGCTTCAGGGACTCCAGAGCCAGACATCCTCAGGTATAATGGGACTGCTTGATATGTTTTCAGGCGGAGCATTTTCGCAGGCTTCCATTTTTGCACTGGGAATAATGCCATATATATCGGCATCGATCGTTGTTCAGTTACTCGGGATAGTTTTTCCTTATTTCCAGAAACTTCAGAAAGAAGGCGAGAGCGGAAGGCGCAAGATGAACCAGTATACAAGGTACCTTACCGTACTGATACTAATCCTTCAGGCTCCAACATACCTTGTTAACCTTAATGCCCAGCTTCCCGATTCAGCATTTATAATTAAAGGTACCTTTTTTCAGATCTCTTCGGTGATCATCCTTACGGCAGGAACCATGTTCGTGATGTGGCTCGGCGAGAAGATCACCGACAAGGGCATAGGCAACGGAATTTCACTTATCATTATGATCGGAATCGTGGCCAGAATGCCCGCCAACTTTATTTTTGAGGCAGGTACAAGGATGAACGGAGCCGGCGGTGCGGTTGCGCTGATAGTTGAAATAGTGTTGCTCTTCGTTGTTGTGCTCGGAACCATCCTGCTTGTTCAGGGAACACGCAGGGTGCCGGTGCAGTATGCCAGGAGGATCGTCGGGAACAAGCAGTACGGAGGCGTGCGTCAGTATATCCCGCTCAAAGTGAATGCGGCAGGAGTTATGCCGATAATATTTGCACAGGCTATCATGATGCTCCCGATAATCATTGCCGGCTATGCTGAATCAGCTTCCGGGTTCGTGGTGGCATTCTCAAATATGTACGGCTTCTGGTATAACCTGGTAACAGCCATCCTGATCATTGCATTTACATATTTCTATACAGCCGTTACCATCAACCCGGTTCAGATGGCTGAGGATATGAAGAAGAACGGAGGCTTTATACCGGGTATCAAGCCGGGTAGAAAAACGGTTGATTTCTTTGACATGATCATGTCGAGAATCACGCTGCCGGGATCAATATTCCTGGCAATAATTGCCGTTCTTCCTGCGATAGCAGTACAGGCGCGCATTACGCCTCAGTTTGCACAGTTTTATGGTGGAACATCGCTTCTGATCCTTGTGGGAGTTGTCCTTGACACCCTGCAGCAGATCGAAAGCCACCTGCTGATGCGTCATTATGACGGACTTATGAAGTCGGGGCGCGTTAAAGGCAGGTCGGGTGCTGTGACATCAATTTAAATAGTATAACGTTCTTTGATGTTGTATTTAAAGACTGATGAAGAGGTCGGGTTGTTGAAGGAGAGCAATTTACTTGTGTCAAGGACACTTGCAGAAATTGCGCGCTACATTGAGCCCGGAGTTACCACTCTTTATCTCGATAAGATTGCCGAGGAATTCATCCGCGACAATGGAGCGGTTCCGGCATTCCTGGGATATGGAGGTTTTCCGAAAACCCTCTGTACATCTGTCAATGATGAGATTGTTCACGGTATACCTTCCGGGTATGAACTGAGAGATGGAGACATCATTTCAGTCGACTGCGGTGTGATACTCAATGAGTGGTACGGCGACAGTGCCTATACCTTCGCGGTGGGAGAGATAAACGACGGGGTGAAACAGCTGCTTGAATTCACCAGGGCAGCATTGCATGAAGGCGTAAAGGCAGCTGTGACCGGAAACAGGATCGGAGATATCTCATCGGCTGTTCAGACCAAAGCCGAAAGCGGCGGATTCTCGGTAGTGCGCGAACTCGTAGGCCATGGCATCGGAAAGAAGCTCCATGAACCCCCCGAGGTGCCTAATTTTGGCAGGAAGGGAAGCGGTCCCAAAATGGAAAAGGGGCTGGTAATATGCATCGAGCCTATGATAAACATGGGAGCGAAGGAGACAGTCCAGATGATGGACGGATGGACCGTGAAGACGGCTGACGGCAAACCTTCGGCACATTTTGAATACGCCGTGGCAGTCAATAAAGGGAAGGCAGACGTTTTAACAACATTTGATTTTATTGAGGAAGTTTTAAATAAAATGTAATCATATGGCTAAGCAACCATCAATTGAGCAGGATGGAACTATCATTGAAGCCCTTTCAAATGCTATGTTCAGGGTTGAACTTGAAAACGGGCATGTGATAACAGCGCATATCTCAGGAAAGATGAGGATGCACTATATAAAAATACTGCCGGGTGACAAGGTCAAGGTGGAAATGTCACCGTATGATCTGACAAAAGGAAGAATTACATTCAGATATAAATAAGAAACATTACGATAATGAAAGTAAGAGCATCTGTAAAAAAACGAAGCGCCGACTGCAAGATAGTCAGGAGGAAAGGCCGCATTTATGTTATCAACAAGAAAAATCCCAAGTACAAACAGAGACAGGGATAATTTGATTAATTTTGCAAACTATTTAAGAAAAGATAATTATGGCACGTATTGTTGGGGTAGATTTACCAAGACATAAAAGAGGCGAGATTGGCCTGACATACATATTTGGCGTCGGGAGAAGCACCGCCCAGAAAGTCCTGGATGAGGCAGGTGTTGACAGGAACACAAAGGTTGAGGAATGGACAGATGAACAGATCAATACCATCCGCCGCATCCTTAATGATAAATATAAGCTTGAGGGAGAGCTCCGTTCAGAAACACAGCTCAACATAAAAAGACTTATGGATATCGGCTGTTACCGGGGTGTCCGCCACAGAATCGGTCTTCCCGTCCGCGGCCAGAGCACGAAGAACAATGCCAGGACACGCAAAGGCAGGAAGAAAACTGTTGCAAACAAGAAAAAAGCTACTAAATAAATAGAATATGGCAAAGAAAACCGGAGCATTGAAGAAGAGGCTTGTAAAGGTAGAAACGTCAGGTCAGGCTCATGTTCACTCATCATTCAATAACATAATTGTAACACTGACCAATAATTCAGGACAGGTCATTTCATGGGCATCTGCCGGGAAAATGGGATTTAAGGGATCAAAGAAGAACACTCCCTATGCTGCACAGATGGCATCGGAAGAATGCAGTAAAGTAGCTTATGATCTTGGATTGAGAAAAGTTAAGGTTTTTGTAAAGGGACCGGGATCAGGACGTGAATCAGCGATCAGGGCTATTGCCGGTACAGGCATCGAAGTTACAGAGATAGTTGACGTTACCCCAATGCCGCATAACGGCTGCCGGGCTCCCGGAAGAAGAAGAGTTTAATAGAATTGCGGATTTCGGATTCTCGATTGCGGATTAAAATCCGAAATCCACAATCCGCAATCCGAAATAATAAAATAAGTAAGTTCAAATATTTTAATAAACATGGCAAGATATACCGGCCCAAAATCAAGAGTCGCAAGAAAATTCGGAGAGGCTATCTTCGGTCCCGATAAAAACCTGGACAGAAAGAATTTTCCTCCGGGACAGCACGGGATGATGAAGAAGAGAAAGAAGACCTCGGAATACGGCATCCAGCTTAGGGAAAAGCAGAAAGCCAAGTATACCTATGGTGTTCTTGAGCGTCAGTTCCGCAACACTTTCGAAAAGGCTTCAAGAGCAAAGGGTGTTACCGGCTCGGTTCTCCTTCAGCTCCTCGAGGCACGCCTCGATAATACTGTTTATCGCCTTGGCGTTGCTCCCACGAGAGCCAGTGCAAGGCAGCTGGTCTCACATCGTCATATTACAGTCAATGGCGAAGTGGTTAACATCCCTTCATATCAGCTCAGGCCCGGAGATATTATCGGTGTCCGTGAAAAATCAAAATCGCTCGAAACGATCGTCGATTCCCTGACAACCAGGAAAACTTCAAAGCTTCCCTGGCTTGAATGGGATGATGCCCAGATGGCTGGCAAATTCATGAATATGCCGGAACGTTCTGATATTCCTGAAAATATAAAGGAACAACTGATAGTTGAATTGTATTCAAAGTAATTATTTAAGATAAATTCTATGGCCATATTATCATTCCAGAAGCCCGACAAAGTAATAATGCTGGAAGCAGATGACAAACTCGGAAAATTCGAGTTCCGTCCTCTTGAACCTGGCTATGGCATTACAGTGGGAAATGCCCTGAGAAGGATTCTTCTCTCATCTCTCGAAGGTTTTGCCGTTACCACAGTCAAGATCGATGGCGTCGACCATGAATTCTCCACCATTAAAGGTGTGATGGAGGATGTTACTGAAGTCATCCTGAACCTGAAACAGATAAGGTTCAAAAGAATAGTGGATGATGTTGATAATGAGAAAGTTACGGTTAAGATCCATAACCAGGAAGTTTTCAAGGCAGGAAACCTGAACAATGCCCTGAGCAATTTTGAGGTTCTTAACCCTGACCATGTGATCTTCAGGATGGAACCCGGGACCAAGGTTCAGATAGAACTTAATATCTCAAAAGGCCGCGGATATGTACCTGCTGAAGAGAATGAGCCGGCTGATGCTGAGTTCGGGATTATAGCCATCGATTCAATATTCACACCTGTCAGGAACGTCAGGTACTCGGTTGAGAACTTCCGTGTTGAGCAGAAGACCGACTACGAAAAGCTTCTCTTTGAGATAGAGACTGACGGTTCAATTCATCCGAAAGACGCGCTTAAGGAAGCTGCCAAAATACTCATTTATCACTTCCTTCTCTTCTCCGATGAGAAGATAACCCTCGATTCGGACGACAAGCTGGCAAATGAGGAATTTGATGAGGAAGTGCTCCATATGAGACAGCTCCTGAAGACAAAGCTCATCGACCTCGACCTGTCGGTAAGGGCGCTCAACTGTCTTAAGGCAGCTGAAGTTGAGACACTTGGAGATCTTGTCAAGTTCAATAAAAATGACCTTCTCAAATTCAGGAATTTCGGAAAGAAATCACTTACTGAGCTTGATGAGCTGCTTGAATCCATGAACCTTTCATTCGGAATGGATGTAAGCAAGTATAAACTGGATAAAGATTAATTTGAAACTGTTTGAGGATAAATAGCAATGCGACATTCAAAAGTTATAAATCATTTAGGGAGAACGAGCTCACACAGAAAGGCAATGATGGCTAACATGGCCACTTCCCTTATTCTTCATAAGAGGATCAGTACCACCGTACCCAAGGCGAAAGCATTGAAGACATACGTTGAACCCCTTATAACTAAATCGAAGGAAGATTCAACTCACTCCAGGAGAGTGGCATTCGGCTATCTGAAGGATAAAGCCGCAGTAGCTGAATTATTCAGGGAGATATCACCGAAAATAGCAGAACGCCCGGGAGGATATACACGGATCCTGAAAACCGGGAACAGGATCGGCGACAATGCCGAGATGTGCATTCTTGAGCTCGTCGATTTCAACGAGCTCATGAAAGGCGGAGCAGAAGCTGCTAAAGCCAAGACATCAAGAAGAAGAAGGGGACCTAAGAAAAAAGGTGAAGCTGAAGCCGCTGAAAAAAGGGCTCCTGAAGCAAAGGCAGAAGAAAAGGCAAAAGCACCTGAGAAGACTAAACAGCCTGAAACTGCACCTGAAGAAAAATAACAGCCTGCAAAATATTATTGTAAAGAAAGGGATAAGTCATTATCCCTTTTTTTGTATATTGCACAATTGTTTAATAAAAAAATAAAATCCTATGGGTCAAATAGTTAGTGTACATGCACGCGAGATCCTTGATTCACGCGGCAATCCGACGATCGAGGTCGATGTTATGACTGCAAGCGGCTTTTTCGGCCGTGCTGCAGTGCCTTCAGGCGCATCTACAGGCGAAAATGAAGCTCTGGAACTCAGGGACGGCGATAAGAGCCGTTACATGGGCAAGGGTGTGCTGAAAGCAGTTCATAATGTAAATAATGTTATTGCCGAAGAGATAAATGGCATGGACGTAACCGACCAGGTGTCGATCGATAGGAAAATGATTGACCTCGACGGTACAAAAACCAAGAGCAACCTTGGAGCGAACGCAATACTCGGCGTCTCTCTGGCCTGCGCAAAGGCTGCAGCCCAGGCTCACGGATTGCCTCTGTTCAGATATATCGGAGGAACAAATTCAGTTGTTATTCCGGTTCCGATGATGAACATTATCAACGGCGGTTCCCATTCCGATGCACCGATAGCTTTCCAGGAATTCATGATCAGGCCCGTGGGAGCACCTTCATTCAAGGAAGGGCTCAGGATGGGCGCTGAAGTGTTCCATAACCTCAAGAAAGTTCTCAAAGGCAGGGGATTAAGCACCGCGGTTGGCGACGAGGGCGGATTCGCACCCAATCTTGAAGGAACAGAAGATGCCCTTGAAACAATACTCCAGGCAATTACAGCAGCCGGATATAAACCGGGCAAGGATATCACTATAGCGCTCGACCCGGCAGCATCGGAATTCTACGAAAACGGAATGTACAATTATGCAAAATTTGAAGGTCCAAAAGGCGCAAGACGTACATCCAAGGAGCAGGTAGATTATTTTGAAAAGCTTATCAGCAAATTCCCGATAGATTCAATTGAGGACGGAATGGCTGAAAGCGACTGGGATGGCTGGAAAATGATGAACGACAGACTCGGTAAGAAGATCCAGATCGTAGGGGATGACGTTTTTGTGACAAATATTGAATACCTTAAAAAGGGTATAGAAATGGGTTGCGCCAATTCAATACTTATAAAACTGAATCAAATAGGCAGTCTGACTGAAACCCTGGCATGTATTGAAATGGCTCACAAAGCCGGATATACTACAGTTATTTCTCATCGCTCAGGTGAGACTGAAGATTCCACTATTGCCGATGTGGCTGTTGCTGTAAATTCAGGACAGATAAAAACAGGCTCATGCAGCCGTACCGACAGGTTGGCCAAGTACAACCAGCTTCTCAGGATCGAAGAGATGCTGGGCGGCCTTGCAGTATACGGATACAAAAGGTAGTGCACGTACCCACCCCCTTAATCGCTCCCCTGCAGGCTGGCTCCTCGCTAAAATAGCTCGCCAAGCTATTTCTTTACGCTCGGCCCTCTGCTGAAGCAAGGAGGGGGATATTTCATTGGAACACAGCTATATAAGCCCCCTTCCTTACGAAGTAGGGAAGGGGGTTGGGGGATGGGTACATGGATTTAAGTGTAGTTATCAACAATTGTTAATAACTTTTGTTAAAACCGGGTTTACAACAACGACCCGGTTTTATTGCATTATGATACTTCCTGTGTTATTTTTGATCTATCGGGTGAGCGATAAAAGGCTGCTCGAAAGATGTGGAACCGGAAATGGTTACTTAACTGAAACACGATCCGGTTCATTCAGGCCTCCGGGCCTGCGCATCAGGAGAGCCGAAGTCCGGATGAAAGGACCTAAAGTCCCGGGTATCCGGCAGATCGAAGAAAACCGGAAACGTTCTTTCAGAGATTAAGTCACAGGGCTTCAGAAAACAAAAGGGTCTCGGCCCGGAGTGATCTGAAACTGGTGCCGCTTCCTTCGGGAGACGCGCACCGGAGCCTGAAGGACACTTCGTCCCGGAAAGTCAGGCCGCAAGGCAGGAAGAAAGGGACAGCCGGAAGGTTCTGCCGTAACAGGCAAAACCGGAAAGCCAGGGGTTGCAAAACCAGATCGTAAGACCTGTAATGCAGCCGGCCAGAATAACAGTAACGCGACGCCGTAAACGGCCTCGGCTGTAAACGGTGAATGGGAACTAATCGCAAGAATAGTTCCCATTATTGTTTTATATATATGATCTAACAATAAAGAACACTAAGGGAAATCACTAAGAGCACAAAGGACTACATTTATGTTAACCTTTGTGCTCTTTGTGTGTACTTTGTGCCCTTTGTGGTTAAGAAAATAATTATCTCTTATCTTTGATTACCAATATAGTTTTATGGCCTATTCAGGACTTTCAGCCTTCATTGATGACCTCGAACGAAATAAGGAACTTACCCGTATTAAAACATTCGTTGACCCGGTACTCGAAATAACCGAAGTAACCGACCGCATATCCAAAAACAACGGAAATGCTCTCCTGTTTGAAAATACCGGTACAAAATTCCCTCTTCTTATAAATGCCTATGGATCAGATAAAAGACTCTCCATGGCGCTGGGAAGATATACCCTCGATGACGCACCAGATGAAATAACCGAACTCCTTGGATCCCTCACTGCCGCAGGAGGCAGATCACTGAAGTCGCTCAGATACCTCCTTAAAATATCAGGGTATATGCCGAAAAGAATCAGGGGAAGAGGAACATGCCAGCAGGTGGTGGACATGGATCCCGATCCCGGCATCCTCCCTGTTCTGAAATGCTGGCCTCACGACGGCGGACGCTTCATAACCCTGCCAATGGTCCATACAAAACACCCTGAGACCGGTAAAACCAATGTCGGCATGTACCGCATGCAGATTCTTGACCGGAAAAGCACCGCTATGCACTGGCAGCTACACAAAACAGGAGCAAACCATTTTGAAGCATGGAAGGAGGCAGGACGAAGAATGCCGGTTTCAGTCACACTCGGCGGCGACCCTGTCTATGCATATGCCTCCACTGCTCCCCTCCCGGAGAATATCGATGAATATATCCTTGCAGGATTTCTCAGGAAGAGAAAAGTGAAGCTTGTAAAATGCATCACAAATGATCTTTATGTGCCGTGCGATGCCGATATCGTAATTGAAGGCTATGTGGATCCGGCTGAAGAGCTTGTGTGGGAAGGCCCCTTCGGTGACCATACCGGTTTCTATTCCCTTGCCGGCTGGTACCCCCGTTTCCATATAACCTGTATAACCCATTCAGGGAATGCTGTCTATCCGGCAACTGTTGTGGGTGTCCCGCCCCAAGAGGATGCCTGGCTCATAAAAGCCACTGAAAAAATCTTCCTCGCACCGGTACGGCTGGCTGTTCAGCCTGAGGTTGAAGACTTTCACATGCCCGCTGCCGGAGTTGCACACAACCTCGTTATCGTTAAGATCAGAAAAACATACCAGGGACAGGGGAAGAAGGTTATAAGCTCACTTTTCGGCACCGGACAGATGATGTTTACCAAGTACCTGGTTGTAGTCAGCGGCAGCGTCGACATCAGGAACTACAGGGAGCTGATCCGGCATGTACTTGATAATACCGATTTCAGAACCGACCTGGTTTTCACCAGCGGTCCCCTTGATGTGCTCGACCATTCATCAGATACTTTTGCAATGGGCGGCAAGCTGGGTATTGACGGTACAATAAAAATGCCGGAGGAAAAAAGACCGGATACAGATAACGGGAGAATAGCCCGGGATGGTCTGCCGGTTACCATTACAGGAGTGAATCAGGATGAATCTGCAGATTCAGCTGAAAGATCCAGGGAAGGTTTCAGGAGCAGGGAGACGATTGACAGGTTCAGGATAATCCTGGCTGTTGATCATACGGTGGATGTAAATGATATGCATATGGTAGCCTGGCAGGTACTGGGTAATTCAGATCCGCTGCGCGATATTGAGATCATCTCCGGTAAAACACTATATGTTGACGGAACGATAAAGGTATTTCATGGCGGCAGTTTCCCTCGGAAATGGCCCAACATAGTCTGCTCTGATGAAAAAACCATCAGAAGGATAGATCAGATATGGGAATCCCTCGGGTGCGGCCCGTTCATTCCTTCCCCGTCGCTGAAAACTTCCGGGTTGCTTCGGGGAGGCACTGACGAAATAGTCACCTAAGGATCCTGACAACCTGATTATTTAGAGATCTTTATTATTTCAGGTACCGTTTTTTACTCTATTTTTGCACTATCTGATGATACCTGGAATTTTCTCATATAAATCTGATCTGCATCCGGATGCAGGCATGCTTGAGGGTCTTGTAAAAATCAGAGTTCCGGAAAGCTTTGCTGCTGATCCGGTTTTGACCTGGCTGGTCTTCGGTGGATTTATTCTTTTAGCTGTATGTCTCATTATGATGTTTCAGACTAGGAGACTGGTCAAAACCAGGAGACTGCTGAAGGAAAAGGAGAGAGCGCTGGAAAATATTGAGGAACGGAAGGCCGAGCTTGAATTCAGAGATAAGGATATGACAGACAGCCTGGTATATGCACAAAGAATACAGGAAGCCCTGCTGCCGTCAGAAGAATATTTCAGGACACACTTCAGGGAGTCTTTTATATTATTCAGGCCGAAGGATATTGTCAGCGGAGATTTTTACTGGATAGGGGAGAAGGATGACAGGATATTTATTGCCGGAGCCGACTGTACAGGTCATGGAGTGCCTGGCGCGCTTATGTCAATGATTGGCCTGGAAATTATCGAAAAAACCATCAATGAAGACAACATAATTGTCCCTTCTGACATTCTGGCAATTCTTAACAAAGCTCTCGAAAAGACATTCAGCAGGCAGAAGAACATCGGTACGATAATCAGGGATGGCATGGACATCGGTCTTTGTGTGATTGACAGGAAAAGGAAGAAGGCGGAATATGCAGGTGCTTTCTTCCCGCTGTACCTGATACGCGATGATAAGCTCATTGAGTTCAGTGGAGACAAGCTGATAATAGGAATGAACCCGGCCGGCCTGTCATATGCCAATCATGAAATTGAGCTTATGGACAACGATATCCTGTACATCTTCTCTGACGGGTATGTCGATCAGTTCGGAGGAACGGAAAACAAGAAGTTCATGTACCGCCGGTTCAGGTATCTTCTTACAACCATTCACCGGTTCCCTGTAAATGACCAGAAAGCGATCCTGGATGAAAACATCAAAACATGGATGTCGGGGAATCGTCAAATAGATGATATCATGGTGATAGGCTTCAGGCCGCTTTCCTGATTCTGCTGCTAAATATACTTTTTGATCTTATCAATAAGCGCTGAAGGCTGGAAAGGTTTGCTGATATAATCGTCAATTCCTGCTGAAATGCATTTCTCCTTATCGCCCAGCATAGCATTGGCGGTAATAGCAATGATCGGAACATGCGTGTTGGTCGTCGATTCGAGGGCCCTGATCTTTTCAGCTGCAACAAGCCCGCTCATGACCGGCATCTGGATATCCATCAGAATAAGGTCGTAGTTTGATGTTCCGAACTTATCGAGAGCCTCCTTGCCGTTCGAAGCCGTATCAATGCTGTGCACCAGCGGCTTAAGAGTAAGGTGGGTTATCTTCTGGTTGATGAGGTTGTCTTCAACGAGCAGTATCTTAATGTCTTTCAGCTCCTTATGGACCTTTTCCCTCTGAATCAGTTCCTCAATCTTAGGAGAAGCTGTCTGCAGTTTGGGTTCACGGATGATATTGGCGAACGGAAGGCTGATGTTGAGAACTGTGTAATTGGATCCGAATTCTTGTGTGTAAGTGCCCCTTTTGAACGAGATAAGCCTGGCCGCAAGGCTGTGTTCCGCGTTCTTATCGTCGATAAGAATAATGTTCTTGTCTGTCTGAATCCTCATTCCAAATGTGGTCTCGCTTGCTGTTTCCTTCTCCTTTTTCACATTGATGGTAACCTTTGTAGTCCTGCCGGTATCGTGATTTTCAATAATATTGAAGATATCCAGGAAGATCTGCTTGAGTATTATAGGGTCGCCAAGACATTCAAAATCGCTGAATTCCTTCTTATTGAGAATGAAATCGATGCTGGCCTTATCTTTGAGACTGTATAATTCAATTGTGTTCTGGATTGTAGAGAGCGGGTTAAATCTGATGTGTTTCCTGGGTTCCAGGCTCAAATTGCCAGCCGACTGCATTGTTAATTCATTAACAGTGGAAACCATATTTGTGGTTGATGCCACAAATGTCTCGAGCAGCTCTTTTTGTTTTTTATCAAGTCCCGATTCCATCAGCATGTCGCTGATTATAACCAGGTTGTTAAGCGGCTCCCTGATCTTGTGAGAGAAATCGGTTATCACATCATCTTTCTTTTCGTTCGATGAGGATGCATCGACAATCGAGCTCTTTGCAATGTTCAGCACCCTGACAACCAGCCTTACAAGATAGATCCCGATGCATGCGGAAATTATCATGATTATGCCTGCGATAAGCGGAAGGTCGACCATCAGGAGAATAATAGACATGATCAATCCGGAAATCCCTGAATAGGCAAGCATCTCAACCAGTTTCCGGTTTTTTTCAAAATATTCCCCGGAAAGGTTATGAGTATCCTCGTTCCCTGTGTTTACTGATTCCCTTGCCATAATGTTGGTTACAGACTGGTAAATTTAATTAAAATATGAATATACTCCCCGTTATAATAACATCCTTTCGGGGAAAAGGTTATTTTTGCCTTAACGGTACGATATTTGAGCGTAAAAGGTAAAGCTGTGATGATTATGGAAAGGAATATCAGGACGATTCTTATGATTCCTCTTGCTGTGATTGCCTTTTCTGTTCTGCCTGTTACCGGACAGGTTCAGGAGAACATGGTGAAGTTCACTCCGGATTTCAGGTTCAAGGACGGCATATATCTTCATTTTGAGCAGGTTAAGAACAATAATCCTATTCCGAAGGCCAAACTTCTCACTTCAACCGATTACAACGACAGGGAGTTTTTCAGGAAGCTGTTTGAATCAGGGAAGCTCTACTATTATGATAATATGGGCATCCGCCAGGAGGTAATAACCAGTGAAATATGGGGTTATTCCCGGAATGGGATACTTTACATCCAGGTGCAGGAGAATTTCAACCGGGTTACCTTTGTTGGAAGCATCTGCCATTTTGTCGCGGACATCACCACATACGATCCGCGATATTATAATTCGCCCTACGGCTACTATGATCCATATTATTCCTATTATTCACCTTATTCAATGTATCCGGGTTACGGCTACGGAAGCTACTATCCGGGATCCAATTATTCCCCGTACAGGCAGAACAGTTATGCCAGAAGTGAGGTTAAGCAGTACATAATTGACTTTGAGTCAGGCAAAGTGATGGAATTTGATATGCAGAATACTGAAATGCTTCTTATGAAAGACTCTCAGCTGTACGAGGAGTATGTTCAGCTTCCGCGAAAGAAACGGAAAGATATGATGTTCGTCTATATTCGTAAATTCAACGAAAAGAATCCTTTGTATATACCAGTAAATGAATAAAACATGAAACCTCCATGTATCTGCATACACAAACACAATATTATAATAATCAACTACATGGAGGTTCCATCATACCATTAAAATAAATTATTATATGATGAAAAGAGCAATATTTATCCTGTCCGCACTGTGCTTTACGGTAACACTTTTCAGCCAGGCACCGTTCCCGAGCAAGGAAGAAATTGAACAGTTCAGCAAATCAAAGACATGCGTGGTACTTGAAGATGATCCTTTGTCTGATTTCAACTTTTACATAAAGGATGCAATGAAGGAATACTGGACAATTACACCCTATGAATTCATGACGGTGAGTGATTTTAATGTAAGGAGGATAAGCAACTCGCTTTCATTCATTGTACTCACTGATACAAATTATGACAAGGACAAATCCAATTCTGTCTTCAACTTTATCAATCTTCTTCAGGGTAAAAGGGTCGATAAACTTGGAGAGATGCCCGAGATCTGTGCTGTTCCGCTTTCATTTGCCGGAGAAGAGGATAGTGAATACGGCTATAAGCTCGGAGCGCTCCTGTCGTTCATGCAGAAGCATGCACAGCTCATTATGGAGGACCCTTCCAAAACGGGAAGGAAATATCTCAAGTATTACAACGAGAATATTCCTGCCGCAATGGATAAAACCATTCTTTTCAAGCAGGAGGATCTTGCACCCGAGATAGGAACGGTCGATAAGATAAAGGCCGTATATAAGAACAAGGCTGAGATCGTTTCTGAAGACGATATTGTCAATGCGATCAGGAACAAGACTCCCAATACGCTGATATTGCACAAGGTGGGCCCTGTAGGTGAAAACATTAAGGAGGGTTACTGTTTTAAGATGCTTATCGGCACTGATGATGCCAATATGTATTATTACAATCAGCACCTTATCGATAAAAACAATCCGAACGGGTTCCTGCCGGCAGATCTAAGGCGTCTTGCAAGGTTTGATTAATGCATCATTCCTTAAAAACCGACGTCTTTTCAATAAACTGAACATACAATGGAAGAGGTTAGAAGTTATTCGGAATCAGAAAGGAACTGGGCTATGCTCTGCCACCTGTCGGCATTTGCCGGTTACTTTTTCCCTTTTGGAGGGATCATAGGGCCACTTATCTGCTGGTTATCAAGAAAAGACGAATCCTCATGGGTCAATGAGAACGGGAAAGCTTCGCTTAACTTCCAGTTCTCCATTCTTTTATACATGGTTCTGGCAATCCCGCTCTGTTTCATCATAATAGGTATTCCCATTGAAATATTCCTGAGCGTCCTTGAACTTGTATGCGTGATTATCGCAAGCGTAAAAGCTTCAAAAGGCGAAAGGTTCAGGTACCCGTTATCGATACCGTTTATTCAATAAATATTGTACACGTACCCTTCCTCCAACCCCCTTCCCTACTGCGTAAGGAAGGGGGCTATGTATGTGTATACCAACATGATATCCCCCTCCTTGCGTCAGCAGTGAGGGG
>Ga0209287_10000703_pt1 | contig 18753 bp, 9 predicted proteins | sample PPLLak3cmMay2015_2_FD_187255 | JGI IMG/M metagenome (GOLD analysis project Ga0209287, IMG submission 187255) | Freshwater sediment microbial communities from Prairie Pothole Lake near Jamestown, North Dakota, USA - PPLs Lake P8 Core (1) Depth... | ecosystem: Environmental > Aquatic > Freshwater... | reverse complement strand
TTTTGATGCGCTAAACGTGCCACCTCTACCGTAACCGCTTGATTCACCCTCCGTTGTCTGATAGGAAGGGAGGGCCGTAAGAATGCCCGGACCCAGCGGAAACTCGACAGTCAGTGACAGCTTTTGGGTTTCCGATTTATTTTTGGCAGTAAGATTATTAGGATAGGAGTCTCTGTTTATGTCATATATCCCAGAGTCCCACAGCGATTTGGTGATGTCACTCCAGGATTGTCCGGTTCGTTGAGTATAGTTGTACAACAAATTGATATAGGTGTCATCATTTGGTGCATATCTTAATTGAAGCCTGGTTGCCAATCCTGCCATGCTTTTACGGAAGCCATGGTCGTCCTTTGTAGTGTTATCCTCCTGGGTGTGCACGAACGCCAAACGTCCGGCAAATGTATCGGATATGGGGACATTAACGGCTCCCTCGACTCTTTTCTTGGCATAGTTGCCGACCTCGAGTGAGGCATATCCATCAACCTTATCGGTTCTGGGTTTGCTGCTGACAACATTAAGCACGCCGCCGCTGGCGTTGCGGCCGTAAAGGGTGCCCTGGGGCCCGCGAAGGACCTCAACGCGATCAATATCAAAATAGCCGAATAACGTGGACTCGCCGCGGGCCTCGTAGGCCCCGTCAAAGTTTGTGGAAACGGAGGATTCCCCCATGCCTGTCGGCAAATCATTTCCAAGGCCGCGGATATTAATGTTAAGGCCGCCGGCGGTGCCTGAGTCGGTGATGCTGACGTTCGGGACGTCCTTCAGGATATCTGCGATCGAGGTTGCACCGGTATTTAAGACATCCTCTCCCTTTAGCACCGAGACAGACATGGAAACCTTTTGGAGGTTTTCCGTTCTCTTCTCAGCGGTTACCGTGATTTCTTCAAGTGTGAATTCGGACTCCTCCTGTGCGCAAACCCATGGAATTCCACCGAAAATGAGCCCAATTGTCAAGAATCCCATAAAAACCAAATAAGACTTTTTCATAGCTGACTCCTTTCTCAAGATTATTATTATAGTTACGCCGGCCATTCCGGTAAGTAAATCCAGGATAACTTAATTATGCTCTTGTGAAATTTGACTATAACTCTGTCTGTTCAGTTTAAGTATAGATTGATATTAGTGCAGAATATTAAGGTTCAGGCTATTGCGGAACCGGTTGTCTTTCCGGTCAGGCAATATTTTTCATAAAAGATATTTTAATAAGGATTGCTTCAATCCTTCGGTCATTCCTGTTAAGGAAGAAAATATAAATAAAAATATTGAAAATATTGCTGCAGAAAAATTGAGTGATATTATATTTTTTATGATCTGGATGAATGAATCGGGAGCATCATACAAAACGCCCACGATATAACAATGATAAATTACGCATTTCTTATGACATTTTACGAATTATGATTAATATAATTATAGATTGTGTTAAAGAAATTTATTAATCCACAATATATCCACAATATATTCAATTACATGAATATTAATAGTAATTCAAAAAAATGAAGTTGAGAAAATGAAAGGAACCTGAGAAGTTTCATAGGACGATGATAAGAGCAGGATTTATTTCTCATGAAGCCCATAGGGTCTGGATCAGGATTAACAACTGGCAATCGGTGATGAGCAAAGAAATGCGTTTCGTCCTGTATGCGGAATGGTTTAAGAAGCAGGGATTAATCTTCTAAACGGTTTTACTCAACAGAATCTGAACAATCATTGTTCAGTCACTAATTCGAATAGGGGCTCCCTTATTGATAGAAGCCGTTCTGTCCGGCAGGGGTGGCCATAAAGGCCACCTCCTACCCGGGATTATCAAATTATGCCTTGCCAAGGTATTTTGCAGCGGCAATGCCGGCCATATATCCGCTGTTAGGCATCCAGCCACCTGCACTTATCGGCGGCAGAGGCTTATCAACTGTCCATCCGCCTGATGCGTCTCCGGCGCAGAAAAGACCAGGAATTATATCTTTTTTATCCCTGTCCTTGAGCACCTCCATGTTCTCATTGACTACCAGTCCGCCGTGAGTAGTTTCAAGAAAGCGCTGCCCGAAAAAGGCATAGAATGGGGGCTTGCGGATGGGTATAAGGTATTCCGGCTTCTTCGCAAAATCCAGGTCACGCTTATTATCGCAATGCTGGTTATAGGTTTCTATGGTTTTAACAAATGTCTTGGGATCTACACCCATTTTCTTTCCAAGTTCTTCCAGCGTATCCCCCTTCTTTGTATGATTGCCGGGAGCCCCTCCCTCGTCAAGCGCCACCTCGTAAGCGACATCGGCCCAGTAATCCTTCAGCATGGCGTCTCTGGCGGGTTGACCGGTAATAAGGCGCTTGCCGAACATATCAACCATATCATGATCAGCGATGAAATACATCTGGCTCCTAGGTTGTTTAGTCATAACATATGTGCTGCCCATGCCCAGATCTTCATCAACAAAACGCTCGCCATTCAGGTTGACAAATACGATCTCTGGATTTCTGACAAATTCGACAATCGAGCCTGAATAGGGATGATGTGCGACACCGCCGAACAAAATATTCATGTCTTCCCAGTCAATCTTAATCCCGATCTTTTCTGCCATATCTATGGCATCGCCGGTATCTGTCGGGCATGAGAAACGGTGAAACCTGTTTTCGCCGCCTAAAAGGGTTGGCCACCTCTTCTTTAGCTTATCCATATCAGCGCCAAAGCCTCCCGAGGCTGCAACGCATGCCTTGCAGTTAACCTGAAGCCTGCCGTCTTTTGTTTCCGCAAATACCCCTGTTACACCGCCTTTAGCATCTGTAATAAAGTCAGTAGCCCTTGTAGAGGTAAGGATCTTGATTCCCATCTTTTCGCATGCCCCGAGCATTTTTGTAACAAACCAGGAACCTGCGCTGCCCGGTCCGATCGACGGGTCTTTGGACTTCTTGTTTATGTGACGCTCTCCCTGTGGCATCTTCATAGGACCGGCAATTAAAAAGGTCATAATGCCCCTGGGATCTGTTTCATCCGGTTTCATTGTTATGCCATTAGAAGGGGTCTGCTGAGAAGATGTTTTCGGATACATATCCGTAACATCGCATATAGTTGAGAACCAGTTCCATAAAGGGGCGGAGACCTCAATAGCATTGCGGATGAGTTTGGGATTTACATTCCAGTAAAGGTGTTTCATCAACAAACGGAACAGGTCATCGCGTTGCACGGGGGTTGAATTGTCCGGCATTGGCGAAGCGCCTGAAAACCAGGTGCATCCCCCGGGCTTTTCCGCCTTTTCAAGGATCAGGATATCTTTGACTCCAAGATCTTTTGCCTTTACAGCGGCAATAAGACCCGCTCCGCCAGCCCCAAGGACCAACAGATCGCATTTCAAAATATCATTTGCCATTTTTTCTCCTTTGGAAAATTTTCGTGTAGTATTAAACTATGGAAGATAACTCCTAAAAATTTCGTGCTCTTTATCGAGCTATTTCTTCCCTGAGGCGGAGACCGCATGCGCCGCAGAGATATTGCAGACCTTTGCACAGGTTCCGCAGTGAATACATTTCTTCTGGTCTATCTCGTATTTGTCGTCACCCCAGGAGATAGCCTTTGCCGGACATTCATTAAAGCAATAATGGCAGCCGATACAGTTGTCATTGATATAATACGTAACCTTTTTCTCAGCCCCTTCCGCAGTCGTGACCTTGCTGATCGCGTTCATAATAATCGGAGCCGCAATTGCCGCGGACCCGGCCAGCATGAACTGCCGCCTGTTCAACTTTAAACTTTCTGATGTCATAGATCCTCCTTCTTTAATGTGATATTCAGTCTGCTGATTTCTTTATATTAGAACCTGCCTTGTCTTCCTTTGATACCAGGATTACAGTTGCTATTGCCGACTGACATATAAGCCCGTCAATAGTCTCATCCCATACAACCATCTCAATCCTGTGTGTGCCGTCTTCAGCAATATATTTCTTGGTGACATATGCCTTGCCGATCAGGCAGTCGCTGACCTGGCCGTGTCCTGTTACGTTCTTGCCCTTCAGATAAGGAACCTGCGAGATGATCTCGTCGGTTGCCAGGCTTCCGTTACGCCAGCTTAACTTCCTCAGCCAGCCGTCATCGCCGATATAGTTGGTTACAACCCGGCCCAGTGTTGTCTTCAATCCGTAGGCCATATAAAAAGAAGGGGTTCCTCCGGTGCGGCCCATGTCGCCCCAGTGCACCTCCTCCATCACATGGGGGATATTATACTGATCCCTTGAAATACCCGCGTATCGATCAGGATTTTCAATGATCTCTCTCATCAAGGGGGTGTTTTCCATCTGGTCGCCGAAACGCCTTACCATCTCCGTAATAGTGGTAGGACCTGTAGTAACCCAGGGAGGCTCATCTCCGACCTTTACATCCTCCCAGTAGAGGATCTCAGCGCCACGCACTTTTTCCTCTTTCCATATCGTTTTAATCAATGCCCAGTCAGCATCCGTATAGGTATGCCTGGTGGAGGTCATACCTCCGCCGGTCGCGCCGCTAGGGCCGCCACCGGAAGGAGGGGCGCCTGATGCTGAAGTACCACTCGCACCTTGAGAACCTCCTGCACCGGAAGGCATGCCATAGCCTCTGCCTGAAGATTCACCCTGCGAAAATGTATTTCTACCGTACATCGTGCCTGTTATTACCGTTTCACCCTTCTGATTTAAAAGGCTTCCGGAGCCCACAAGACTGAATACGCGGGTAGTGCTTCCCTCTTTGGGAGTTATATCAGTAAAGCTCTGTTTCCCGGATTTCATAGTGAAGGTGTCACCGGGCCGGACCGGCAGGAAGAATTCTATATCGCCGCCGTCATTGGCCGGCCCGAAGTTGCCGAGGCCCTTCAGGTTGCCCATGGAGGGAAACATGGCGCCGGCCTCCTTGAAAAAGGGCACCGCTATGATGCTGCCGTACCTGGTCTTCCTGGCATATTCCTCATTATTGTATAGCGGGTTCCATGGATCGAAGTTTTTGGCATATTTTTTCATGGCCTTCAGGTCGGCGGTCATTGACATGAAGGTGTCGGTCGATAACTGTGCCTTGCCTGCCCCGTCCGGTGCCGTGCCCAGCATTGCGCCTCCAGTCGCTCCACCAGGCGGGCCTCCGGGGCCCCCGCCAGGACCTCCGCCTTCAAGGCTCTTTTTGAAATCATCAAGGATTTTCTGCTCTTCAGCTGTGTAAACGCCAGGATATACCTTCCTGACTTCACTTTTGTTTTCAGCAGCCTGTATTGAAATGGAAGTGATAAGTGCTAAAAAAACAACGAAAGATATTTTCCTCCTCATGATGGGACCTCCTGAAATGTTTATAGCCTGTTAGGTATGAAATACGTGATCGGAATGTATGAATTAAACAGATGTTATATATTATTGAGGGAGTCCAGCTATGACAAATTGCGAATATTATATGGCATTTTGCGCACTCTAAAAAGACTGGTCATAAAAATATAACAGCCCCGAACTTCACACAGGAAATCAGGGGCTGTTAACAGGTTCAGGTTAACCTGGATTCAGATTAATAACTGAATGTCTCACTGAAGGTGTAATATGGCTCAGGAAAACTGGGCTCCAGCTTGAGAACACTCTTGGGGCTCCATGTTTCATAAGGATTGGGGTTTGGTTTGGTCATTTCAAGGCCCCCTGCAGAAGGCGCTTTCTCTCCGGCCTCTACAGGCTGCGCCGCAGCTATCATCTCCATCTGTGAGCCCCAGGTGGGCGGGGTGGGGTCATAGTACATGCCTACATGCCAGATCTTCCATTCCCCGTCCTCTTTTACGAAGTCTATTGCGTACTTTTCAAAGAACCAGTTGCCGCCCGTTTCCGCCTTGCCGTTTTTAATCATTGTATTGGTTGCTATACCGGGTGAGTACCACAGACCCTTTGCTGTCTTTCCGTCCCCAGCTACCTCGATAATCGGAGTCGTTTGGGTATGGATAGTATATCCGGTCCCCGCGCCAAGGTTTTCAGGAATGTTCTCGATCTCCGGGTAGATCTTGCTTATGGCGTCAAGGCTTTTCTGTACGTTCTTCATGTTCTCGGTACAGTAATTTTTTTTAATCAGCTCCATGCCTATCTGGATACCCTGTGCATTTGTCCAACTGGCGGTCTCGGCGTTGGGGCCGTCTTCCTTAACCCAGATATCCTCCAGCTCCTGACAATACAGCTGCGGATAGGCGTGATAATATGCATGTTTGCTATAGGTGTTTTGTACCTGCAGCATATCAAAGGCCTGTTCAGCTTTCGAGATCGTCGGTCTTTCGTTTGATCCTGAAGTCTGGGTGTCAGCCGATTTTTTTGAACATCCGCTGAAAATGACCAGAACAACTAAAATTAATGTCAAAAAGATTGCCGGGAAATTAAGTCTGGTTTGCATAAATAGCCTCCTTTAAAATATTGTTGTTAAATGTGAATAAGATTTAAGCCTGCCTGGGTATTGTAATAAAATGCCTCAATCATTTATGTTTTATGACCATGGCTTTTCAGCCGCGGCATTCCTCCCTGCGATGCGGCCAAAGGCCAGGAACTCTGCCCAATTATGCCCCGCCATACTGTAAATATGCCCGGCAGTGCTCCCGAGCACACCGGCGGTGTACAACCTGGGGATCGGATTTTTCTTAGTGTCTAATACCTGAGACTTTCCATTCTTCCTGGGACCGCCACATGTGTTGAATCCGCCCGGATACATCTCCAGTCCGTAGAACGGCGGTGTCTCTATTGGTTTCAGCTTTTCGCTTCTGCCGAAATCCTGGTCCTTGCCTGCCGCACAAAATCCATTCCATCTGGCTACGCTTTCCTCCAGCAGGGCAGGATCAATTTGCGCACCGATCTCCGCAGCCAGCTTTCTGACGGTACTCCCTTTTTTAATCCACCCTAGCCCTATTTCTCTACTGTTGTCCTTACTCCAGGGCTCGGAAATTCCACCCAGCTCCACTGGAATTGACGTAACACCCATTTGTGTGCCAAAACCACCGCCGATCGGTCCTGCCAGTCTCGTCTTCTCATCGAAGATAAGATAGAATGGGATGCAGGGATACCCTGCGTCCTTTTGAGTGTCGCTCCAATCCCAAATGGCATATCCCATAGACGCCCTGTGGTCAAACCACAGGGGACTCTCACATGCAAATCTCTTCCCGTATCTGTCAACCCATATATGGCTGTCACCCTGAGCCCTGGTGTACATCCAACCTACCTCAGATGCAGGACTGAGCACCGTCTGCCCGGCCGAGGCTATTACATTCATGTGCCAGAGATCTGCGCCGACCGCTTGAGCCATCTTAACCCCGTCGCCGGTGTTGTATCTCCAGCTGACAAACTTTATGGGATAGGGTCGCAGGTAATTGTTCTTCATCTCTTCATTAAAATCAAACCCTCCGGTACAGAGGACTACGGCCTTCCTGGCCTTGATGTGCATATCCCGTCCTTTACTCATAGCCTTGATGCCCAGGATTTCATTTGTAGTGGGGTTCTGGATCAGATCCGTCCCCGGCGCATCAAACAGGATTTCAATGCCTCTGCTTTGAATATGTTGGTTAACCGCCTTAAAAAATGCCGGGCCGCCCCCCGTTATCGCCAGGAGCTTCAGGGCATAGGCACCGGGGAAGTTCTGAAAATCCGCATTGTATTTAAAACCCGGGCGGACGCCCATTTTTGCCCACTTCAGGCCCATCTCGGTGAGCCAATCGTCATTATTCGCTATCTCCTCAGCCCATGCCAGGCAGACATCCATCGGGGTAGTGCCGAAGGATCCTGTATACAGATATTCGGCTGCACCTGCGGCATCCTGCGGTTCAATAAAGGCGGCCTGGCCCCCGGCCATCCGCGTACAGCCGCCGCCCTCAATGGGCGCCTTCTCCAGTATGAGCACCTTGGCTCCGGCATCGTGGGCGGTAATTGCCGTTACAGCCCCGGCTCCACCATACCCGACTACTACTACATCCGCTTCTCTGTCCCATTTGTCAATAAGCGGTTTGTTCTGGGCACTGCTGTCTTTAGTGTCAAGGCCGGCCAGGACGGCCGTACCTGCGCCTGCGGCGGCGGTCTTAATAAAGCCCCTCCTGGAAAGAACCTCTTTTGCTCCCTTGTTGTGTTTCATGATGTTGACCTCCTTATTATAGCTATTAGCAGTCAGCGATCAGCATACAGCTTTGTTATCCGTGATTTTATAAGCTGATGGCAGAAATGTAAACGCTTAACATTAACCCGGATATTCCACAGAATACCTTGGAGAATTACAGCTCCGCCAGCCTCTCCCCGAGCATAAAGCCCTCGGTTATGGCCATGCCCATGCTTACGCCGGCGATAGGACTCTGATACACGGTGATGAAGCGTCCCCCGGCATTGTTACCCGCTGCATAGAGGCCCTTGATGGGCTTAAAGTCGGAGTTAAGCACATGTCCATCCGCATCCGTGTCAAGACCACTGGTTGCACCCATGCCGGCGCTCAGGCCGAACATGCCCCCGCTATTGTATGTGCCTACGGTGCCATAGAACAGGGGATCTTTAAGCGCAGTCACCTTCAGAATACGCCGGTCTTTGCCGAAGTCCTCATCAACACCTTTTTCGCACAGCTCATTATATCGTTTGATCTCTGACAGGGCCTTCTTTCTGGTATCGCCTTTATAGCAATCCATGTAGTCAAGAAGTTCCTCAATCGTATTGGCGCAGCAGGTGGCGCCCTCAACGCCAGGCAAACCAGCCATCCCCCCCATACGTCTTGCTTGTTGGTCTTTGGCCAGGGGACCGGGTCTTACGTTGTCCAGGTGCTTAAGTCTTGCTTCCCATTCGGATGGCTCAGCAGTATCCGGGCCCATGTGACGTGGAGGCATCATCGCGAGGGCCGTTTTCCAATTCGCATCATATAAAGTGACACGGACGCTGCCCTTCGGCTGATGAAGTGTGGTGCCGGCAGCCTCATCGTGGAAGCGTTCGCCATTATGATCGAGCTGCAGATACCACACCCCTGCGCCCGGATCACCGTCTCCTATGTAGGATCGGGGGCCGATCTCGATATGGCCGCCAGCCCAGATCCCCAGCTTGATTCCGGTACCGTCGCGGGTAGCGCCCATCCTTCCACTTGCCCTCACCAGGTCGAGATCTCCCTGAGCTTCAGCTTGATGACGAATATCATCAATGATATCGACGACCATCTCGCGGTTCTGGGAGAAATCACCGGCGCAGAGTGCGACACCCTTCCTGGCCTTGAAACGGACGTATTTTCCGTCCGCACTTTTAGCAACAACACCCGTTACAGCCCCTGAATCGTCAACATCGCATATCTCCGCATGGTGCTCGCAAAACCATTTGGCGCCGTCATCCATGGCCTTCTCTTGATGGATACTCAAAAAATCCGACCATGGTTCTGCCCTTGAGACTGGGTTTGGTGTCGAGGTTGGAGTTGCGTTTGGGGTTGAGGTTGAGGTAGCATTACTGCTATTGCCGCGGAAAGTGGCGGCCCCGTAATAGAATTTCCATCCGGATACCTCTAATAGAACTGTCGGTTTGGGGGGACAGGCCATAACATGGGCGTTTTTGGCCATCCATTCCTTGCCGGCATCCTGTATAAGCCGGTCCATGACCCTGCCGCTGTTCTTTACGAAATAACTTGCCCGCTTGGGGTTGTGGCGTATTACATTGCGGCGGGCCCATTCCCTGAGAAAATCATCCTCATCAATCCTCGGCGCGCCTTGGTCCAGCGCATACTGAGAGTTAACGGTCCCGGGCTGGGAACCGATGCCGCGGACGTAGCTCTTCTCGGCCTGATTCTCGATTACGGCCACGGAAGCCCCTTTCATGGAAGCGGCCCTGGCGCAAACCAGGCCGGCGTTACCGCCGCCTACGATAACAATGTCAAAGGTCCCGCCGTCCGAAATAAGCTTTTCGTCGATTGGATCAGGCTTGTCTCGCCACGATTTTGCGGCAGCCTTATTCTCACTTGCCGACTGTGCGGCGGATGCGGGATGCGCAGGGGCGATGGCGGCCATCGCGCCTGTTGCGGCAACGCCTTTAAGAAAGGTGCGTCGATCAATGTGTGTTCCGGACTTCTTTTCACTCTTAGACATGTTTTGCCTCCAATACATTGTGATTAGATATAAGAATATCTCTTTATCAGTCCGTAAATTCGGACCTGTTTCGTACCCGGAGCAATTGATTGCTTTTTTTATTTCAGTGCTGGTTTGATCTATTCCTTCAACTGGAAGCAGCCAGCCTTGAGGTTTTGGTACGGAGGTATTATACAACCCTGAGGCTGCTTGTCACCTTCAGAAAGAAGTCCCAATCCTGAATAGATCTCTCATCTCGCTTATGGGAAGGAGGACATGAAAAATTTATCAAGATTGAATGACATCATAAGCGTTTTCAATTTTAAAGGTATGGCAATTCATGACTATTTTATGACATTTTGCGTTGTTATGGTGTCACTCCAGAGGGTGTTCACCACTCTTATTAATTCCAACCAAACTTTTAATTATTGATTATTGACTCATATTCCAACTGATTGGGACGCCAAATAGATTTTCTTAAAATAAAATCAATTGGGCATGAGCTGCTTATTATATTATGAAGAGCGGTGTTTCTATCGATCACAGGAAAATCTTTGCATTACAGTTGGCTGGGACGGGGAACCGGCAGCATGTTGGTGTAACCAACAGGTCTGATCGGCAACCCGTCCCATCCATTGTGTGTAACTTGTCTACTGCGGGTTGGCTAAAAATCACTTTCGCAACCCGGTTAAAACCAGGTGTTTCATTAAAACATGACTTAGAACTTGACCGTCAGACCAATGCCCATAGTCCGCGGATCTTCGATATACATATCCATGAATGCAGTAGTGCGGACCACGGTATTGTCAATGTTCTTGACATAGGCATTGAGCTGCCAGCTTACGTCCTCCGGCCCGAAGTTCAGGTATGCATTGTATTTCCAGTAGGCAGGCTGCTCTACTTCCGCACCGATACTATCCCACCACCACATATCAAATGCCATATACTTGGTGGAATACTTGACGTCAAATCGGGGCGTAAGCGAATAAGTGCCCAGGGTGAATATATGGCTGTAATTGGCAGTAAAAGAGAATTTGGGCGCCTGGGGCATCGTATGGTCCTTATACTGAACATACTCCGGATGCCCCTGGGGGATACCTGAATTACCCAGCCGAACAAGGAGATCGCCGTACTTGGCATCCTTAAACGATATATCTCCTTCCAAACGGTCCCTGGCCGAGATCAACCAGTCATAATCGATATCAACACCCATTATATTGGTCGGGCCTAAGTTTAAGACCAGTTTATTAAATCCTTGGGCTTGGGTGTATTGCACGCCGTTCATAGTATAGGTTACTGAACATTCGTTGGATAAGCTTGTCTGCATGTTGTTATATTTCATCAGGTATGCCTCTACGTTGAGCTGCAAAGTATTTTCGAACCAGCGGCTCTTCATGCCCGCCGCAAGGTTTGTCATCGTCTCAGGCTTGTAATTTCTGACGGGTATCGATTCGGGAGACTGGCCTCCAGGCTTGAAGCCGTTGTTGATGTTTACATACAACATGACCTCAGGTCGGAAATCATATTCATAACCCAAGGTATAGCTTAATGGGTTGTCCTCGGTTTTCAATAAGTGGGGGTCTTCCGAGTCCACCATTACGCAATTGTCGCATTCCCACTGCTCTGTGTCCGAGTCGTAAGTGAAGTGCGGCAATGTAGGAGTGCCGTCTTCTTCCTGTGGTTGAAAAACACCTACCACGGTAAGGCGCTTTTTATTTTCATAGGTCTTTCGCAGTCCGAGGGAGACGCGGTGTTTATCCTCAAGAAACGGATAGGTGATATTGCCGTAGAAGGAATTACTGGTGATGGGCCTCGTGCCGGAATTGGACACAAATACTACATTCCCCTGCTCCACCGGGTCGAGTCCCCAGATCGCCCATGAGCGTTCCGGATCATTGGCATCGAAATCGGGAGATGTAATATCATACCCCATCTGATTGAAATTTCTTGCGTCGCCGTAAAAGTCCCCGAAATAGATCTCTGTATCATTCGGATCTATCGCATCGTATTGCGAATCCGGGCCGGCATATTCTTTTTTGTAGAAAGTATAATAGCCGAGCATCCACTGGATCCTCGCTTCATCAAGGGAGTTAAACCGCACCTCCTTCTCGATCTGATATTTATCTCCCTCGTAGCAAACGTTTGAAATATTCCCTCCAGTCCCCCCTGTATCATCGCACGTCACAGGAATCCAGCCTTTGGCATACCTGGCATTCAGGGTGCCGAATCCGGTTGTCCATGCCAGGTTAACGGAGGCATTATATTCTTTATTGCCGGCCACGTATTCAGTGGTCATAGCAGTAGCATTGTCATTCAGCCAGGGATCATCCGGGTGCGGTTGGCTTACACCGGGGAAAGTCTGAACGTGATTAATGGCGCGCACGCTATTACCCGATTCGCCTTTACTGTATGCAAATTGGTACTGTGCCGACAAAGTCAGGTCCTCAATGGGTTGCCACTTCATCTTGATACGTTGTGTTGAGTAATTCTGCCATCCATTGATGTCTTCCCCATCGGAGTTGTGAACATATGCATCGTGCTTATCCTGTCTAAGGGCAATTCGGAAGGACAGGTTTTCAAGGTACGAAGGCAGGTCGAGCCCTGTGAGCTTTAAGGGTAGGTTCAAGGCAGCGCTGGTGTTTATAAGGTTATAACTGCCGGCCGTGACGCTGACAGTGCCGTCGATCTTATCGAAACTCGGATCTTTCGTTATAACATTGATCGTCCCGGCGGCTGCCATGCGTCCGTTGATAGCGCCTCCCGGGCCGCGAATGACTTCGACCCGCTCCACATCGGTCATTGAGGTTGCAACCGCATTAGATCCAGCAAACTCCAGGCCCAGATTGCCGTCCACATTGAACTGCACGCTGGGTTCATAGCCGGCCTCATTCATAATGGCGCCCGCCGATCCGACGCCCCTTATAAAAAGGCTGGTGCCAAACCCCTGTACATTTATGTTGGCCTGACTGGAGAGTATATCCATTACCGCTGAGGCTGACCTATAATCAAGGTCATCGCTGGAAATTACATTGATGGAACGCGAAACATTCTGAATGTCCATAGTGCGCTTTTCAGCAGTTACGGTGATCTCCTCAAGCGTAAATTCCGCCTCTTTTTCCTGGGCGTTTAGAGATAAAGGCCCACAGAAAACCAAACCTAACGCAATAACCAGGAACAATAATTCAATCATTCTTTTTTTCATAGGATTTCCTCCTGTTTTCTATAAGGTTTCATGTTTTGCACCTCTGTGTAATCCGAGAAAATACATGTGGTTAATCAAAAGACATCATTTCATCCTTACTCAAAGTCCAATAAAGTTTTCTATTAACCACCCCCTTCCAATGGAAAATATTTTTAGAAGAACAGATTCAGGTTAACGAGATGAATTAATTAACAAATCCCTATGACACTCCTATATTGAAAACACATAATGATGCCATAGCATCCAAGGCATATTGATCATTAATATGTGTAACGGACTTCACTGTTTTCGTTCATGATAGGCTTTTTCATAGACTCAATTTTGATATTGAATATGGTATAAATATGGAGATAATACAATATAATCACAATTAGCTTCAATTTTGACAATATATGATATTAATATGGAGACTATAGAACATAAATACAAATAACTATGGCAAACTGCGACTATTTTGTAACATTTTGCGCCTGAAACTACGTAGATATCTAGAAAACCAATACTCTATAGGACCTTAATTTGCCCTAAAAATGGGAAAATTATTTACAGTATTTTGAAGAATAGCGGCTGAATTTGTTTTGACATGTAATAGTAAAATATTCTACACTTCACAAAAATTTTCTTATAAATCCATTTCAAGCTTTCTGAACAGATTCACATCCTGAAACCGGTTTAATATCCAAAAACGTTCTTACAATTATTTTAAGAAGGGGGAAGAGAATGATCATAAAAGAAAGATCCATCAAAACATTAGTAGTCATAAGCGCCTTAATAATGCTTATGCTGCCTTTCGCAGCATGCGGTAAAAGCAAAAACCTTGAGCCGGGTTCCACATGGGAGATTACAGAGACAACCAAACTGGGCAGCCTGACTATTGCCGAGGGGGCTAATATCACTGCCCCGGAAGGTTACAGGGTAACCATGACGGTTGGAGGAGTTGAAACCGGACAGGTACTGAAAACATGGGAAGGATTTGACTACAAATTCGCCCCCGGCGCCTACAAGGGAGATATTGTCCTTACCGTGGCCGAAGCCAATGATATAACTGTAGCAGGAAGGGGCGGCATGCCTGGCGCTACGGGCGGCGCTCCTGGCGCAAGTGGTGCTGCTCCTGCTGCTGGCAGCGGTATGCCTGATGCTACCGGCGGAGCTCCTGGCGCAGGTGGTGCTCCCGGCGCCGGCATGCCCGGTGGTGAAGGTGGCGCTGCTCCTGCTGAAGGCGGCGGTATGCCTGGTGGCGCCGGTGGTGGTATGCCTGGTGCTGCTGGAGGTGCCGGAGGAGGATCACCTACTATCTACCCCTTCCGTCAGGCCCTCTATCTGAATGCAGACGGCATTGACTATGGTAAATCCGTCCTGGCCAGCGTTCAAGGTGAAAAACCGACAGGTTTTGAAATCAGCAACATTGAGATCAAATCAAACGGAACATTATACAAAGATGCAACCTCACCCGGCGGCACCGGTTTTAACGGCATCTACGCAGCCGGCGGCGTATATAATATAAAAAACGTTAAAATCAACTTCTTCGGCGACGGCCGCAGCGATTTTCAAGGTTACGGCTCGGCTATCGTAGCCGACGGCAAGGGCACCAAGCTCATCATGGACAACGTTACCATCAATACCCAGGGAGTGGTCCGCGCCGGTATCATCGCTAAAGGCGGGAGCGAGGTGATCGTCAAGAACTCCAACATAGAGACCAAAAACGGCGTGCTGCCCCCTGGCTATGTAGCCTCCATGGACACTTCCCAGATGAGGTCAACGCTCTGGATATCGGGCCAGACGGGCAATGTCCGTGCCACCAGTTTGATGGGCACAGGTAAAGCCACCTATATCAACTCCACCATATCCTCAGAGGGCTGGGGTGTCTTATCCACTGATGGCACCAGCGGCGCTTATCTTAACGCCGTCAACTGTAAGCTCATTATCACAGGAGAAGAAGGATACGGCAATTATAACGACCCTGATGCCCACGTAGCCTATTATGGAACCGAATTTGATATGGCCACCTTTGCTTCGTGCATTGGTTCCGGGGATGTCTATTACGGCGACAGCACAACCGAGGTCGTAAGAGGTCTTAATGAAAAATTTAACCTTGGTCTCACTGACGAAGAAATCAAATCTATCCCGGCGAAGTCCACTATCATCAACTCGAGAAAATACGGCGTGATGTGGCACAGATCAGGCAACCCCTTGACTATTGACGGCGGCACAACAATCAATACAGCGAAGACCACCTTCTATATCGCGGGTGTGCCGGCTGTGATCAACATGGACGGCTCAGGGGGCGCCCGGATAAACAGTGGTACCGGTGTTATTATGCAGTTGGCGTCGGACGACCAGCCCCCTGATATGTCCAGCGCCGGTTATTATGAGGAGCCTGCTACCGATCCAACACCGATTGCCGGCTTTGATAACACTTCCACTACCGATGCAGCAACAGCCAACTTCTCTAACATTGACCTGAAGGGCGACTTCTACAACTCTGTAGGCTGGGGCAAACTGACCGACAAACTCAATATGGCCCTTAACTTAAATAAGGCCGGCATCACCGGTGTGATCTCCGCCTCCGAATCTCATCACCCCTCTCCCAAAATTACAGTAGATAATAATACGTTATTTCACTCGATCACCGATACTGCGTGCCCGGCTGTCAATAACGGTGTTATCGTTAACCTGGCCAACGGTTCCAAGTGGACAGTAACAGGCACTTCTTATCTGACGAAGCTGGTGCTGGACAGCTCTTCTTCAGTCACTGACTCGAATGGCTCCAGCGTGTCTATGACTGTTAATGGTAAGAAAACAGATATCAGGCCCGGTCAGATCTATACTGGCGCCATCGTGGTATCTGTAAAGTAGTTATGCAGTTTGTATATCTATGATTGATCAGATCATACGATAAACAGATAAAACAAAGCGGGCCGTCTCAAAAATGAGGCGGCCCATTTTATTATGCGGCTTAATTTACAGCCTCGCTGATGTTCCGATATCGATCAAGAGGCTGTGATGACAGCCTGGCGCTTGATGTGTTTGCGGCCATTTTAATCGAATATAAACTCGAACCAGGGCAGGGGGGAGTTTCACAAGAGAGTTTATTTTGACAGAGACTATTAACTCCTCTATAAATCTATCTGCAAAGCAATTCTTATATCAATTCACCCCACGCGTTGGGATAAATCTGTTTTCAGAAGACGAGTCCCTATTTAACAACCCTACTGATATATTAAAAGGAGGATAAAATGTTCATTAAAAGACTCATCAAAACATTAGTTGTCACCAGCGCCGCAACTCTCCTTATAATGCCTTTGACAGGATGTGGAAAAAGCAAAAACATTAAATCAGGTTCGTCCTGGGAGGTCACAGAGACTGTAAAACTCAGCAAACTGACTATTGAGGACGGCGCCAACATCACAGCCCAGGATGGTTACAGGCTGACTATGACTGTCGATGGAGTTGAAACAGGACAGGTATTGAAAACTTGGGAAGGGGTTGACTACAAATTCGCTCCAGGCGCCTACAAGGGCGATATCGTCCTTACCGTTACCAAGGCCAATGATGTATTTTGGTCGATGTCCTCGGGGCGTGGAATGGCCGAGGGTGAAGGTGCTGGCGCTCCGGATGCCGCCGGAGGCAGTTCAACCGACCTATATCCCTTTCGTCAGGCCCTCTATTTGGATAAGGACGGCATTGATAACAGCAGATCCGTACTTGCTGCCGTGCAAGGCGAAAAACCCGCAGGCTTTGAGATCAAAGATATCAAGATAGAGTCAAAGGGATCATTTTACAAAGACCCAACTTCGCCCGGGGGCACCGGTTTTAACGGGATCTATGTTGCGGGCGGCGAATATAATATCAAAAACATCGAGATAAATTTTATTGGTGACGGCCGCAGCGACTTTGCCGCACAGGGCACGGCCATCGTAGCCTCAGGCAAGGGCGCCAGACTCGTCCTGGATAACGCCACCATCAACACCCAGGGAGTTGTTCGCTCCGGTATCATTGCCAAAGACCAGAGCAATGTCATCGTTAAAAATTCCAATATAAATGTCAAGAACGGCCTGCTGCCCCCCGGCTGGTTAAGCCCTATGAATCCTCCCCAGATGAGGTCAACGCTCTGGATATCAGGCATGACCGGCACCACACGCGCCACAAGCATACTGGGCAACGGCACTCAGGCCACCTATATCAACTCTTCTATCTCCTTTGAGGGCTGGGGTGGCTTATCTACCGATATCGGCGATAAGTCCAAACTCACCACAATCAATTGTAAGATTGATAACACAGGTAACGCCGGATACGGAGAATATAACAACAGTAATGCCATAACAAGGATTCTCGGCTGTGAATTCAACATTGCGACCATTGGCCTGGGCAGCGATTCCGGCGCCGTTACAGTCGGCGACAGCACCCGCGAGGCCGTTGAAGCCCTTGATAAAGAGCTGGGACTGGGTCTTACCGCCGAAGATCTCAAATCCATCCCCGTGAAGTCCACTACTATCAACTCGGGCTTCCAGGGCGTAATGTGGCACGGAACCGGATGCGCTCTGACTATTACCGGCGGCACTACAATCAACTGTAAAGATACCATGTTTGTTGATAAGGGCGCATACACCGACATCCAGGTGGACGGCGCCCAGGACGCCCGGCTGAATCCCGGGAACGGCGTCATGATGCAGGTAATGGACGATGACGAACCCCCGCGCGACAGCAGTAAAGGCGATGAGACCGGGGGTTTTGGCGAATACGTGGAGCCAACCGGGCCGGTTGCCAAAGATAATTCCCATGATATATACACTGCCAAAGAAACAGACGCCCTGGCAAAATTCTCTAATATCGAGCTGAAGGGCGATTTTTACAATTCGGCCCGCGGCGGTCAAAAGACCAGTATGATGGGAGGAAATGTCAATTGTTCGAGAAATCTTGGGCTCACCTTTGACAACGCTAAAATCACCGGCGTGATCACCGCTTCCGATGCCCTTCATTATTACAACGGCAAGTATTACCCGAAAATCGGGGTAAAGGATATGGCGGTTTTTAACAGAGTCATCAATACTCCCAGCGCTGCAGTCAATAACGGTGTTATTGTTAACCTGACCAACGGTTCCAAGTGGACGGCGACGGGAACCTCTTACCTGACCAGGCTGGTGCTGGACAGCTCTTCTTCAGTCACTGCCGAGAAAGGCTCGGTATCAATGACAGTTAACGGCAATAAAACAGATATTAAGCCCGGTCAAACCTATACCGGCGCCATAGTGGTGTGTGTAAAGTAGTTATGTAATCTGTTGATCTATGATTATATAGAGCAGTAAAAATAATAGCGGGCCCCTCAAAATTGAGGCGGCCCGCTTTATTACCGGTCTGCCCACACTGCCGAAAGCAATTATCCCGGATTATGCAATAGCCGTCAGAGGTAATTTCAAAAGTCCTCAGCTTGTCATTCCGAACGAAGTGAGGAATCTAAAAGGCATTGGTATTAAGAGATTTCTCCCTTTGGTCGAAATGACAATTGATGCTTTTTTGAGTTTTGAA
>Ga0209287_10000702_pt1 | contig 18787 bp, 22 predicted proteins | sample PPLLak3cmMay2015_2_FD_187255 | JGI IMG/M metagenome (GOLD analysis project Ga0209287, IMG submission 187255) | Freshwater sediment microbial communities from Prairie Pothole Lake near Jamestown, North Dakota, USA - PPLs Lake P8 Core (1) Depth... | ecosystem: Environmental > Aquatic > Freshwater... | reverse complement strand
GGTTGGTGTCGGGGTTGGAGTAGGTTCAGGAGTGGGTTCTTCCTTTTCTTTTTCAATAATTTCATCAACAGTCGGCGGAACGGAGCCGTCTATTGTAAATGTTTTGCTCATATAATAATCATAATTATCGGTTGACTCCATCGCATTCCAGTAATCACTATTATCAATAGCCACATATTCCGAACTGCCTTCTGCAGTGAGATATATTTCAGCCGGTTTAATTTCATAAGGATCCGTCATATAGACAACTTCATCATCCCTGGCCATAAATTCATATTCAATGTGGTTATCTTGCTGAGCTCCGCCTTCAACCGCCGGGGAATCAATTATCAATTTGACCTTTCTAATACCGTCATTTGAATTACCATTACTATCATTAAAATTAAGCTTGATCATTGATCCGGGATATATCTGGGCTGGGCGATTCAATCTTTTTTTGATTTGTACCTTTTTATTTGTACCGGAGGGACATAATGTAAAATCGTACGTTCCACTTAATGTATCCATTTCCTTCTCTGTAACAAGATGATTATCGTTGATATAAAACTGAACTCCGCTGTTACCTAATCTGTCTTTATCGTTACCCCAATAAAAAGGTTGAGGGGTATAGTATTGAAGATAATATACAATATCTTGTCTAAATACCCCATACAATGCATAAATCTGCTGCAATTTACTCATATTATATCCATCCTGGCTTACTTCCTGCAAAAATTCTTTCTCCAGATTTAATGAATTATACAATTCTTGAAAATTATGCACAGAATTATTGATTACGCTTGAATATAGTGATTTAAAGTTGTTGTCTAATTCTTTAATGGATTTTGCACCAGTAAAGGGACCAATTTGCGCCGGCTTTGCTTCTTTGCCAGAATCAATCCAAGGGATATTATCCTGAGGAATATATCCATCGGAACTGCTATTTTTCGTTCTGATTTTTCCGAGGTTTAACAAAACAGCAAGCATATTTACAGACATCTGTTCCTCATTCTCACGGACATCATTGCAAGAAATACTTTCCGTGGTTTTACCTAAACCATTCAAGGCACTACCCTCAACCATGCCTATTTGATTTGTGTCATTGATCGGTAATCCTCCATTTGTCGCATGCATGAGACCATCGTTATTCATTTCTCCTGATAACATTGATTTAATTTTTATCTCGAAATATTTAGCCCCAACTTCTGCAAAACTTTCCAAAAAAGAATCATAAGAAGAGCTATTGGCCCAGCCATAGTGATTAGAATATATACAAGTTGAACCATACGGACAAACCTGATCATAACCTTGAGGAGCAACTTTAAACATTATCCCGGTTTCTGCCTGCAAGTAATGGGTAAATTCATGCAGTTCGGCACGAGGATATCTGGTAGTTGCAAGCTTGTAGTCATCTTTAGAAAACATTATATTATTACCACTTATTACATCAAATTGTGCCTCTCCTCCAATTATTGAACTTAAACGCACATCGATTTGTTTTCCGGTTGTATTATAAATATCAAGATCTTTGGTTATTTTCCTGGCATAATAAAAATTTGCATAAGTATCTGCATCAAGCTTAGCTTCATCTGCAAATTTTCCTTTCGGATATTCCCAATTTAAATCTGTTTGAAAGGCATTATCTCTTAAAGGAATGTCATATTTTTCCAGTTTTTTGCCAGTAAATTTTTGCGGGGAGATTAGTAGCGATATATATGCTTGTTTTCCGTCACTGAATTTGTAATTTATGGGAAAATCTTCAATATCAGGATTATCATCACCAGCAATATTCTGACTGTCAAATATCAGCTTAATTTTTAATTGCGAATAAAGGTTAATTAGCCACTCCCGATTAAAGTCAACTTGGTAATTTCCCTCTTCGTCCGTAGCTAATTTTTGCCCTTTAAATTTCTGGTGGTCTTCTGTGTCCATTCCCACCATTAATTTGTTATCAATGTCGTATATCCCCATGCCAAGAGCAGGCACTGGCTTGTTGTTTTCGTTGCTAACTACATATCCTTCACCATTCTTGATTGGTTCATAAGGCCCGGTGACCTTGCCGCCAAGCGTACCCCAAAGCCCTCTTTCGGCAAATTTTATCTTGTTTTCACTGGTTTTTTCGGTAACAAACACTTTGTTATCAAGTTTTCCGATGCCGGCAAATAATCTGAAATCAAAATATTTATCCCACATGACTTCTTCTGGAACTTTTGCCACACCTTTGAAAACCTCGGTGGCTTTGTCCGATTTTGCAATAGATTCTTTGTTGATTTTGTATAAGTTGGGAGTATCTGGAAAAGCATTTCCAGTTACTTCAGAAGATTGGTCGATGAGTTCGGTATATTCCGGAAGGTAAAAATACATATCAACATTTTTTAATGGCGGAAGTTTGTCATTCAGCTCGCTGTCTTTTATGAATTGGTGGTTATAGAGGATAAAGAAAGTAATTTCATCACCGGGAAAGATTTTTTCTTTCCACTGTTTAGCTTCTTCATCGTAGTAAAAGTATGGCTTGATATCAGCAGAGGGTTCTTTGGTATAATCGATATCTGTGGGAATAGTAATTTCTTTATCCTGTTCTTCTTCTTTATAGGAACCATCGGGCTGCTTGACCTTGACTGTGATTTTTCGCTTGATTTTATTGATTTTTAATTCGGGGTAATTTGGCAAAATATTAATATGAAATTCAAGGTCTTTAACTTTCTGAATCGAACCTAGATTATCACCATTTATATCCTGGGTTGAAAAGAGAATTTTTACCTCTCCATCAGTGGGGAAATATTCATTTGATAATAGTTTTTTAAGGTCGCTAGTGAGGGATGTGGAGATATTTAGGATTTTTTCCTTGTCCTCCGACTTCTTAACCTCCCATGTCACAACGTGCTTGCCGTCTTTGTCTACTGTTTTGACGTCTTCAGATGTTTTTTCAATATCAAAATATTCGGGTATTTCCACAATAATATTTTTATCTTTATCGGGCTGAATAACGACTTGGATTGTCTTTTTATTGCCCGGGTAAATTTCCTCACCGACGATACATTCAAGCTCCGGCGCAGGTTCCTGGGAATATACCTTATGGGATATTTTTTCTTTAAAATTATTTAGCACCGAGACAAGCTTATTTTTGATATTAACTGCCAAATTTTTCAGTTTGGAGATATTGTTGGATTGAGGGGACGGTGGAGCCGTGGATTCGGATTTCAACTCCTCCTCGACTTTCTTCATCTCCGCTTTCTGCTCATCGGATGCATGCGTGCAGGAGTTGATGTCACCTGCAGCAGTTCCAAAATTCAAAACTTTGTCAGATTCAAGATGATATGTTTCTTTATAGGTTTCCGGTCTCCAAAAAATATTCGTGTATTCTATTTCAAGATTTATTTTACTCTCTCCCAGATCGGACACTGATTTCCCGTCAACCGATCCTTTGATGTAAAAAAACAATTCCCTTTTATCAGCAACATCAAAATCCCTAAATACTTTATCTTTTCCAATATTTGGTTCTTTTGGCCAATTATTAATATCCTGAGTAATATAGGCATAACCTTTCAACCCTGGCAAATTTATTCCTTTGATAATATCATAGCTTCCCCATATCGGCACTCTAACTTTTACAATATCATCTGGGTTTAATAAATAATTCCCTTTTTCGTTTAACTGTATGCTTTGGTTTATTACATCCAAACCATTTTCATTTTTGATTTGAATTGGTTTATTATTAACCTCCATAATTTCTACCGGATTCACGAAACGAATCACAGCTTCAGTTCCTTCAATAGACGCATTCAAAGATCTTTTTTTCAAAAAGAATGCACCTGGTTCTTCGGTTTGTGAATGAATTAACAAATAAACACATGTGTTTTGATTCCGGGATTTAAGATAAATTACGATTTTTCCTTCTTGATCAGTGGTTAAATCATTGATAATTGAAAAATATTCATACTGAGTTTTTTCCATAACTGCATTGATGAAAGTAGAATTATCAAGAGAATAGGATATATCTGGTGGTTCTGATTTTATATCTGTAGCCCATATGTATAACCCCATTTTATTATTCACAATTGGGTGGCCTTGATGATCTTTTAATATAAATTCCGTTTTCAATACGTCTTGTCCGTCTGGTTTTACGAATATTTCACTCCTTTGATCATCAACAAAGTCATAGCCACTTATATATTCTCCATATTTTACCGTAGGAACAAATTGTTGATGATTATCTTCTGAAATTTTATAACTCACTTCATGCCCCGTAAACTCAAAATCAAAACTTGTTTCTCCTTTTATATCAGTATAATCACCTTCCCCATTTATAATGGTATATTCAAATTCAAATATAGCTTGATGGGTGCCCGTTAAATCCTTCGGGTTAATATTATTTTTGTTGATGTATTCTGTGTCTAGTTCAATATGCATATTTTCATAGTCTACATTATCTCCAATCCATTTCGCTGTAGCCTTGAATCCTGGGTCTATTTTAATATTCTTCCAATAAAACCAATGAGTGTTTGCAGGTAAATTCCACTTAGCAAGCACATCTTCAAATTTAGCTTCATATCTACTAAATATTTGATTATGCTCTATGTCATCGCGCCACACAAAATACCCTTTTTTTGTTTCTGTTATTGATATAGGTGCTATTTCCTCCGCCCTCGGGCTCCATTTGGCGATGAAATTATTGAAGGCGGCACGCCAGGATGGGACGGCGGCGATGGAGATACCGGCTGCGAGAATGATAAATAAAAATATCGGCAAAATTCTGGTTGCCAAAAAACGCCAAGGAAATGGCTTTTTGACTTTGGATATTTCAGCGACTTTAAAATTTTCCGATTTTGTCTTTTCAGCCCCGACGCCTTCGGGCCGAGGTTCCTTCGGAAGTTTTTCCTTTTTTGTAGTTCTCGGCAATAATTCTTTCGGAATAGACAAATTCCCTCCTCTATATATAATCTGTGTCAGTTTATATTATTATATCACAATACAAATTTCCAAAAAATCTCTTGCATTAATTATTTTGATTTTACGGTATATTTTAAGCGTCAGGATGTGTTTTTTATCGCCGCTTACCAAATAATCAGCTTTGGCAGAAACCGCGCACTCTAAAATATGATTGTCATCTTTTTTATCTTTGATTTCATTTACTTTTATGCCCGGTCTAATGATTTTCGTGAATTTTAAAATCTCCTCGATGAATTTACCTGCCATTTCTTCCGTGTAATCAAATTTTATCACTAATACTTTTCTTATCTCGTAAAGTATAAAATCAGATATATAAACTTCAATTTTCTTTTGGCGGGCTAATTCTAAAATCTTCCCCGGCGGACTTTTGGGAAAGATTAGACCTGAAAGATAAATATTGGTGTCGATGACAACCTTCATTATCTCCTTAAAGAATCGACAATATCCTCGACTTGCGATTCACTTTTGATGCCGATTTTTTTTGCCTTTTTGGAAAGCTCTTTTTGTAGCACCATCCAGTTATCTTTTGTCTGGATATAAATCAAAACCGCATCTTTTAATAGTTCCGAGCGGCTGCGGTATTCCTCTTTTGCTTTGCGGTCCACTTCTTTTAAAACATTTCCGGGAAGCGAGATGTTAATTGTTTTTGTTTGCATATATACCTTTCAACAAAAATTGTATCATTATTGTTGATGTACGTCAATTTATTTTCCGATATATTTAACCGTGGCGGGAAAATTCAAATCCACATTCAATTTTCCGCCGGTGATATCGCCTGATTTAATACTAAATCCCGACACATTATGCACCTTGCTGTTGACATAGCCGTTTATTTTGTCCTGATAGGGTGAAAACCAGCTAACTGGAATCGGTAGTTTTCCAATTGATGCGGAAATTAATTCAGTGTTCAGGTTGTTATTCGCAGCCGTACCGCTGGCTTTAAAATAAAAAGTTGGGTTGGTCATAATAAATTTCAATTTGTTTCTGCCCCAATCAATATCACTTGCCGGAATGCCAAAACTCGTCGCCCAAGTGTATAGCTTGCCGATATCCAGTATTCCGGATATCTCTCCGGTACCATCAGAATTGAATTTAATCTGAACTCTGCTTACCGGATAGAAACCCCATTTAGAACTATTGTCATTCACTTTTGCCGTCAGTTCTTCGCCGGTAAAACTATCTTTTATTGGTTTACTCCCGGAAAACTGCATGCTTTTTTCCACTGTGGTGCTTGAAGGCAATTCCTCCTGTTTGACACCTGATTTGGAATCCTGGCTGTTCAAATCTTCCTGGGAGTATTTTACTCCTAAATCCTTTGGTTTATCGGAACCAAAAAGATGCGACACAAACGGCATAAATCCCAGATAACCCAAAAGCAAAACCAGTATTACTAAAATAACCGCGAGAATAATGAAAATGATCTTTAGCGCTTTCATGTTAGTCCTTTCTTAAAATATAAGTGACTGATTGTGACTAATAGTGATTTGCATAATTTTATATTATAAAATTATGCGTGATCCAATATCTTTTACAATTAATCACTATGGGTCACCATGTATAACAATAAGTCACTTTTATTTTATCATTTCCAGCATTTTTTTAACATCTTGGTAAGTTTTGACCTGCATCGCTTTTTTTCTGATATTAAGCGCCCCGGGAAATCCCCGAATATACCATCCCAAATGCTTCCGCATTTCCATAATAGCAATTTTTTCTCCAACATAATCAATGTATCTTTTTGTCTGCTTATCGATTATCTGTGCTAATTCTTTTTTATTAATTAAGCGAGGAATGTTTCCTGAACGCGTGGCGGCGTCTGAAGCGAGCGAAATTGACGAGCTATGCGAGGAATGGAGCGAAGCGAGAGACAAGGGCTGGCGTGGGAGCCCAGAGTGAAGGGAACTTCCGAGCGACAATTTCTCTTCTATCTCCTTAAAAATCCAAGGATTTCCCAGTGCCGCTCGCCCGATCATTATTCCAGCAAGGCAGCTTTTGGCTATTAGCTTTTGGCTATTAGCTAATAGCAAACGGCTAATGGCTAACCGCCAATTAGTGATATCCCCATTTCCAATTACTGGGATTTTTACAGATTCGGCAATTTTATAAATTGCCTCCCACTCGGATGAGCCGGAATATCCCTGCCTGGCGGTTCGGCCATGCACAGCGATTGCATCAACACCGATTTTCTCCAGATATTTTACAAACGGCAATACATCAAATTTATCCCAACCGAGACGTAATTTTACTGACAACTGACCGCTGAAAGCTGACCTGACTTTTTTGATTATTTTTTTGGCTTTGTCGTAATTTTTGAGTAATGCCGCGCCGCATTCATTCCTCGCGATTTTCGGCGCCGGGCAGCCCATGTTAATATCAATTCCCGCCGGGTGCAGTCTTTCGCTCACAATATTTGCCGCCTTAGCAATCAGTTCTCCGTCATATCCAAAAATCTGCACAATAACCGGTTGCTCTTCCGGCAAAAATTCAGCGATTTTCAAGGTTTTTTCCGGATGATAAACAAGTGCATTTGAGCTGATCATCGGCGTAAATACAATATCAGCGCCCATTTCCCTGCATATTGAGCGAAACGGCAGTGTGGTGATATTTGCCATCGGCGCCAGTGCAATAACCGGTTTATTAATTTTACTCCACTCGAATTTACTCATATGGTTGATAATTTTCAAATAAAAAGTTAAAATATTAATATGCCTGACAACAAGAAAAAATTTATTTTCGGCTTTGCGGCAATAGTTTCGGTTTTTACTGTAATATTTTCTTTTTTCCCTTTACTCCGCTCGCCGATTTCCACCATCGGCTGGAGCAGTATTTTAATAGTTTCCGTTCCGGGAATATTGGCGCTTGTTGCCACCATTACCGCCATCTACCAAAGAATTGCCGGTTCAACAATGTTCTATATTCTTACAATAATTTTTGCTTATTCAATATTGACTGGAGTACTCGACAAAAGCTATTGGATGCTCTCGGGATTTTATTTTGCCTCCGGTCTGCTTTTTATATTTTCAAGAAAAAAACAAGAAGATGCAGTCAGAACTCTGCCAAACTATGAGTAAATAATAGTTAAATACTCTTGAAAAGTTCGATAATAATTATCAGAACTATTTATTATTTATATCTAAGAATTTTTATTTATTTTTTGATACTCTGGCAAAATCTTAAATACCAATATTGCTGCAAAAAGTACTGCAAATCCGCACATCACAGAGATTGTTCCAACGCGCATAACTTTTTCAACGATATAAATCACAATGGTCGGAATAAGAAACGATGCGTATCCCCAAAGCATCCAAGTAAACAACTCTTTGTTTGGTTTATTTATTGTTCTTTCTTTAAATAACACGACAAGCGGTATAATTATTAACCCGAAATAATAAATCTCGTAAAAATGTTTGAAATTATCGGGGGTATTAAATACCACAAATTTTCCCGGGCATGAGGTACTAAGAATTATATTCGGCATAAAAATAATCACTAATGAAAAAACAATCGCAAGCACATAACCGATGCTTGACCATACATTCTTTTTGGCAGCGATTGAGACCATGCCTAATCCGATAACAGGCAAAAAAGTAATGCTTACAAATCCAATTTTTGCCCATGTAAGCGGATAACCGCTTTTGCAAATCATGTATTCTGCCAATTGAAACATGCCAAGCAAAAACAGCATAAAAATTGAAAATCTGCCAAACTTGCTCATTTTAAATTTTGCGGTCACATAAATTGCGAGTACAAGTTCAATCAAAAATGTCACAAGCGAAGCAAGCGGAGTAAAACAATAAAATTTCGTTTTTTCTCTTGAGAATAATTTATTCATAATTATTTTTTCCTTTTCGGGTTATTCTTATTATTTTCCTTTTTCCTTCGGGAACTTTTTTTATTAAAATAATCCGTGACATTTTTTCCAAAACGCTTGGCAGATTCACCGACATTTTTGAATTTCTTCTTCACTTCTTCGTCTTTGAACCTGGCATGCAATGTTTTTGCCGATTTGACCGCTTGGATGCCAAACTCTTTGGCTTCTTTCCTGAGTTTCGGATCCTCAAAAACTTTTGCCATTCCCTCAGTAAATTCTTTAACCATTTCGCCAAAATTTTCCGAGGCAGATTTTTCTTTTTTGGTTTTAGTTTTCGAATCTTTTTTCATGTTGATCCTTTCTATTAGGTATTATACCCGTTTTCCCAAAAAAACAAAAATAACCCTGAGTAAAAAATCAAAAGGGTTATTTTTGCTAGAAGGTCGAAATTACCTGCCAAAAGCTTTCCTTACTCCTTCGGAATACAAGTAAATAAGAACTATCACCGGGATTATCATGCTGACTAGGGCCGCGCCCCAAGATTGAACGCCTGCAAATCCACCGAGAATGTCAAAAATGACATCAATCCACAGAACAACAACAGCAAATATCCATGCCCATTTTTCCAGTGACCACATGCCCGAGCCAACCGCCAATTGAATAAGGCCAACGATTATGGCAATTACCCCGAAAACGGTCAAAGCAACTGATGCACCGATATATGGGGTGGCAAAAAAGCCGATCATGGAGATTCCCATCATTGCCAATGCGGCAATTATTTGAAATATCGCCTCAATGATAATGAGTACGGCTATAAGTGAAACACCAAATGGTCTTTCCTTCATTACAATCACCTCCTCTCATATTATAATAATTGAAAAATTAAGCGAGGAATGTTACCTGAGCGCGCGGCGGCGTCTGGAGCGAGCGGAATTGACGAGCTCTGCGAGGAATGGAGCGAAGCGAAAGACAAGGGCTGGTGTGGGAGCCCAGAGTGAAGGTAACTTCCGAGCGAATAAATTACATCAATTTATTTAAATAATTATTGGCTTTTTCAGCAGTTGCGCGGCGGGAATTTTTAGTCTGTCTTTCAAGAAATTTAATGACTTTTTTATCCGGCTTTTTTAAATAAAGGATAAAGGCATTAATAACATGCCCGCAGGCAATATTATTGCATTCCTTTGTATCATACTGATATTTCTCCACTTTCAAGAGCTCGCTGGTAATTTTACCTTGAAGCTCGGGTTTTGCCAGTGCAATTTTTGCAAGTGCCTCGGTGGCATTACCGGCAGTTATCATTTTGCCGTTATTTAATAGTTGGAATAATTTCGGCATGATTTTATCGATTTTTTTACCCTTATCAACTTTCGCCAGATTGCCGATGATGATAATTCCGGTCCATTTGATTATGTTGTTTTCATTTTCAAAAAGCGCCACAAAATCCTGTAAATTTGGATAAATTTTTTCGGGATTATCTTCGCTTATTTGAATCAAAGCCTTGGAGGATGTGAATTTCAAATTTGCATTTTCTGAAGCAAGATTTGAAATAAGCTCATTAATATTTTTTTCAAGCAAATTTTGAAGCAAGCTCTTCCTGTCTATATTTTCTACCGCTTTTGTATCCATAATTCTCATATATCCTTCAATAAATTTTTTATTACTCCTGTTTTCTTCTTCACTCAACTTATCCCAATTAAAATTCCGCTTTAAGAATTTATAGGTTTTGGCTTGTTCATCTACCTCGTAAATGGCTTTGTCAATTTTTAAATATTTTTTCATTTCATCCTTTAATAAAATACTGAATAATTAAAAGTATTAGAGTTGCCAGAAATAACCACACAAGTGTGTATCCAAGGAGCCTTACCGCTTCTTTTTTCTCTCCTCCCAGATACATCATCGCGGGCTTGCCGAAAACCAGACTCCCGACAATGGCGGCAGAGACCACAAAGAGCATAAGAAAAGAAAGCGGCCCCCAAAAATTCTGCATTTTGCCAAACAGGTGTTCACCGTTTTGCATTACATAAGCAACAACCGAGCAATAGACTGCAACACCGAGAGCATTAACAAAACTTGTTTTAATTAAATTATTTTTCATATTAATCCTAGTATCCCCAAACAATAGTCATGCCAACTCCCTGGGAGCCGGAATTCTGCGCCCAAGTAGCCGGTTCGGAATCAATAACAGTGTAAGTTCCTGCCGGCAAGTCAATATCCGGCACTGCGTGCCAATAAGCATTTTTAACCCCACCCTGGCCATCAGTGCCTGTTGTCTGCCACGGCCCATAGGTTTTTCCGTTTGCGTCTTTCAAGCTAATTGTGCCGGGGGTTGAGCCCTTGGCATTATTCCAGTGGTAATCGCTGATTTTAGTTATGTGGCGGGTTTTATCAAGAGTAAATTGTGTTTCTTTGGTTGGCGCATTCTGCACACCGGCAATATTGCCGTTGTCAAAAAGTTTTTCCTCTGTTTGGGCCGGTGTTTCCGAGGCGATTGGCCGATCCGGCAAATTGCCGGAAGATGTTGATGTCCTTGAGCAGCTACAATCGGCACCGGTTAAAATGAACATAATTACTGCGAGCGGAAAAATAATTAATTTCAAATTTTTCATTTTCTTCTCCTTTCAGATATTATTTACTATATGTTAATCTTCCTTCAATTTTCTTGGTTATATTCTGATGATTTTTAAAATATTCAAGAAGCGCGCCTTGGCAGGAAGTTGCAATCACTTTTGATTTTCCCGATTCCAATAATTCTTCTTGGCTAATATTCAGATAATCCTTTGCTTTATTAAAATGAAACCCCTGGATGCTAATGCGATAAAACTTTTCACTTTCAACTCCATTATCATTATACTTCAAGGAAATTAATTTTTCACCTTTATCGTCATATTTTGCCTCGATGCCGGCACTTACTTGGTAGCATTCTCCCTCACCATCACGATTTTTTGTTCTCATGATATGTTCAAATATTTTTACGAGCTTTGCTCCGGTAATTTCATAGCGGGAAATGCTATCATCATATGGAAATGTTGCCATGAAATCGCCAAGCGTTACTTTCGGACCAAGTTCTTTTACTCTGACAGAGCCGGAACCGATTAAAACAACATCCGATTCCGAAATTTCCTTGAAAGCATCGGCGATAAAATTGCCAAGGGATGTCTCAATTTCCCTTTTTGGATGGGTAAGCTTTTCAGCAAATTTGCAGATAAGAGTATTATATTTGCGGTCAACAACTTTTTTATATGACTCGATATAATTTGTTAAATCTTTGTCGGGCTTTGCAATCCGCCCGTCAATTGGAATCAAGCGCCATTTATAGTCGACAATGCTATTTGTGTCGTCATCTACCGTAATATCGTATCTTCCCACCTGATTGGTGCCCACACCGGCTTGGGAAATTAAGATATTGTTGATTTTGGTCGGTTTTTTCAAAATTGTATGGGAATGCCCGCCGATAATCATATCCACTCCCCATTCGGACTTAAGCATTTTAGCAAGTTTCAGATCAGATTCATAGCCGATATGGGTTAATAAAATTGTCAGATCAATATCATCGTGCTTATAGGCATCGGTGATTTTACCAACCTCGTTGCTTGCATCTTCAAGCGTGACAAAACTGCCGATGAGTTTATCCTGCGATATCGAATCCATCACTTTTTCGGTGATAATTCCGGTAAACATAATGTCAAAGCCGGCTTTTTTTATAATGTGAAACGGTCTCATAAGACGCTTGTAATATTTTTTAATGTATAAATTGGCATTCACTATGGGAAAATTTGCCATCTTTTCCAGAAATAAAAGATGGGGAAGACCATAGTCAAATTCATGATTTCCGAGCGACACCACATCCGGAGCCAAATAATTCATGATTTCCATAGTGGAAATACCTTTGTATTCCGAATCAATGAGTGATCCCTGCACCATGTCGCCGGAAATAACATAAAGCACATTTTCTTCTTCTTTTCGGACTTTATTGATATAGCCCGATAAAAGCGCAAGCCCGCCAATGAGTTCGCCTTTGCCTTCCTTAATCTCGGCAAAAAAATCGCCGTGCATGTCGTTGGAGTGAAGTATTGTAAATTTTTTGGTTTTCATTTTATCGCCTTGTAACATTTTTTATCATGAACACAGATGACACCACCACCATTGTTACATGAATATTTTTGTTCTTGATCTTTAATAAATTTACCGATTCCATTTTTTTGAATAAAATTTAAATTTTCAATCTCGCTCATGCCGTATCGTTTGCGGTATCTTTCATCTAATTTTTTGATGCTCGTGCAAGGGAAAATATCACAGTCGTAGCAAAAATCACCATGTCTTTTTTTACAAAGCCGGCGGGCACATTTGATCGGTCTGTTATTAACCTTGCGTCCGGTATAACAACCGGGACATTTGTTTTTTTCCCTTAAATATGCCTCGCACAACCCGCAATCCATCCCGCAGGGGGCTATCAGATTTTTATTCATAATCTTCCATTAATTTATTATGAATTAATATAAACCTAGTCAAACCTAATATTATCGCAAAAAATATGATAAATAAAACAAAAAAATCTGATCCTAAAGTAATACTCCCATCTGATAAAGTAAATACAATTATAATCAGTAGAAAGGGAATTAAAAATATTTGAATTATAATAAAATACCATAAATAAAGCAAAAAACTTAGTTTGCCAAGCGGTATTCGTTTATATATTCTATAGGCAATGATAATATCTACTATTGCATATAAAAAAACAAAAAGGACAGTTATAAAAAAATATTCAATCTTAATATTCCAATTAAAAATATTTAAACTAAAATTCGTTTTATGGAGAATCTCAACAGAATTATAATAAATTGGATTAAATAATTTTGGGATTATAAATATTGAAACTATTCCAAAAACCAATCCAAATAAAAAAAATGTTGCAGCACAAATATTTAAAACTGATTTACTTTTAATGATTTCTATATATTTTGACATAATTTATTTATTCTTTATTCATATTTCTGCTAAGTTTTGGTAGGTTTTTAAATTTTTGGAAATAATTTCAGCATTTTTCATCACAAGTTGCTTTTTTACTGACTAACATAATGAGTTTTATTAATTTCTTTTGATCGATATCCTCAGTAGATAAAATTTTAATATGCCGCATGGCCCTGCCGCTGCCTTCAAATTCGTTAATTTCCTCCTTTAAAAGCCCTTTTATCGCAAAACCCAAATTAACCCCGTATTTTACCACTCCGACATAAAATTTTCCGCCGGCGTAAACTATTGCTCCCCATTTCATCTCTTCTTTGGCTTTGGGAATGGTTTTAAGGATGATTTTTCTTAATTTTTCAACAATTTCTTTTTGCGGCGATTTTTGTTTGCTGATATATTCTTCAACTTTTTTATCCATTATTACACCTTCCCAATAATCACCACATAATTATGGCCGTATTTTTTTGCGCAGGCGGGGCAGGTTGTGTAGCACATAAACCATTTTTTGATTTTGAAGCCTTTTTCCTCGGCGTACTTGGCAAAATCCTTGCACCAAACTCCCGTGTCCTTGAAATCACCGTCATAAACCTTTGATAAAAATTTACCGCTCATTGTCACATTTTCCGCATTGGGAACAACTTTACCGACTGCGACGTAAACATCCATATTCCAATTGGATGTATGGTCAGAAAGACAGAGATTGCTGGACATTTGGGCTCCGGCTTTTTTTACTTTTTCATCAAGACTCTTCATCTTTCCCCCGAAATTTACCGGCATGTAAAAAAGGGTGAAAACTTTGTCTTTTATAAATTTTTTATCTTTCCACTCCAAGACTTTTCCATCCCATGGAGCTGGATCAAATTTAGGGCAGCAAACTTTTTCTGTTTCGTTTTCCATAATTTCTCCCTATATTTTAATTACATATTAAGCATTGTGAAAACTTTGTAAATAAGCATTGCCGGCCAGACAAGTGCTTTCAAAACACCAAGTACCCCCATCCAAAAACCGTCTGCATTTTGGATGTAATAATAAGCCGCGGCAAGAAAGCCCAAGCCGTAAAATCCGCCTCCCATAAATCCACCGCTCCTATGATGCCATTTTTCGCTTTTTCCCCAATTTCCAAATTTTTCTTTAAAAAATTTTTCCCATTTTTCTTCATCGCAAGAATCGCATTTTTCCGAATTTGTTGTTTTAGCCATAGTTATCCTTTCTTATTAAAATATTTATATTTAAATTTATGAAAATCTTTTTCATATTTTTCATTTGAAATTTTCCTGAACCCCGCCTTTTCGTGAGACTTGATGGAAGAAATGTTTTTAATATCAATTGTTGCAATAAGATAAACAGGATTTTCTTTTTGCCTTAATAATTTATAAAATTCCTTAAGGAGTCCTAATCCTCGGTAGTTTGGATCGATAAGAATATGAGTTAAATTTTTTTCATCATTTGTATCATACATACCAACAATCCCAATTTTATTAGAATCCTCATCTTGAACGATATAATATTTTTGATTAAAACAATTATCCATTCCAATTGCTATCCAATTATCGTCCTGACCGGCAATTGATTGAAAATAATTTAAATCAAATTTTATCAATTTTAAATTTTTCATGTTTTGAGATAATCTTTGCCAATTTTTTTCAAGATATCGGTAACATATTTTTCTTCTTTTTTGGGGACCGGGATCCTCACATAATTCATCTCCCTGCCATAACGGGCAATGGTGGAATATTCAAATTCCAGATATTTTGGCTTGGCATTACGGTTGTAGTTTACATTTTCCAATTTTGCCCCAAGAATTTTCCATGAATGGAATTGATCATTGATGATAACTCCCTGATTTGAAATATATACCTCTCCATGGCTCGCAAGATTATTTTTATGCGAAAGCCAAATTGAGTAGTATGCCACAAAAGTCATAAGCCCGATAAGCCCGAGCATGGAATAAAAAACATAAATGCCGTTTTCCGGATCATAAATCCAAAATCCAATGCCGAACAGAAGCGCAAAAAAAACAATTATTTTTAGCAACATTATTTTATATCCCCGATCAATCTCGTGCTCATTTTTGGTAAAATCCTTCCATTCTTTTTGAGAATACTGCCAATGGGCAAGCAGATTTTCACCTTTTTTGATTTTAGCTTCTCTTCCTGCCATCTGCCAAAAAATTACAGCAGTTACGACTGCTGTTAAAAGTATGAAAGTACATATCGTAGAAATGGCAAACCCCCCGCTCATGCCATCAATTCCAACAATGCCTGGAACAAAAATTCCAATAAATGCAATTATACCGACAATCAAAGAAATTTTTGCGATTTTTGTGCTTTCTGACATATTTTTATTTAATTAATCCAAGGGCGACAACCGGCGTGCCGGGATAGACAGAAGCAAAATCAGTGTAGCCCAACACTAAAGCATTATCTTGAGAGATAAGGGTTTCAAGTTTTGTACCGAGAACGTCGTAAATTTCTCCGATAATTTTTCCTTTTTTGACAATGTCGCCGGGCTCAACTTTAAACCTTATTATTCCGCTTTTTGATGGGAGCGGCTTGTCGGAATAAATAAGTATTTTGCCCTCAACTTCTTTCCTGTCGTGAAATTCAAAGAACTTTTGGGGTTTTTTTATCATTTCCAGTTTTGCAAAAATATTTTCCAGCGATTTCACTCCACAAGAAACATTTTTTTCATTGACTATGTACGACTCGCCAAGTTCAATCGTAAACGAGGGAATCCCCCGCTGAATCAAACTATCGCTCAGCGATCCCTTTGGTTCATCGGTGTCAATCACCGGCATAAAACCGGAAATTTTTGCCATCTTGATCGCCTTGGGATAAACATTTTTGTGATCGCCCGCCGGCTCTCTGTCAAGTAGAACATGCGGTATGGAGTGGGACCAGTCGTTATGAAGATCAATCACCAAATCCGGCTTGGTTTTGACGATTTCCGAAAATATCTGGTAGGCAATTCTTTTAGCCAATGTTTTTGATTTATCGCCCGGAAAAGATCGATTCAGGTCTTCTTCGGAAAGGGTTAAGTTTCTTGACATTGTTTCAAATCCGCGGGGATTCATGAGGGGAATAATATGAACTTCTCCGGCAGCAAGATTTTTTCTAAGTTTTTTAACAATCTCCTGGGTGACAACTATCCCTCCAACCTCATCGCCATGTACGCAAGATGTGAGCCAAACTGCCGGACCTTTTTTTCCGCTTGTCAAAAATATATAAGGAAGTTTGCAAAAAGGAGAATTTGTCCCGTCAAGAACGTTTATTATAGAGTGCTGGATTTTGATTTTTCCGTTTTTCATAATTCTCCTTTCTTGAAATTACAAGAGAAATTTCTTTATATATCTATTGTTTTTATACAAACCGATTTCCTTGATAATTTTCTCCATCATCAGTACTGTTTCCACCGGGTATTTGCCGATTGAGGTTTCCTCCGAGAGCATCACTAAATCCGCGCCGTCAAAAATTGCATTTGCCACATCACTAACCTCGGCAATTTCCGGAATTTTCGATTTAGTCATGGATAAAAGCATTTCCGTGGCGCAAGCCACCATTTTGCTTTTTTCCTTGCATTTTTTAATTATCACTTTTTGAAAAACCGGCACCTTTTCGTATGAGATATTTCTGCTGAGATCACCGCGCGCTACCATCACGCCATCACTGGCATCAATTATTTCATCAATATTTTTAATGCCTTTCCCCGATTCGATTTTGGCAATTATTTTAATTTTCTTTCCTTTGAAATATTCACGCATTTTTTCAATATCTTGCGCTGACTCGGTAAATGACACTGCCAGATAATCAAAATCATGACTTTTTAACCAATCAAGCTTGTCGCTTCCCTTGATATCATACATCATTTCACAATTTTTGGTCTTTTTCACAAAGTCATAAACCTGAAGATATTCCTCAAAAGAACCGTATTTAGTGTTGATGCGCACGATATCCATTCCGGCATCACACAATTTTTTAAGCATTTCTTTTTTGTCGCTGGCTGGTCCGATTGTCGCGATAATTTTAGTTTTCATATTTCTCCTTATATAAATTTGGTTTACCATGAGCGAACGTAGTGAGTCGAATGGCGGGCTCGCTAAGCGAGCCAACGCCACGCTAAGCGTGGCGGAAGGAGAGGGATTCGAACCCTCGAAGCCTTGCGACTTACTCGCTTTCCAAGCGAGCGCACTCGACCACTATGCGATCCTTCCAAACTATCTATAATTCGTACTTATTGTATCTGATTTTCAAGATAAAAAAAAGACCCCGAGGGGTCGAAACGAGTTAAAAGTTCGCAAAGTTAAAAAAGTTTATCAAGTTATGCCTGGATAAAATCTGCTACTTTTTGGGTTTCGGTTCATCCAAGAAGCAAAACGCAAAACACACTGCCGCAAAGGCTAACGTAATGAGAATAAATGCCATTTTTTTGTCATCATCCACTTTATTTCACCTCCTTAATAATAATTGAGTGGCATCAGCTTGTGTATCCTCGGATTATACTTTGAATTGCTGATACACCAATCGCAGAATTCTTTTCCCCTTTCGACCATCATTTTATAATCTTTCGAGAGCTCTTCTCCGCAAGTGGGGCAATAAAATTTTCCATCTTTTTCAACGAGCGGCATTTTTCACCTCCCTTGCAATAGATTTCTTCTGGGGAATAATGGGAATCTTGATAATATCGCCGGGGTAAATGCATCTTTGATTAGTGCGTTTATTGCGAAGCTGTAAATCAAATAAATTTGCTTGAATGTTCCGGTTTTCAGGCATGTACCCCTTGTCCATGGCAAAATCGGTTATTTCCCACAAAGTATCGCCCGGCCTAACATAATAATCAACTGTCCGACATGAAAATATCATATCGGTTCTCTCCTCCATCTTTGCTCTGCAGAAATCCCCTCCGCAGACAGTCGCCGCCAGAATGATGGCAATCGCCACTATTCCGAAGACAAAATTCCACTTTTCCTTCTCCACTGATCATCACTCCTTTTAATAAATTTTAAATAAAACAAAAATTGAATACTTGAAAGTATATCTCAAACTTCTCGTTTTGTCAAGGATAATTCCCGCTTTTTTGACCGTT
>Ga0209287_10000701_pt1 | contig 18830 bp, 10 predicted proteins | sample PPLLak3cmMay2015_2_FD_187255 | JGI IMG/M metagenome (GOLD analysis project Ga0209287, IMG submission 187255) | Freshwater sediment microbial communities from Prairie Pothole Lake near Jamestown, North Dakota, USA - PPLs Lake P8 Core (1) Depth... | ecosystem: Environmental > Aquatic > Freshwater... | reverse complement strand
AAGCTTAAAATCACGGTCATATTGACGTCGTTTCTCCCCCATCCGGACACCTCCTTCTGTAATTCCAGTATAACTCATGCTTATTTTAGTGTCCACTTTTTCGGGGGAACCTCAAACCTTTATGGTTTCGACGCTCTTTTTCTCGAAGAGAAAAATGCGGATCCGTAGGGCGGGAGCCCTGTGCTCCCGCCGGAATTTTCTCACAGAGAAAATTTCCCTGGTCTGCATTTCCGAAGGAATTCCGCCTGGTGGAGCGAGCGAGAAACCCGACACTCCTAATAGCTTGTAGGTCAAAACCCCCGTGGTTTTGACTTAATTTTCTCGCCGAGAAAATATTTCTGCTCTGCATTTCCGAACGAGTTCCGTCTTGCGGAACGAGCGAGAAACCCCAATATCCATGGACGACGCTTCCACGATACTTGATCGTAATCCACCCCAAATTACAGCCCGGGACCTCGTCCCTTTCTTTCCTCCAGACTAAACTGCACCGGATAAGTCACCCAGATCGCGACCGGCTTGCCGTCTTTCATCGCCGGCTTGAACTTATTCTTCAATGCCGCTTCCATCGCCGACCTGTCAAGCATATCATTCCCGGAACTTTTAAGAAGCATGGTGCCGCCAACCGTACCATCCCTTTTTACCAGGGCTTTGACATATACCACACCCTCGATTTTGCTATCTTTCGCTTCCGGAGGATAAACCGGATTTTCCAGCCAGACCATTTCCGGCATTTCATCGGCTTTGATAAATTCATTCGAACCGGGTAATAATTCTTCGGACAAATTCGCCGTCGGCGAGGCCTCATCCTTCTGGTGTTTCCAGCAGGCTAACGGAAGCAGCAGCATGACCGTCAGTATCGCCGTTAGAATTAAAGTTGATCTGGGAATAATTACTTGTCTCGATTGGTTTTTTAGAATCGCCATGATTCTCCCCTCCATTGAATTCGAATTCGTTCGTGCCATATACGCCACCTCCGGAACTCCCCATGTCGGGCGACGCAGGTTCCTTAACATATCTATCAGGTACCGGGCATAGACTCCGGGTTTCGCCCCTCCGGCCAGGACCGCGTCATCGCAGGACTTTTCCATTTCATCCACCAGCCTCCGGTGCATCATCCAGGCAAAAGGATTGAACCAGAAAATTGCCCGCACTACCCCGGCCGCCGCCAGCCAGACCGAATCGTGCCGTTCAATATGAATGAATTCATGCCGCAGGACAATCCGCATTAATCCTTCCGGCCAGCTTGCCGCCTGTTCCGGCAAGACCACCGCCGGACGGTGTCCTCCCCATGCAAACGGAGCATGTGTCCGATGCGAAATCAGCACGGCAATATTATTGTCATCGTGTCGTAAATCGAAATGAGCGGTCAAGGGCTGAGCCCCCTTGACCATCCGCGCCGTGTAGATTAATCCAGTAATAAGTCGAAGTAGAAACCAGACCGTCCCGGCGCACCATACCAGCATAAACCCGAATACCAGAATCCCTGTTATATCCTGCATGCTGGTCTCAGGTGACACCTCAGCCATCAGAATCGGGAAAATTTTCGTTCCCGATACCGTCAGCGAAGCCGATCCCGGAAAAAACTCACCCCAGCCCGGAAGGATCAATCCCATCGCCGGTAGAAGTAATACCGCTGTGGCCGTAATTCGGAGGACAGTGTAACGAAACAACGAAGAACGCCCGGCTAGTATTCTTACAAGTAAAAGCGCCAGACCGATAATTATCGTCGCTTTGACCGCATACAGAATCAGGCTCCAGGTCAGCGGAAAAGTTTCCATACCGCTCATTTTCCCTCCTTGGACTGACGAGACTTTTTCACCAGCTCCTCCAGGCGATCCAGCTCCTCATCGGTCATTGTCGCCGCCGACTGGTCCACCAGCGAGGCCACCACTTCGGTCACCCGCCCGTCGAAAAAAGTCTGCACTACGTGCTTCAGCGCCGATTCCCGAGCGGTTTCGGGACTTACGGCCGGACGATACACGTATGCCCGCCCCTCTTTCCGGAACGTGACCATTTTTTTATCCCCCAGTATCCCCAGCATCGCCCTGACCGCGGAATACCCCGGAGGATCCGCCATTTCCGCTTTGACTCCCGATACCGTGGCCTCTCCGACCCGGTACAGAATATCCATGATTTGCCGTTCCCGGCGGCTGAGCTTATCGAATATCTTTTTCTTCATATTTTTCCTATATATTGATTCCGCTAATCCCATTATCGTCACCTGCTATAAATTTAGCACTTAAATCTAATCCTGTCAAGAAAAATATGCTATATTTTTAGCATTTCTTGAACTCCCGCAATTTCACGACAACTTCGGTGGTGATTTCCCATGCCCCCTTATATGGAGGCTGTTGATTGGATTTTACCGATGAATTTCTTTGCCTGTCCGAAACCTCACGGGTTTCGCCATTCCCCCTCCTTACCAAGGAGGGGGTTAGGGGGAGGTATAAACCGGGCACTTGGGTTACGAATTGTTTGTAAAATCGCTCTGCGGTAGGTCGAAACCTTTATGGTTTCGACATGCTTTTTCTCGAAGAGAAAAATATGGAGGAACCGCCCGGTATAAACCGGTCACATGGGTTACACTTTAACCGTAGGTCGGCGTTCCGAACGAGTTCCGACTCGCGGAACGAGTGAGAAACCCGACACCACCATCAGCTTTTTCTCATAGATAAAAAACGGAGGATTCTCCTATGCACCCGCGCTCAAATCACCGTCAATCCGCTGCGACTTTTTCTTTTACCGTTGCGTCGGGTCTTGCTTCCGCGTGCCTAACCTCAGCGTTTCGCGGAAGTGTGACCCGACGCTCCCGCAGGTCACCTTGGAACCGGGCAGAAAACACGTGTCAATTATACAAAACAAACCCATTTCATCGCACTATACAGGGAGACAACGATTTACAGCGACAAATCACGGAAACCCCGTCGCCAAAACTGTCACGCTTTTGCCCATCTACCCAATTTTCCCCTTGCCCTGTCTCTGGTACAATCCCTTATTGGAATTTTGCGTAATATGGATATGGATAAAACCAAACGAACCGAACTCCGCCGCAAAGATCGCGCCGTCCTCGATGACTCCTGGATCGCCGCCTTCCTCCGCCGCGCCCCCTTCATGACCGTCGCTTTCAGTGACGACAATTCCCCCTACGTCTACCCCATTACTTTCGTCTACAGCGAACCGGACCGCGCCATCTACTTCCACGGCACTCCGCACGGGACCCTGCGCCGGCTGGCCGAAAGGAATACCGAAGTCGCCCTGACCGTGGCCGAAATGGGACGGCTCCTCCCCTCGCCGATCGCCATGGGCTTCTCGGTCGAATTTTCTTCGGTGGTGGTTTATGGTACCTGTACTATAATCACCTCGTTCGATGAGGGAAGCCGCGCGCTGGAACTAATGATCGCCAAGTATTTTCCGCACCTGACACCGTCCGAACACTACCGCCCCACCACTCCGGCCGAATTCAAGGCCACCTCGGTTTACAAGGTCGCCATCGAAGACTGGGTCGGTAAACGGAAACGGGAATCCGACGATTTTCCCGGAGCCATTACGTATCCGTATAACGATAATGAAACATCATAAAGGAGTATCCCATGTCCCCCGATGAACGCCAGAGCATGATCGATACCATCAGGAAATTCCCTGATATTCTCGAAAAGACCATTACCGGTCTCCACGACGAACAGCTCGACACCCCGTACGGGCCCGGCAAATGGACCATCCGCCAGGTGGTGCATCACCTCGCCGACGCCCACCTCAACGCTTTCGTCCGCCACAAACTGATTATGACCGAAGACAACCCCACCCTTAAAACGTACGATCAGGACAAATGGGCCGTTCTTCCCGATGTCGTCGAACGACCGGTATCCGATTCGCTCGCCATGCTGAAAGGGCTCCACGCCCGCTGGTGCGTATTATTCGAAAGCATGACCGACAAGGATTACAATCGAACTGCCTTTCACCCCGAGGCCGGCAGCGTAAATGCCGAATGGATTTTAAAAATATACTCTAATCACTGCAACAAGCACCTCGGCCACATCAACGGTCTTTTGAAAGCCAAAGGATGGTGAGAATATCTGAAACGGATATAGAGGAAAAGGCTATATCCAGAAAGTCCGCCTGATATCAATCGGCCCGGTCCTGCTCAAGCCACGCTCCAGCATAATGATGGTGACATTATCGAACATGCAGTCGAACACTTGCTCCCGTTCTTTCAAAAACGCCCACACCTCATCGAATTGCTCGGCGCAATCGGTGGCCAGCGTTGCATGAAATACCAGGTTGGGATGATCGTACGGATCCCATTCCATCCAGTCGTACTTCCCGAGCATTCCCATCAGCTCTTCGAACAGCACCATGGCCGGCCCGGATAGTGTCACTTTCAGATAGATGACATCATTGCCGAACGAAGCCAGCCCTCCTACCCGTACCGGAGCCGGCTCCCGCCGTTCACAAAACTCCTCGATATCCCTCTCGAGAAGTTGAATATCCTCGGTCTTAAACCAGTATTTCAGGGTGAAATGCGAAGGTGCTCCCAGATCCCGTATTGCCGTCAGATTGAAACGAGCGGCTAATTCATCGATCAATCCGTTTTGATATTCGACTACGGCCCCGCTGAGGACATTCAGCAATATATAATCCACAATAGCTACAAATCCGTAATGCGTTTGATTAACTTCGGATTGTCCGGCAGTAAGCCGGAAGGCACCAATCTTGGCACAAGTTCCCGCCAGGCTTCGTCCTGTTGGAATACTTCTTTGAAAATCGGCAGCGATTTTTCAACTTCATTCTCCGTCACCAGAGTCACCGCGTACCAGAAGAGGATTTCCGGATTTCCCGGATTCAATTCCGCTGCGAATTTGTATTCCCCTTCGGCGGCGGCGAAATTCTCTTCGGCAATATACTCATCCCCCTTGTCCATATGTTTGTAGGCGCGGGAAATATTCAGCAACCGCCGCAGTTCCTTGAGCGGTTCAGGGCTGTCATCCACCCTGATATCGACGATTCTATCCAGCCAGCTTTTCCCGGTCGGTTTACCAGACACTACCACCATTGCGGCCGACTGCATTCCCCGTATGTCCCCTCCTTCGACCTGGGCAGCATCCAGAGCCGCCATCATTTTGTCGGCCAGATCTCCCTCGGTCTCGGTGAACGCTTTTGCCATCGCTCCCCAGACCGTGGAGTTGCGCATCAGGTTGGCCTGAACGGAGAAATTATTACCGATCAGATGTCCCGCTTCGGGGATACACTTCGACCCGGTATGCGCCGCGATATTTCCTCTGGAGTCGATCATCGCCACCTGACGGACTTCCCGATTGGAATCGCTGGCGAGCGCTCCTGCCAGAGCTTCTTTGGCGGTTCTTCTATTCCGCATCATTTCCAACCCGATTGGGCCATAGGCGAAATCGACCAGCGACTGAGTCGCCACTGCGCCGACTCCCGGTTCAAGCCAGATAACGTCGGCCACTTTAAAATAATGAGACTGAACCGCCGCTCCAAATTGCCCCGTGGCCGAATCGTAGCAAACAATGGAATAGGTATTAACCGGCCTGATTGGTGTGAATTCCTTTTCCGCAAAAAGCGAAGCAGACAGTAAAGTTACACATATGAATAACGCGAAAGTGAATCTTCGCCGCATTTGACACCTCCATGGTTCGATTACTTCCTGAAATATATTCCCTGAAGAAAGATTGGGAAATTATAAAATTAAATTCGAAAATTCTCCCTGAATTGGCTCCGGATATCCAAGTTACGCGAAAGTATAGTATATCTTTAACCGCAATAGGCCGGAAATCAGGACAAATACGGTGGTGATTAGTGAAAAAATTCACTTGACTTATAAAACATATCATTTTACTATAGTTTTAGACGATATATGACTTTAGGCGGATAAATATGAAATTTTCTACCAGGGCCAGATATGGGTTGCGGATGATGATCGAATTCGCCCGCGAACTCAAAAAGGACAACATCGTCCACCTCGGACGGATTGCCAAGATTACCGGTTTATCCGAAAATTACCTGGCCCAACTGACCTCGCCCCTTAAGGGAGCAGGGCTGCTTATTGGAGTGTCCGGCAAAAAGGGAGGCTACTTGCTGGCCAAACCGGCCGATCAGATTAAAATCGGCGACATCATCCAGGCCCTGGTCGGTCCAATTAATGCCACCGACTGTGTTCACAATCCTGATATTTGCCTGAATTCCGCTTTTTGCGAGGCTCGTGTCGTCTGGACCCTGGCCAGTGTCGAGATGCAGAATGTCTTCGATCGCTATACCCTCGCCGATCTGGTCGACCGTAATTACGTGAAAAGGGTACTCAAAAGCAATGAGCACATTCCTTTGCTGAACCCTGATCACCCCATCGAGCATCAGAGGATCGCGGAACATAAGAAATGAGGAGTTGCATAATATATCGAAAGGGGAGTTTGACTTAAATGGCGCTTCAGATTTTTTCTTACTTCGCTTTTGCTGTCGCCCTGATAGCGATAATCATCAGGGTCATTAAGTACGCCACCGCCCCGCTTCATATGCGCTGGGAATTGTACCCGGTCCCGCATGAAAAGGGAAAAGCGGAATACGGCGGTTCGTATCTTGAAGAATTGAACTGGTGGACCAAACCGCGCGAAACCGATATGTTCAACGAACTGAAAGAAATGATGTCGGAAATATTCTTTTTAAAGGGAGTATTCCATCACAACAAGCGGGTCTGGACCTGGTCTTTTCCGTTTCACCTCGGCATGTATTTCTCCATCGGTTGGCTGGTATTGCTGCTGCTGGGAGCAATCCTGACTGCAACCGGAACCGAAGTCAGCACCACGGCCGGAATTATCGGAAAACTGGTTTATTACCTGACCATACCGTTCGGATACGCGGCCTTAGTACTATCGGCCATCGGGGCTTTGGGGCTCTACTCCTGGCGGTTGACCGATTCCGAGCAACGAGCTTTCAATTCCTTTTCGGATTATTTCAATTTGATCCTGGTATTCGGAGTTACCGGGCTGGCGCTGGTTGCACACCTGACCGGTGACGGCGATTTCGGATTGGTCCGTGCCTATATGGCATCGCTGGTGACCTTTTCCTCTGTCCCCGCTGTCCCTTTCCTGACCACCCTGGAAATTGCGCTGGTATCGTTCGTAGTAATGTATATCCCGCTGACCCGGATGTCGCATTTCGTGGCGAAATATTTCCTGTATCATTCGGTTCGCTGGAACGACGAATCCAACCAGCGGGGTTCCGCGATCGAAAAACGCATCATCGAATTGCTGCAGCTTAAAGTCGGCTGGAAGGCGCCGCACATACAGACCGGCGAAACCTGGATGAACATCGTGACGCGGGAGACCAAGCATGACTAAACATCTCAAGGTAAAAGATTTCGGCAAAAAGACCGAGCAATTGCATAAACTCGACCCGAAAGACTTTACAAAGCTGCCCTACCCGTACGAAAACTGGGTCGACCCTGAAATACCGGAAATCCCCGAAGCCAGAAAGGCGGACCGGGATGTTTCCCTCGATGGAATCCTCAATGTCAATTTCCCGAAGCCGAAAACAAAGGAAGAAGAAGAAGAATTGGTAGCGAAATTCCTGGTCGGTTTGAGAAGACTGCTCACCAAGGAAAACAACTGGCCGTTTCTCAAGCCGTTCATGCTATCGCTGGACAACTGCGTTAAATGCAACACCTGTTCCAATGCCTGTCCCATCTTCGAAAGTTCCGGACGGGCCGATATTTATCGACCCCTCTTCCGTTCGGATATCCTCCGCCGTATCATCAAGAAGTACGTAATTCCCGGCGGTTCCCTGACCGCCCGCTTTTCCAATAATATCAATCTCAACTGGGAGACAATTGCTCGGCTGGCACAGCTTTCGTATCGCTGTACCCTCTGTCGCCGCTGCGCTCAAACCTGTCCGATGGGAGTCGATAACGGCCTGATGACCCGCGAAATCCGCAAGCTTTTCAGCCAGGAACTGGGAATCGCTCCGCAGGAACTGCACGAAGACGGCACCGTCAAACAGCTTGAAACCGGTTCTTCCACCGGCATCAACCCGCCGGCTTTAATGGATTTGGTGGAATTTCTCGAAGAAGATATTACCGACCGCACCGGTCTGAATATCAAGATTCCCGTCGACAAACCCAATGCCGATGTTCTCATCATTCACAACGCCGGAGAGCTGCTTTCCTGGCCGGAAAATGTCGAGGCCTTCGCGATCCTCTTCGAACTGGCCGGAATCAACTGGACCATGGCTTCGGAAATGGTGGGGTATGATTCGGTTAATTACGGCCTTTTCTACGACGACATGCAGTACGCCCGGGTGACATTGAAGCATTCCGAAGTCGCCAGAAAACTCGGAGCCAAAAAAGTCGTCATGGGTGAATGCGGACATGCTCACAAAGCGGCCATGGCCATCGGCGACCGTATCTGGCTGGCTGAAAGCAATATCCCTCGCGAATCGAGCATGGTCACCATGGAAGACATCATTCTGAACGGCAAAGTCAAATTCGATCCGGAACGGAATAATTTCCCGGTTACCCTGCACGATCCCTGCAATATCACCCGCTCCATGGGTATTGTCGAACCGCAGCGGAGAGTAATCCGGAAAATCTGCCCGCAATTCCGCGAAATGACCCCGCACGGAGTCCACAACTACTGCTGCGGAGGGGGGTCCGGTTTTGCTATCATGCAGTCCAACAATTTCCCGAACTGGCGCATGAGCATATCGGGGAGAAAGAAATTCGCCCAGATGCTCGGCGCTTTCACCAGGGAAGAACTCGATTCCAAAAGCGGAGTCTATGTCTGCGCCCCCTGTTCCAACTGCAAGGGACAGATTCGGGATATGATAACCTACTACGACGCCTACGAACGGATGAAAATGCTCTACGGCGGGCTGGTGGAACTTATCATCAACTGCATGACCGATGTCAAAGAGGGCTACATCGAGTGGGAAGATTTCCACTAAAACGGAACATCAATCTTTACATAGAAAAACGGCGGTCAAAATTGACCGCCGTTTTTCCTATCGCGTCCTATTCGAATCGACTCCGTCTTACGGAGCAATCCGATTATATTAAAATTTCACGCTGTTCGAGTTTACGGTCTTGCCGGATTCTTTAAGCAGCAGCGACGCTGCCCCGCCACCCTGCGGCTGCGAGCCTTCGGGAGCCATAACGCGGTACGTGATCCCGGAAACACCGGTCTTAAGTGAATCGATCGTGAATATAATCTTTCCCTCTTCGGTCACGACCGGAATAATCGGCACGTCACCGTATTCGGCGCTTCCGTCGACATACATCGCCGTTGCCGGAAGAATATCGGTAATTTCAATTGCACCAGGATTCGCATTCCCGCCGGCATCGATATCGAGATAAACCTCCCAGGTATCGGCCAATCCGGTTTCAATCGGACGAGAGGGCATCTTGAAAGAAGTATCGATATCGATCGGTTCCAGTTCGAGGACCGTGAAGCTCGACCACTTATCCTGAGTTAGCTGGCTGAGGTCGACCTTCCCTTCCTTGAACGATTTCACGAACACTTCCACCCGGCGGTTGCGATCCATAGCCGGCATGGTCCATCCGGTGTCGACCGGCTCGGTCGCCGCGAAGCCCTTGTATGCGATTCTATTTTTTGCGACTCCCGCAGAATCGGCCAGCCAGTCGGCAACCGATTTCGCCCGTGATTCGGAAAGCTCCCAGTTCGTGGGGAATTCTTTTGTACCGATCGGCCGCCAATCGCAATGACCTTCGACCCTGATATCGGCATCTTCGTACTTCAGCATGGTATCTGCTACGGCCCGGAGCACCGGGAAAGCTTCCGGTAACAATCTCGCCTTGGCAGATTCGAAATACGCTCCAACGACATTAACCCGGATATCGCGCGGAGGAATCCGCTTGAACGGTCCCACGCTCACTTCGGTCGGATACGATTTGATCGGATAGCTGTGTTCGGCATCGAGGTACACATCCCCTTCGAGATAAATCTTGTTGGTCAGGAACCTCCGGATACCGGGAGAAAGATCTTCCAGCGAATAATACACACTCTGGCTGAACTGCCTGTCTTCGATACTGACTTCATAAGTCAGGACGTTATTCTGCTCGCTCGGTATGATCGGCTGCTGTTCGTGAACGATCAGGCGCGTTTCATCCGGGAAGGAATCGATCACCTTTAAAAGCGTTTTGCTGTACCATTCATTGGCCTGAATCTTGATTTCATAATCTACCAGGACTCCGGCGCTGTCCGAAGCGATATCTTTATACAACTGCGCGGTCTTGGTTACCTTTATTTTCGGCACCAATCCCGCCTCTTTCTTCAGTGACATCATGGTGCAGGCCCGGAACAGGACATAAGTTTCGCCTGCTTCGTTGACATGAACGAATACACTCGGTTCGATTCCATCGGCCAAACGGTATCCCAGCTTCTCGAGGTCGCGAGTATCTACTGCCACCACGTGTGTTCCGCCTTTAACCGTGCTGAAGTAGAACATCCCTTTCTCGTTGGTGCGGGACATCGACCCGTCATCGAGATAAATATCGACCCCCTCGATATTATTGGGAGCCTCGGTGATTTTATCGCCATCGCAATCGATTACCAGACGTCCGCGAATGGTCCCGGGGATGACATAATTGAGGATATTCACTGCCGCAATGGCATTGGCGGTTCGTACTGTCGCGGTGCCGAAACTTCCTTCCGCCCAGGCTACGTTTTCGACCACTCCCGGCCCGGCGGCCGTAGTGAGCTGAATGGTGTACTGCAGTTGGATAGTTTCACCGGCATCGATATCGCCGATATTCCAATAGTAAGGATTGGTACCGGTAGGATCGGCGGCGCGAACGCCGTTTATCAACGTGGAATTGGCAATCAATTTAAACGCATCCGGCATGGAATCGGTGATGGTAACATTCTGGACTGTCACTCCGGATATATTTACAACCGTTACCACGAACGGAATCAGGCTTCCCACCGTGCCGCTGGCGTTATTCGACGATTTGGTTATGCGGAGCATCGACTGCCCGACAAATACCGTAGCCGATACCGGTCCGAACTCGACATTGTTGCCGAAATCGTCCAGGCCGCTGGCCGTGGCGGAATTACTGAATTCCTGATTGAACGGAGCATCATCGCTGACAACGAGCCGGTAACGCAGGCGGAAGTTGTCATCCGGACCGATATCGCCGATATCAAATATAATCGGATCTCCCGCCGTAACCGACAGAGGCACGTCATTCAATGTAGCCGACCCTTCGACCAGCGAGAAATATTCCGGAATATCGTCGGTGACAATCCCGTTCGAGATGGTACCGGTTCCATTATTGCCGATCAGTATCTGATAAGCGATAGTATCACCTGGAGCCGCAACCGAAGGAGTGCAGGTCTTCGATAGCAGAATATTGGGATAGATTACCGTAAAGGTAACGACATTCGAAAGAACATCGCTGAACGAAGTACTGGTCGCCCGGGCCTGGTTGTCGACGGTCGTGCCGCTGGCGATACCATCCGAAATTGTAACTCGGAACTGCACGCTGTCGATCGTTCCCGCTGGAACATCGCCAAGGTTATATATAACTTCATTGGTACTCGGCTGGAACAATCCGCCGCTACCGATTGATGTCTCTACTATATTAATACCATAATTCAGGAAATCTCTTATCATAACGCTGTTCGCGGTCACTCCGGTGGTATTGTTATATATGATTGTATAAAGAACTGTGTCGTTCGGGCTGACCAGCGTCTGCGAAACTTTTTTCTGCAACAGGAATGCACCGGTTCTTACCGTGGTCGTCACTTCGTTTCCAAGAATCGGATTGGGAGCTACCAGGTTGGCACGGTTACGTACGATCTGGCCGTCGGTAGCTCCGGCATCGATAACGACTTCGAATGTCCGTCGGACAGTTTCATTTACCGCAATAGGCCCGAAGGTCCATTCGATATTGTCAGTCCCGCCGTTATAGACACCGCCGTCCGATGCCGAACCGGCTACGTAGCTCGTCAGGTTCGGAATATCATCGCTGACGATTGCCGTGGCGACCGGATCCGGTCCCGGATTGAAGACGTCAATAGTGTACCACAGGGTATTGCCCGGAGCGGCCTCGGAAAAGTTGACCGACTTGATAATGGTAAGATCTTCTTCGGGTCCGGTCGGAACGTTTACTATAGTCTGGACTATATTACTGGCGACAGTATCAATCAGCATGGTCTGGGCGGGCTTTGCCACGCCCGGCAGATCGATTTGAGCATACGCGCGGTTGAATACGAGATTCTCGTCCGGAGCATCCTCATCGATACGAACCTTGAATGACAGGTCGATGGTATGTCCCGGAGCAATCGAAGCCGCGCTCCAATCCCAGCGAACCATATTATCTTCGGCATCGAAGCGACCGGAACCGGTGACCGATCCGGCAACGTATTCGGTCAGATCGGGAATATTATCCCAGAAGATAATTCCGGATAACGGTTCCGTGCTTATATTCTTTATCAGGACATTATACTTAAGAACCGAACCCGGAGCCGCCACCGCCGAATCGACCTTTTTGGTAATCATGAATGGATATTCAATCGGAGGTAGAATTTCCGTATAAACGGTATCCGCCGCCGAAGTATCAGCAACCATCGTTTCCGCGATATTCATGACATCGATTCCGGATTCCACTTCATCGCGAATCACGCCTGAGAAGCTGAATTCCATGTTGTCTTCGGGGGTTAGCATATCGATAAACCAGCCGATTCTTCCGGTTTCAGAATCGTACTGGCCGTTCCCGCTGATGGAATTGTCAATTATCTGCAGTTCCTGAGGAACGATATCATACAGAGTAAACTCGACCGCATCCCCTTCGCCGGTATTGCCGAGGGTAATATTATAATCGAGTTGATCTCCCGCCCGAGCCGTTTCGCGGTTGACTTCTTTATCGACATGAAGAATGAAATTCGCGGGATTGCCATTAACATTCGTGATTACCGTATCGGCGATAGTGGAATCTCCCAGAATCACCCGCCCGATATTGGTCACCAGGCCGTCTTCGTAACTGTTATGCACTACCCTCGCCTGGAATGTCACCGTGGCGGTTTCATCCGGAGCGATATTGCTCAGGGTCCAGCTCAACCGATGCAGTTCGGCATCATAGGTGCCGTTTCCGGCGGAATTTTCGATATAGACGGCGTTATCCGGAAGATCGTCAACCAGGCTGACCGTTTCGGCCGCCACTCCGCCATGGTTGGTGACATCGATGGAATAATTTATAATTTCGCCATTGGAAACGGTTTCCTTGTCGGCCTTTTTATCGATTGTTAGAACAGGGTACTGGGGATTGTAGACGTACAGGTATGCCGTATCGGCAACCGGGAAACTGATCACACTGGCCACATTCATTACGGTATCGATATCATGATACGTTGAACTTCCGGTGTATGAATTATAGTGGAATGTTACAGAATTACCCGGTTCAAGGTTATTCACAAGCCAAAATATCTGGAATTGATACGGGTCATACTGCCCACCGCCGGTTATGGTTTCTTCTATTAGTCCGATATTTACCGGCAGGTAATCGACTACCTGTCCTGTGAATGGTACCTCACCCTGATTGCTGACGATTATGGAATAGGTTACAGTATCAAATACTCCCACGGAATCGGGAAATACGATTTTATCGAGATCGATTTCTACATTACCTCGCTCCAAAACCACGGTAGACACTGTGTCGCTTATAATGCCAACAGGGGAGTATAGCAGGTCGGCAATATTAGTCGCCAGAACTTCCGGCAAATTTATATCCAGCGTTATGGCGCTGAATTTCAGATCAATATACTCACCTGCCCTCAGACTGTCAATTCGCCAGTATATATTAGGAATGGGAGGATCCTCCAATCTTCCTCCTTCATTAATAGTCGATTCAATTGCCGCCAAAGCCGGATAAAAGTTATCAGACACGCCAATGTAACCCGAAGTGGCATTCCCGACGTTTTCGATTCTGATATTATAGTTCAGCGTGTCGCCGACATAAACCGTGTCTTTATCCACAGTTTTGTCGATGGTCAACTTCGCTTCGCCGATTTGTTCATCGACAATAGTAGTCGCGGTATCGGTAATCGTGCTGTCCGGAAGGTCGATAATGGCAGTGTTAATAATAGTGCTTCCGACCACGGCATCATCGGCCACGATGGCCGAAAAACGGAATGTCCGTGAATCATCGGGTTCCAATTCATAAAGAGTCCATCTGATTTCACGCGATTCGGAATCGTATGCACCATTATTGTCGATTGATTCTTCGATAATTTCCGTCTGTGCCGGAAGAGTATCCACGACCGGCACTTCAATAATTCCGTCATCGCCGGTATTAGATATTTCAATGGAATAATTCAGAGTATCTCCGACCATCGCAATCGGCTTGTCCACCGACTTTACGACATGTAATTCCGGCTGGGTAATATCATATACGATAGTTATCGCCGAATCGCTGATGGTCCTGTCAAATACCGGTCCGACACTGGCTCTGTTAATCAACGTGTCGATTCTACCCACTATAGAGCCAACTTGTCCCTGGAAATAAACCTTAACAGAATTGCCGGCCCCGAGTGATTCTATATTCCAGATAATTTCAAAATTATTACCCGATAGGTATCCGCCATTTGAAATCCAATCACTGCCGACATTTATTTCCTGCGGAAAATGGTCAAGAATAGTCACCGGCAGCGACCTTTCGCTGATATTGGTCACGGTTATTTCGTAATTCAAGAAATCGCGGATTGCCGCCGAGTCCTTATCGACGATCTTATCGATCGTAAAGTTAATGGGGGCCGCAGGTATGTATGCTACTGCGGTGTCACTGAATTTATCCTCGCCGTGATACATGAAGACAAAATTCACTACGGAATCGACAGCATAACTTGGGGGCATGGTTGCCGTATATGATGCCGATAACTCGAAAGTCCTGGTATCGTTCGAAGCTATTTCATCTATGGTCCAGGTCACGATATTGGGTGTCGGCCCAATAACGCCATCAGGGATTATATTCTGGGCGAAATTATCCCAACCCGCAAGTGAATCAACGATTGTAATTTCCTGAGCCGAAGCATTCCCCGTATTCCTCACCGTGATTATAAAATGCGGAAGATTCCCCGACGTTATCGTATCTTCCACTGCCACTTTCTCGATAATCAATTCCGGCTTGAACACCGGCCGGTAGACCGTACTGGTGGTATCGGTGTAGGTTTTTTCATCGAAATACAGATCGGCACGATTTCCTATAATAGTGTAGCTATCGTACTCCCCGATAACAGTAACACTGAATCCCAGGTCGGCAAAAGTGCCCGACAGCAGTTCATCAACCGTCCATGTAATCAGATTATTATCCGGGTCGTAAACCCCTCCGGCCGTGATGGACCCGTCAATCAATTCAGTCCCGGCTGGGATAGCATCAACCACTTCGATATCCGCCGCCGGGCCGGTCCCCAGATTCGCCGCCGTTATGGTATAGTTGATCGTACCGCCTGTCCCCACCGTATCGACATCGGCCTTCTTATCGACAGTAATCATGGGAACCGGGGGCTCCGGAGTCACCGTAATCGTCGCCGTATCGCTGATCGTGGAATCTTCCGAAATGGGAATAACCGCAATATTGTAGATGGAAATAGTATCGGTAATAGAGTTAGAAATTATTGCCTCATAGTCCAATTCGAGCATAGCCCCCGGGTCCAGACTGGCTGCGGACCAATTTATGACATGCAACGAAGCATCGTACACCCCGTTTCCCGTAATCGTATTTTCGATAACCGCCGCTTCATTCGGAAGAGTGTCGGTGACACTTATCCCGGTTGCCGCGATATTCCCTGAATTAACAACTGTTATATGATATGCAACTGTCTCGCCCGGCATAACAATCGCCGGATCGGCCATTTTTTCAATCGATAGTATTGCTTTCAAATGCGGCTTGACCCAGGTGATGGTCCAGTTACTCTTCGCCTCTTTGTACGGACTGAATACGTTTGCCCGGTTTAAAACCACCACGGTGTCGGTCCCGGCAGGATCGGTCGCCACCCGGAAAGTCAGCGTAACTTCGCTTCCGCCGAATAATGAACCGAGATCCCAGCGCAGGACCCGGCTTGACGGGTCGTACGTTCCGCCATTGGAGGCGCTGCCGTCGACATATTCGGCGAATGCCGACAGGGTATCGACCACTTCGACATGGTTGATTACGTTATTTGTATGGTTGTTGATTACCAGGGTATAATCGATGCTGTCTCCGACATACACCAGCCTGGTATTGACAAATTTCTGGATCTCCAGATCGCAAAGAGGTACCGCGGCCGGAATGTCGATTTGTGCCGATACCGGCACCGCCGCGAACAGCAGCGCCGTAAGGACTAAAGTAATACCGAATATGCCGATTGATTTTTTCATATTGCCCTAAAGTTTTCCCAGAATCCTCAAGAATACTCCGTGCCCACGGTAATCGAGCGAAGGATCATCGTCGTTGTCCCCTTCGATCCGCTCGTACCCGATCGAAACACGATAGTATCTGGCGTTTTCGTAACCGACTTCAACCTGAGTATAAGTTTTTTCGTCGTCCATCGATTCCTTCAGAAGAATGGCCTTGATCGCCCCTCTGCCGAAGAAACCATGTCCGAATGACAGCGACCCGGAGGCCAAAAGGATGTACGATACTGTTTTGATTTCCGGAACCGGCGGCTGATCCACCAGTTGCCAGCGGCGAATCATCCCAAGCGTGAATTCCGTGAATCGGTCCCGGTTGCCATTGACCCGTACACCAAGGTCCCAAACCTTATCGCGGGAATCGATCGTGGCATCACGGTTGATCCTCCGAAATTCGGTCTCCACGCCGAACGACAGGTGATGTTTCGGGAACAGCGTCACCTGTCCCATCACGAAATCATTGGTATTGACCACGGTCGAATCGGCATAATTCCGCTGCATTTCGTACCGCCCGACCTTTCCCAGCGCTTTTATCAACCTGACCGGGATATACTCCACCGCGAAATTTCCGGCCCGGTCGGTGCGATACGATTCATCCTGCCAGAATTGCAGATCGCTCCCCGGAACCGTAAATCGCTTGTACTCTATTGTGGTCAGAGTATTGACATTATGGTGCGGCTGGATATTGGCCGTAAAATAGGTTCCGTCCTCGCGGTCGTCATAGATTCCCTGGTCGCGCATATCGCGCAGGCGGATTTTCTGAGTCAGCGCAAATCTCGTCCCCTCGACCGGGATACTCGAAATCGTCGCCGCCGCCTGGTTGGTTACATTGTCATCGGTACTTCCGGACACCTTATTGTCGAACGCGATATATTCGTAATGGAAACCGTATCCGAATAACCCCAGAAACGAGGTTTTTTCTCTTTCTCCTTTGACATCGAAGATCAACCGGTTTTGCGAATTGTCTTCCCCGGTCGAAACCGTGGCGTTCTGAACGTCGCGCCGTTCCGCCATGATATCGAAATTAAGTCCCCGTGAGTACTTATTCCGGTATCCGGCTTGATAAATCTTCTCATCCCGTTCGCCGGGATAGTTGTTGTATTCGCCCCCCGCTTCCAGACCGCGAATCGCCGCGAACCGGGCATACACATCCTGCTTAGTATCCAACTTGAACGAGCCATCGAGGTTAACCCGCCGCTGGTTTTTCTGCGGATTCAAATCGGTATTGGAAAATGATTTGTACTGATCTTCGATTTCCTGGAAATCGGCGTTGAATGTCATGCGTTGCCCCGGAGTCAGCTTAACTCCGGCCCGGTACGCCCAGGAATCCTCGCCGCCGCTCGAATCTTTCGAATTTGCGATTTCGAAATATCCCCTTCCGACCTTGCCCAGTGCGAATGCCGCATCCCCGGCAACAAGGTCATCCGGTTCGTCTTCTCCGGCTCCCGTAAGGCGGTCATCTTCAAAACGATGAAGATACGATACCGACCCGCTCAAATCTTCCGACGGCATTACATGCACCCGCGATCCCAGCAGTTCATCGTTGGCGGTCCGCTGGAAATCGTACGAAACAACCACATATATGGGATTGCCGGCGATATCTTCACTGGAAACGGGTAGATGCAGAAGCACCCGTCCCCGCACATAATCGATATTATAATCCACGTCTTTTACAAGAATTTGACTCGATAACACGGTCGATTCGTCGAATCGGTCACGCGTCTCGATTTTTACCACTTCACTTCCGCGCGTTACCGGAACATTGGTAAGGTCATACGGTCCCGAAGTCCCGTTGGCCCTGATACCGATTGCCGTCCCTTCGCGGAACTGCTTTCCTTCCAGCTTCCCACCGACCGCTTCCAGTCCCAGCACGCCCTTATGGACATCGGCATACCCTCCGAAAAGGGAGCGATTGGAAATCGTGAATTTGCTGTTCTTGAACGATGGCTGCAGCGATCCGGCTTCGATAAATCCGTATTTATCCGATTCCAGCTTCGCCAATAATTCCAGCTTGGCCGGTTCCTGGGGCTGGGTCAGAAGACGGGTATCGAGATTTCCATATTCCCACTGACGCTGCGGGTCGTACTTTCCGTACCCGGTGAACCTCCAGCCGTCCCAGAGCGGCTCGGTGGAATTCATCGACATCTGCAGCCGGAAATTGGAAGGATCGTTGGTCCGGTATTCATCTCCGATACGTGAATCGACCACCGCCGTGCCGTTAAGGAATAGATACTTGTTCAAGTGGCCGTTGGCCATCAGGGAAGTCCGGTAATTGGCAGTATAATCATCATTGAGCCAGGGATTGCTGGCTTCGAAAGCGGCCTTGTTTCCGCTGACCGACATGGCATGAAAAGTAAACTCCCCGAATCCGAGAAGCATTAAATCTTCTTTCCCGGTCAGGGGGTTATATGTTTTCACGA
>Ga0209287_10000700_pt1 | contig 18841 bp, 15 predicted proteins | sample PPLLak3cmMay2015_2_FD_187255 | JGI IMG/M metagenome (GOLD analysis project Ga0209287, IMG submission 187255) | Freshwater sediment microbial communities from Prairie Pothole Lake near Jamestown, North Dakota, USA - PPLs Lake P8 Core (1) Depth... | ecosystem: Environmental > Aquatic > Freshwater... | reverse complement strand
TCCCACCATGTGTCACAGGGATAGAGTTGAGCATTATTCTTCATGCATGGTGTGTATGGTAAAAGATAACAGGAGAGATAGTTATATGCCGTCATGTTCAGCACTGGCGCAGGAAGGAATGGAGATCGATGCATCAGGTGAAGATGTTCTGTTTTTAAGGAAGAAAGCTGTCGAACTGCTCCTTTCAGAGCACAGGGCTGAATGTGAAGCTCCCTGCAGGGTTGTCTGTCCTGCCGGTTACAACATTCCCGCGATGAACAGGCTCCTTATTGCAGGCGAGACTGAAAAGGCAATTGAACTTGCACGCGAAGAGATCATCACCCCTGAGGTAGTCTGTGTTGAATGCCCCGGTTACTGTGAGAATGCATGTAGGCGGAGAAAGGTTGATCAGCCGATATCAATACGTAACATATATCTGTTTGTTTCACAAATAATAAATAAATATAAAGCCTCATCAGAATCTGTAAATCAGGATGTTAATGCTTCCGTGGAACAGAAGAAAATAAAAAATAGCAATCCTCTGAAGAAGAGGTTCTCTTCAAGAATCGGCAAGCTTGACGAGATTGAGTTTAAAGAGTGGTTGAAGGAGTGCACCGGCAGCGGTAAACGGATAAGGGAGATAGCAGACTTCAGGTCTGCAGGCATTGAGGCAGCAAACTGCATGCATTGCGATTGCAGGGCTGCAGGAAACTGCAAGCTGAGGGCGGTTGCGGAAGAATTTGGCATCAAGGATCCGACAGGAAAACTGGTCAATGCTCCTATACAAAAGAAGATTAATATTAATACCGGCCTGATTTTTGAGAATGCAAAGTGTATTAAATGCGGACTCTGCGTAAGGGTGTGCGAGGACAGTAATGATGAACCTGCTCTCTGTTTTATCCACAGGGGATTTATCTCAATAATCTCCGAGCCTTTAACGACGAAGTTTGATGATATCTTGAAAACACAAACTGATAAATGCATTGAAGTATGCCCCACGGGAGCTCTAAGCAGGTTTAAAAAAAGCTTTAAATGAAAAAAGTCCTGTTCATATCATACCTTATATATATATGCCAGCTCTCAGGTGCCCAGGTGCCGGATAATAACTGGAATGTATTCCGGGGAAAAAGCGACCTCTCGGGCAGCACAAAGAGTGAAATTGCAGATTCGCCTGTATTGTTGTGGAATGTAGCTACCGGCGTAAGGACTAAATCATCACCGGTTCTTAATGATGGTGTTATTTATTTCGGCAATGAAAAAGGGACGCTGTATGCCACAGGTACTGACGGGAATACAAGGTGGAAGTATGAGACCGGCAGTCCTATTGAGGCCCCTCCTATGATATTCAGCGATAAAGTTTATGTAGGCTCTTCCGACGGAGTCCTTCGTGCTGTAAATAAGCTTACCGGGAAGCTCGCATGGTCATATCATACTGATAATCAGATAACAGGGTCGGCCAATGTATGGGTAGCAGGAAAGCTTGCCGGCATTATCTTCGGCAGCTATGATTATTACCTGCATTGTGCTGATCCTGAAACAGGAAAGCCGCTATGGAGGCTTGAGACCATGAATTATGTCAATGGTACACCTGCCGTGGCCAACAACAGGATAATTTTCGGGGGGTGTGATGGCATAATGAGGGTTGTTGATCCGAGGACAGGGACAGAACGGGATACTTTCGACATAGGGGTCTATATTGCGGCCTCACCCGCAGTGATGAATGACAGGGTTTATTTCGGAGATTATGACGGAAGCTTTTACTGTCTGGATATCATGGCAGGCAGGATAGCCTGGCAGATGATACCTGAGACAATAACAGGATCTATTCTTGGAATACCTGCGGCTGGAAGCAATTCAGTGGTGATCGGCAATGAGGACAAGCATCTCTATTGCTACAACGCGACTGACGGAAGGACGGTCTGGAAATACAGAACTAACGGAAGGGTGGTTGGTTCCGCTGTTGTGACACCATCCAAAGTCCTCTTTGGCAGTATGGATGGTAATGTTTATATTCTCGAGCTGGTAAGAGGGAAGAAGATATGGAGCTTTAATGCAGGGGCTCCGGTAAGCAGCTCTCCTGCCGTGAGCCAGGGAAAGTTTTATATACTTACTGAGGACGGCAGATTGCTGGCATTTGGCAACAGATGATAATATGAAAATAGTCTATCTGATAACTGGCTCAGGCGGTTCGTTCTATTGTGCGAACTGTTACCGCGACATGCTCTATTTCAGGGCTATTAAGAAAGTGCCGGGAACGACGGCAAAAGCAATTCCGCTTTACCTGCCGCCCGACAGCGATGTCAACAGGGAAGATGCATTTGACAAAAATGTTTTTTTCGGCGCTATCTCGCTTTATATGCGGGAGAAGATAAGGATATTCAGGAATATGCCGCAGTTCCTCGAAAAGTTCTTTAATTGCAAACCATTCCTGAGGCTTGCTGCTAAACTAGCCGGAACCACAAGTTCGGAAGGCCTTGAAGATATGACCCTTAACATGATTGAAGGTGATAATGCCTTTCGTCCCGATGAGATGAGAAGGCTGGTAAACTACATGAAATCTGAAGGTATGCCTGATGTTATTCACCTGTCAAATGCACTGATACTTGGCCTTGCCAGGCAGATCAAAAAGATGATGGATGTAAAGATAGTCTGCTCACTGCTAAATGAAGATGACTGGATCGATGACATGGCCGAACCTTATAAAAGCAAAGCATGGAAGATGATTGGGGCAGAATCAGTTTACGTGGATGGTTTTATAACGCCCAGCAGGTATTATAAAGAGCATTTCATAAGCAAAACAGGAGTTAAAGGCGACAATATTCATATTGTGCCCCTGGGCTTTGATCCCCCTGAATACGCCAGATCAAAAGATCTTTCAAAGCCTCCTGCAATCGGATTTTTCGACAGAATAAGCTATCACAACGGTTTTGACAAGCTCGTTGATGCCTTTATCATGTTGAAATCGCGTGACGATATACCCGGACTGACGCTCAATGTATGCGGGGGATACACCGGTGTTGACAAACCATTCATTACAGAGCAGATACGAAAGATCCGGGAGAAAGGATTGCAGAAAAGCATCAGGATATACCCGGAGTTCAGCGGTGAGAAGAAGGCTGAATTCTTTAATGATGTGGACATTATAAGCGTTCCCGTGCGCAAGCATGACGGATACGGATTGTACATACTTGAAGCAAACAGTGCAGGAATTCCGGTAGTTCAGCCGGCAACCGGCGCTTTTCCTGAGATAATTGAAATGACAGGCGGAGGTACCACCTATTCCCCTGACACGGTTGATGAGCTGGCTGCAAGCCTGAAAATAATGCTGACCGACAGAGAACTGCGAACCAGAATGGGGGCAGCAGGAAGCTCATATGTAAGATTGCTTCTTTCGCTCAGCAATATGACGGCCGGTCTGTCAAAAGTATATAATCAAATATTAATTAAATAATATGCTCATAATCAAGGGCGTCAACAAATCATTTTTGCAGAGGGGTCTGGTGCTTGACAACCTTGACCTTACTGTAAATGAAGGAGATTCAATCGCAGTTACAGGTCCGTCAGGTTCAGGCAAGACAACTCTGCTTAACATTATCGGGCTTCTTGATAAGCCAGATTCCGGGGATATACTATTTCGCGGAAAACCGATTCTCGGATTTACGCCTGATGAATCATCTGACTACAGAAACAGGAATATCGGATTCGTTTTCCAGGATCATCTTCTGCTTCCCCATCTCAATGTTGAAGAGAATATCATGCTTCCGCTTTTTGCAACAGGTATTTCAGAAGATGAGTATAATGAAAAAAAGAAATATGCCGCAGAGCTGATGGAAAAAACCGGCATTACAGGGCTTTCGTCGAAATACCCGTCCCGGATCTCCGGCGGTGAAGCACAGCGGGTAACACTCGTAAGGGCGCTTATCAACAAACCCTCGCTCCTGCTTGCCGATGAACCTACCGGATCGCTTGATTTAAAGAATGCTTCAATTCTTGGCGACCTGCTGACAATGTTGAATATTGAGACAGGCACCGCAATGATTGTGGCGACCCATTCAGCTGATCTTGCCTCACGAATGAAAATTCACCTGAAGCTTGAAAATGGCCGGCTGATGAACTGACCGGCAAAAACATCGCAAATGATGAGGTCACTCACGCAAACGATAGGGCGTTCATTGGTATTTCACAGAAAAGGCACTGTGAACCAAATAGTTATTGTGACCATTCTGGCAGCAATAATCACCGGCTCGCTTCTGACAGGTTATTCAGTGCGGGCAAGCCTGAAAAAGAGCGCCCTTGAGAAGCTTGGCAATACATCAGTACTGATAAGCAGCGGACTTCGCTACTTTGATCCGTCACTAGCCGGGAGATTCTCCGCTCTGACAGGTGAGAAGGCTGTTTCAATTGTTGAAGCTGAAGGTTATTGCCAGAATTTCGCAACGGGAGCCACAGCTTTAAACACAAAAGTATACGGAGTTAAAGATGATTTCTGGGCTTTCCACGGAAACACTGTAACCATACAGCCAGGTACTGTTGCTATAAATGGCAGACTTGCAGAGCAGCTTGATATAAGTGCCGGGGATGAGATAATCATCAAATTCAGGGATACTGATCCCATACCTGAAAATGCACCTTTTGCACCTTCGCGTGAAAGCGGAACATCTACGGTCATGAGAGTGGACAGGATCCTTAAGCCGGATGAGATGGGCAATTTTTCCCTGGGCATAAGCCAGCTTGATCCGATGAATATTTTTATGAACTGGCATGAGATGGCCGGCGAAGGAGCGAAAAAACCAGTTGCCAACAGGCTTCTTGTTCATAACATAGGTGAAGAGACTGTAAAAGATTTTGAAGAATCCCTTTCAGAGCTTCTACTACCAACCGATATCGGACTCACGGTCCGTAAATCCGAAAAAACCGGTGAATGCGAGATTATCTCTGACAGGATATTCATTGACAGTGCGATAGTGGCAGAAATAAAAGAGGCAATACCTGATCTATTACCTGTGATAACTTATCTGGGAAACAACTTTCAGGTCGCAAAAAGGTCAGCCCCTTATTCTTTTGTTTCAGCATCAGGCTACAGGGATATCGGAATAGACGAAATCGTGATAATCGACTGGCTTGCCGGCGACATTGATGCCAAATCCGGCGATTCGCTCACCCTGACCTGGTATGATCCCGGTTACAGCAACAGGCTCGAAGAGAAAAGCAAGACCTTCATCATTGCCGGCATTGTTCCCAGCGACCATCCTTATGCCGACCCATCCCTGATGCCGGATTTCCCGGGTATTGCGGGAAGCGCCAACTGTTCAGCCTGGGATGCAGGAGTTCCTCTGCTTATGGACAGGATAAGGGATAAGGATGAAGTGTACTGGAACAAATTCAGGGGGACACCCAAGGCATTTATAAATTACGAAACAGGCAGGAGGATATGGGGCAGCAATTTCGGACCTGCAACTGCGCTGAGATTCCCTCCTGAGGAGAATCCGGAAAATATCATCAAAAGACTTTCAGGATCCTTTGATCCGGCTAAAGCTGGATTCACCATTTCCGATATACGAAAAAGAAGCAGTGATGCGTCAGGCGGAGGGACTGACTTCAGCTCCCTTTTCCTGGGCCTCTCGATGTTTATGATCCTATCGTGCCTGATACTTTTATCAATGGCTGTTTCCATGTTCTTCGATTCACGAAGGGAGCATGTGAGGGCATATTTTGCCATTGGATTCAGAAACAGCCGGATCAGGAATATGCTTATATCGGAAACCCTCATAATCTCAACAGCCGGGGCCATCCTGGGAGTATTATTCGGATGCCTGTTCAATTTCCTGATAATTTCTGCATTGAATTCAGTATGGAGGGGAGCCGTTCAGACAGACGCACTGTCGGCCGTTATTAATCCCATTTCGCTTCTGGCAGGATTTATCTCGACAATACTTATCGCTTCGCTCCTTATTATTGTCCGGACCAATAGATTCCTGAAAAGCCTGGGCGTTAAGGAAACCGGTGTTATGAAAATACATTCGCACCGGCTGAACCTGGCGCTTACCCTTATAACATTCATTTCAGCAATTGTCCTGCTGATAATTCCGCTTCGTTTTTCAGGCAATTCAGCGGCATTTTTCTTTATATCGGGGGCGTTGCTGTTTTGCGCACTGATATTTGCACTCAGGTTGTATTATATAAGGTATGGCAGGCAGGCTACCAACTCAGCAGGTGCACGGAAGAATCTTGCCAGGAAGTTCCACATGTTCAACCCTGCTCATGGCATAACACCTGTTATCTTCATTGCTGCGGGTATTTTTGCTGTCATAATAACAGGTGCAAACAGGCAGGTCATAAGTGAAAAGATGCTGATGCCGTCAGGGGGCACGGGCGGATTCCTTTTATGGGCAGAATCGGCTGTTCCTGTAAGGGAAAACCTGAGCACAGCGGAAGGCCGGAAAGAATTCGGGCTGGATGAGGCTGAGCTCCGCAGCTTATCAATATTACAGGCTAAGAGACTAACGGGTGACGATGCCAGCTGTCTCAATCTGAATCATATTACTGCCCCGCCTGTGCTGGGCATTGAAACCGGATCTTTTATTACGAGAGGATCGTTTTCATTTGCATCAGCCATAAGAAACGGTGGAGCAGAAAATCCATGGGAACTCCTGGACAGGAACCCATCAGGAAATACGATTTATGGAATTGCCGATCAGACGGTGCTTGAATGGGGTCTTAAGATCAGGACGGGTGACACTCTGATATTCAGGGCTGAAAACGGACAGCCGGTTAACATAGTCATTTGTGCCGGATTGAAATCATCGGTATTCCAGGGTTACCTTATTATCGGAAAAAACAATTTTGAGAGTTATTTTCCTTCAGTGCCTGGAAGTTCGATATTTCTGGCTGACGGCAATAAAGAACTGTCTGGTCTTTACACCGAGACTCTCAGTGGAAGGTTTTCTCAATATGGAATGTCGGTAATGCCGGCATCAGAGAAACTGGCTTCATTTTTTGTAGTTACGAATACTTACCTTGATGTGTTCATGATACTTGGTGTTCTTGGAATGATACTGGGTGTCGCCGGCCTCGGTTTTATCCTGCTCAGGAATTTTAACCAGAGGAAAAGGGAGTTTGCGCTTATGATGGCCACAGGCTACACGCTCAGGCAGGTAAGGAAACTAATTGTTAACGATCACATTCTGATCCTGGCCTGGGGTATAATGACAGGTTTTGCCTCAGGGTTGACGGCTACGCTTCAGTCACTGAGGAGCGGTGCGGAAATGCCCTGGAGCATAATCTCAGTCATGGCCTTCCTGGTAATTGCTGCCGGATCTATTGCTCTGTTCCTGTCAACACGGAGCATCAGGAGCTCATCACTTATCAGTCAGCTGAGGAGGGAATAGCTATTTCTTTCCTACAGCATAGAGATAATTCTGCGATCTGAAATAAATACTGACTATAATGATTTTTCCGTCGGATGCCACCGGTGATGCAATGAAGCTTTCCGCCTTGCCGATCTTAGTATTGTATATCAGTATGCCGGTCAGGGGATCAAGGCAGTTTTCATGGCTTATGATTTTAAAGGAATGGAAAGTTCAGAACTTAAATGTGTAGCCTAACGTCAGAATGCTCTCATCTTTCAAGTCGGGAAAATAGTCCCGCTGGAATATATATCCAATCTGGACTTCATGACGAGCAGTAATATCCACTTCGAATCCTCCTCCTGCCCTTTTCTTGTCAATAATCCTTTCTGATTCTTTGAAAAGGGGACAAAATAACTCTCCATATAAATAAGGATCGACCGGCAGAGTTGGGAAATCATATTGTGCTTTAATACGGAACCTGGCGTGAGACGTCGGCAGCTTGTCGTTCTCATCTTCTAAATATGTTTTGTATCTCTGCTGGAATATTACGCGCCCTGAGATTTCAAGATCACCGAGCGGCAGGGTGCCCTTTACATGTACGAACCATTTGTGTCTGATATGGTAAGCATCATCATCATCAATATTCTCTGAAATCCTGTAAGAGGCTGCTGCAGCAAGATAATCATTGAATTTATAGGAAAATTCTCCTTCAATGAAACCCTCCTCAAGCTTTCCGGCATTATCGAATGTCCTGAAACTGGAAGATATCTCGGCTTCAAGATTATTTATAATATCAAACCGGACTGAAGCGTTATACCATATCCCAAAATCTTTTTCCTGAGAAAATGTGTTTAAGGTAAGAAGGCAAAGCAGAAGTGAGATCGATAACTTACTATTCATCGTCATCATCATCTTTGTTATTGCCGTTTTCTGTTTCGGTTTTGTTTTCAGGATCGCTCACGTAATAATAGATAGTCAGTTCACAGGTATCCCTGAGAAAATCTATTTTGCCTGTTTCAACCCTGTTTATTTTATTTATTCCCGTCCTTTCACTGAGGTCGGCAAGGAGATCTGCACGTTTTTCAGGCTTAATAAGTCCGATCTTTTCATAAATTATGAGCTTGGAGGATTCGTGCTTCAGAAGCCACAGCTTTTCGAGACCGTATGTGATGAACACTATGACCATATTTGAAAAAAGAAGGTCGACAAGGCTTGTATCCGTGCTGGTAAGGGCGTTTATCACCGAAACTCCGATTATCAGGAACAGATAAGTCATCTCCTTGATCGGCATTGCATTTGTGCGGTACCTGATGATTCCGAAGATAGCAAACAGGCCGAGAGCAAATCCTATCTGAAGCTTGACGCTCTCAAGAAGGAAGCAGAGCAGGAATACTATGGTTGCAATAAGGATATAGGTGAAAAGGTAATCCTTTCGTTTGGTTGTTGTATAGTAAAGCCATCTTACCAGTATAACTATGACGCTGGTGTTGAGTATGAACCGCAGAATAAACTCAAGGAAATTTACCGGGTCGATAAGCTGGATGCCTGCAATGTTAACATTTGCAGATGAAAAGGTGTCAGTGATGTTCATTTTTTATTTTATTAATCATTAAAAGCGTTGGTTTCAGGCTGTTCGTCCTGAGCTGTTCGTTCAGCAAGGCATTTCCAATGCAGTATTTACTGAATCCGGCGGGATAGATGGCAGATGCTTTGAGAATGTCTGTTATTCGCGACCGTTCGCAAAAACTCTCTTTCTTTACTTCCACCACAGCTATGGAAGGCAATCCGGCAATATTTCCTTCCCGTCCCGAGTAAGAAATATCCCAGTCAATTGTCACACGTTCGCGGATGCCGGTTCCCGTAAAGGTCATTCTGGTGAAGGTATTGATCAGGACAATGTTAAGATCAAGAGGCCGGTATGGAACATGCTTCTCTATGAATTCAAAGGCTGCATCGCTATACGTGCCGTCAGAGGCAAGATCATCCGGAATGCGCCATTTTACGGTTCTGTTACGGTTTGTTTTCTTTTTCACCTCAAGGAAGGTAATGCCGCTTGTTTCATATTTTCTGAACCTTATCTTGTGGCGGGCAAGTTTGCCTGTAACATGCTGGTTAAAGAAAAGATAACCGGGTGTGTCAAGATAAGTCGTATGGTATGAAAAAGCCCTTTTCCCCCCTATTTCAAGTATCCTGTAGTCGCCATTCAGATTTGTGAGCAACTGAGGAAGCCGGAAAGACGAAAAGACATATTTAGTATCTGTCCGGTCCATCAGTTTTACACTGTCCATTTCCTCCAGGCTGATCTTCGAAAAGGAAGCCAGTGTTTCCGGTATCTGCTTCGACAGGATCATTCAGAATGTTGTATACTGATATAACTTCCGTGTTTTTGGTTTCTTGTTTGGCTCATATACAACCTTCTCCACCCTGAGTCCGTTTTCGATCCTGTATTCCGAGTATTCGATCAGTTTGCCGGCAGGATCATATTCTTCTTCCCTTATCTTGTTGTCATCAGCATCGTATTGATACCTGAAATGTTTGTCTATCTTCCCCTGTTTGTAGGTTATTTCTTCAAGTATATTTCCGCGCTCGTCATAATATGTTTCAGATTCCTTGAATTGTTTTCTTACAAGCTGGTCATATTTTTCTTCCAGGACAATGAGGCTCTTTACCCGAGGTTTGGAATCCTTGGTCTTTTGACCTGAGGCTGACATGCAAAAACCTGCAAGAAACAGCATCAGAATGACCGGTTTTATTTTTTCCATGATTATCACTTTTAATTTATTCTTAGTTAAAGTTCACAAATCTCTGTACTTAAATACGATAAATCATTGCTGATATTGCCGGAACTGGTATAACATACACAAAACATTTCAGCACTTGTTAAGCCCCAGGTCAGTAATCAAGGGACGTGAAGGATCGAGCGAAGGGAGGATCACAAGCGCGGCTCCAAGAGCCGTAGCATTCTTAATTTCAGATGTATATACATTATTCATCGGATAAGCTTCTGAAATCAGTCTGGTGAAGAACGGATTACCGGCAAAACCTCCGGTGATATAGATATTTTCGACATTATCTTCTGTGGGAATTACAAGGGCAATTGCTTCTGCTGCGAGCTCCGAAAGCTCAACCATAAGCTGATGATAACCTTCAGCAAAAGATTTGAATTCAAAGAAATCAAGCTTATCTTTTATTTCCCTGGAATAAGGCTGGCTCCCGAAGAAGAACCTGTTTTCGCCGTATTTCTCCTTGCAGGATTCGAGCAGTTTCGTATCAGGCTTTACGGTTTTGTAAAACTCAGTGCCTGTTTTAAAATGATCGCTCAGCATTTTTACAGCAGCTTCATGCAGATGACCCAGGAAAAGCCGTGATGATTTAACCGGCTTGCGCGTGATGCTCATGTAGCAAAGACAGTCGCGATCGAGTTGTCCGGCAGTAAGGATCTCTGAATTGAAAGGATTCATATTGATGCACCATGTGCCTGTGGAAATAAGAATAAATTTGTGCTGGTCCACTGCGAAGTATGGAGCAAGTGATGCAGAACTGTCATGAATGCCGATACCCACTTTTACGATTTTGTCTTCGATTGCAACATCAACAAGCGTGCTGACATCCACAGGATCGGGAAGCTTAAGACCTTCATCCGCTGTCCAGTGATGGTAGGTCATGGTATCGAAATCCCACAAGGCGGTATGGCACCCGATTGAAGTATGTTCAGAGTACACTTTTCCGGTAAGCAGGTATGAGAGGTATTGCGGAAAATGGAGTATGTGATGCACTCTTGAAAAGAGGCCGGGTTTTGTGCATTTCAGCCACATTGCCTGCATGCCTGAGTTCAGCATGCCGAGTGCCGGTGATGCCGTCTTTCTGCAGAATTCATCCTGGCCCCCCGATTTTTTATAAACATTCTCCGGTATCTTTTCATCAACAGGCTTGAGGTAATTGTACACGGGGGTCACTCTTTTTCCATCTACGTCAAGGTATGCAAGAGTGGCGCCATAGGTGGCAAAGTTTATTGCTGTGAGGTCGTATTTATCAGACCTGGCAAGGCGTGTGACAGAATCCTTTATCCATATTTCAATCAGATCGATGTCGTCACACGGGAAACCGTCGTCATCCGTTGTCTCAGTGAATTTCTCCTCTGCCTCCCAGATCAGCTTCAGATCATAATTAAAGAGAATTACCTTTTTGTTTGTTTTCCCTACATCAAATACTGCAATGACCTTTTCTTTCATCTGTTACTGAGCACTTCTTTTTCGTATTTCAAAATTTCATCAATATAATCCTTTCCTACCGGAACATTATTCTTCAGGCAATAGTAATCCCAGACTGCTCCGAAAGGTTTTGTCTTCATGAGCTCCATCAGTGAAAGTCTTTCAAAGCTCTTTCCTCTGTTTTCAAATTCAAGCAGGGTGTCATAGGGCTCAAGCAGAGCATACATGAATGCCATCTGTGCAGCGCGCGTGCCAATGACATATGCACCGATCCTGTTCAGGCTTGCATCAAAGAAATCGAGTCCGATATTAACCCTTCCAAGGGCTTTGGCTCTGACTATCTCCTGAGCAATGAGCAGCAGGTCGTCGTTGAAGGTAACCACATGATCACTGTCCCAGCGGACGCCCCTTGTGAGGTGAAGAAGCAGTTCGTCGATATAGAGCAGAATGGAGGAAATTTTATCCCCTACCTGTTCAGTGGGATGAAAATGACCGTTGTCAAGGGTGATCATTATATTGTTCTTCACTGCATATCCAAGATAGAAATCGTGTGATCCGACAACCATGGCTTCTGAACCGATACCGAAGAGCTTGCTCTCAACAGAATCTTTCAGATATTTTTTTGGATATTTAACTGCGAATATTTCATCGAGTGATTTTTTCAGCAGCTTCCTGAGTGTATATCTGTCGACCGGAGTATCTTTTGAACCATCAGGGATCCAGAGATTATGAACACAGGGTGTTCCAAGCTGTCGTCCCATTTCTGCTGAGATCTTGCGGCATCTTTTTGTATGTTCAACCCAGAATTTCCTAATCCGTAAGTTCTTGCTTGAGAGGGTATAGCCGTCATCCGCCAGCGGGTGGGAGAAACAGGTGCAATTGAAGTCAAGCCCCATTTTCCTTTTCTTTGCCCAGTTGATCCATCCCTGGAAATGGCTTACCCCGATCTGGTCGCGGTCAACCCGTTTGCCGCCGAATTCACCGTAGATGGCATGAAGGCTGAGACGCTGCCTGCCGGGAAGAAGTGACAGTACCTTGTCCAGATCGTCACGCATCTGCCTTATGTTTTTTGCTTTACCCGGGAAATTACCGGTCGCCTGGATGCCGCCTCCGCCAAGTTCAGCCCCCTCTTTTTCGAATCCTCCCACATCATCGGTCTGCCAGCAGTGAAGGCTTATCACTATGTTGTCCATTTCCCTGAGCACCTTCGCAGTGTCTACTCCAAGCTCTGCATATTGTTGGTTTGCAAGCTGATACGCTTTTTCGATTGCTTCTTTTTTCATATTATTTATTTTTATGATTATTCCATATAGAAAACCTGTTCCAGCGGAATGCTTACCGGGGAATTATCAGGATTAGTTTCCATGATGTCGGCCATATACTTCCACCATCGCTTAACCACCTCGTTTGAACCGAGATCCTGGGATGAGCTCCCGCCTGACTGTTCCTGGTAGGCGAAAAGAGTGCCGGACTCTTCGTCAAGGAAAATCGAATAATTGCCTATCCCTTCTCTCTTAAGCAGGTTTCTAAGCTCCGGCCAGATCTCATTGTGCCTTTTACGGTATTCCTCCTTCAGACCAGGATTGAGTTTCATCTTAAAACCAAATCTCCTTACCATATTATATATATGTATTAACCCAGTTTGACGATAAATGTGGAAAGAATGAGAACCACGATACCAACAATCAGTATAACTATCGTCTTTGCTTTAACTCCTTTCCACTCCTTTAATATAATGCCCCAGATATTGCTGATGGCAATATTCAGAGCCATCAGAATGCTCCATCCGAATACTGACATTCCTGCAGGAAGCTTGCTTGATCCCATGCCGAAGAAATGAAACTGAAGGAACCATAATAATCCGGCAAGGAAAGTAAAGAACAGATTATTCAGAAGCAGACTCCCCGTGACAGTATAGTAATCCTTATAAGTCCTGTTTTTGATATTCAGAAATCCACAGTAAACCAGGTTTGTGAAAAATCCGCCTAAAAGTATGAATATAAGTGAAGGGTTTTTCTGGAAAAGAGGATTGGTGCCATGAGCCAGTGCAATGTCTTCAATAGGCTTCCCGGCTTCGAAACCGAAGTTGAAACATGCACTCATGATACCCGCAAAGATGGCGATAAGTATGCCCTTCTTCAGGGCAAATTCCCTTACCGCTGCCTTTTTTTCCTCCTCCGACATCTCCCTGCTTTTAAGCGATCCTGCATAGCCAATGATTATGATGCCTGCAACCGTTACAGAAACACCAATTACTGTAAGTACCCCTCCTGTGGTTGAAAAAAGATCTTGTCCGGCAATGATGGGCGGCAGCAGTGTGCCAAATGCAGCGCAAAGGCCCAATGCTATGCTTTGTCCGAGAGCAACGCCGAGGTAACGCAGGCTTAATCCGAATGTCAGTCCGCCGAATCCCCACAGCATGCCGAAGAAAACTGCCATAAGCTTTGCAGATGAAGGTGCATCATTGATGATTGGCATCAGCTCGCCTTTCGGGATGAATATCAGGGCAAAGATCCATGGAATGATTATCCATGCAAAGAGACCCTGGCTCAGCCAGTATGACTCCCATGCCCATGACCGTACTTTCTTGAAAGGGACATAAAAACTTGCAGCCCCTAGGCTTCCTGCTGCAATTAACAATATTCCCGCAATCGGATTCATTTAATTTTATTTAATTTGAACTGCAATTTAGAAATTTAATTTTATTTGAAGTTTTTAATATTCCGGAGTTGTCTGACAAATATTTACAAATATGAAAAAACTAATCCTTTCCATCTCCCTTATTATCATTTCTGCAGTGATCTTAGCACAGGACCTGACAGTAAATGACCTGAAGGTTGAACACAAAAAGAATCCTTACGGCATCGATAATCAGAATCCACGGTTTTCGTGGAAAATAAACGGCCCCGGATTCAATATCATGCAAATGGCTTATTCTATCAGGGTTGCAACCGATCCTAAATTCCCGGCATCAAAGGTCTTCTGGCAATCGGGAAAGATAAACTCTGGCGGATCAGTTCTCCAGGAGTATAAAGGACCTGCATTGAAATCAGGTCAGAAATATTACTGGCAGATTAAAATCTGGGATAACAGAGGTAAAGAATCAAAATGGAGCGAAACGGCATTCTGGGAAACAGGGCTCTTCTCCCCTTCCGACTGGAAGGCAAAATGGATCGAGATGGAAGGCGATACCAACCGGTATTCGCCTTCGCCCCATTTCAGGAAAGAATTTTCGGTGAGCAAGAGTGTCGTAAGGGCAATGGTATATGTTACTTCACACGGTTTTTATGAACTCCACATTAACGGTTCAAAGGCAGGCGACCAGGTGCTTACGCCCGGATGGACAACATACGGCAAACGTCTTCAGTACCAGGTGTTTGATGTGACAGGCATGATTGCAAAAGGCAACAATGCGGTCGGTGCAGTTCTGGGTGACGGCTGGTACAGGGGAACATTGGCATGGGGAAACAACTGGGCCATATACGGAAAGAGACTCGGGCTTCTGATGCAAATGAAACTGACCTATTCCGATGGCACTGAAGAAATGATCATTACGGATGATACCTGGAAATGCAGCAATGATGGTGCCATAAGGATGAACGACCTCTATAATGGCGAGACCTATGATGCCAGAAAAAAGCTAACAGGATGGAGCACTACCGGCTATGATGACAGATCATGGTCAAAAGTCAGAGTAGCTGAATACAGCATCCCGCTGATAACGTCTGAAAGTGTAGCTGTCAGGAAAATGAATGAACTAAAACCTGTAAAGATATTCAGGACTCCTAAGGGAAGCCTGATTGCGGACATGGGACAGAATATGGTCGGATGGATCCGGCTCAGGGTTTCAGGCCCTGCAGGAACTGTCGTAAAAATCCGTCATGCTGAAGTCCTGGATAAATACGGGGAATTCTATACCGAGAACCTGCGGGCGGCAAAATGCGAGCTTCAGTATACGCTTGCAGGCAGCGGCGAAGAGATCTACGAGCCGCGCTTTACTTTTATGGGATTCAGGTATGTTGAGGTTACCGGTTTTCCCGGGACGCTGACTCCGGATGATCTTACAGGTATTGTTGTCCATTCCGATATGGAGCCTACAGGATACTATGAAAGCTCCAGCAAGCTGCTGAATCAGCTTCAGCACAACATCCAGTGGGGACAGAAAGGCAATTTTGTTGATGTTCCCACCGATTGTCCGCAGAGGGATGAGCGTCTGGGATGGACCGGTGATGCACAGGCTTTCAGCAGAACAGCAGCATTCAATTTCAATGCGGCACCTTTCTTTACAAAATGGCTTAAGGATGTTGCTCTTGATCAGAAACCGGGAGGCGAGGTTCCTGATGTTATTCCTGATGTACTCAACCGGCAGAATGCCACCACAGCACAGCCTTCAGCCGGCTGGGGCGATGTTGCAGTGATAGTTCCATGGACAATGTATACAGTTTATGGAGACAGAAGGCTTCTTGAGCAGCAGTACCCGAGCATGAAAGCATGGGTGGAATATATAAGGAAGAGAGCAGGCGAAAGCTATATCTGGAAAGGAGGCAGCAAATACGGCGACTGGCTCTTCTATCATCCGCCCGTGAACAATCACCCGGAACCTGACGGGCATACCGATCATGACTTCATAGCAACTGCATTCTATGCCTATTCAACAAAACTTCTTGCAGGTGCTGCCAGGGAGCTTGGCAACGCAGATGATGATAAGTATTACAGTGAACTCTTTAACAAGATCAAATCGGTGTTCATACATGAGTATGTGACTCCAGCCGGCCGTGCAGGCACCAATTCTCAAACCTCCTACGTGCTTGCCCTTATGTTCGATCTTATGCCTGAGGAGCTGAGGGATGAAGCTGCAGCGTTTCTCGTGAACGATATAAAAAGCAGGCGCAATCACTTGTCGACCGGATTTCTGGGGACACCTTATTTATGTCATATACTTACTCAGACCGGCTATTTAGATGTGGCATACGATCTGTTGCTGCAGGAGACATATCCGTCGTGGCTATATCCGGTTAAAATGGGAGCCACCACGATCTGGGAGCGGTGGGACGGACAGAAGACCGACAGCACTTTTCAGGATGCAGGCATGAATTCCTTCAATCATTATGCCTATGGAGCTATCGGTGACTGGATGTACAGGGTATCAGCAGGAATTGAAGCCAGATCACCGGGTTATAAGGATATTCTGATCCAGCCGCATGTCACAGACAAACTGAATTATTCAAAAGCATCCTTTGAAAGTTCTTACGGAACAATATCCTCGGGATGGGAGGTGAAGGACGGAAAAATATTTGTAAGTGTGAAGATACCTGCAAACACAAACGCGCTTATTCTTCTGCCCGTGGGTGATCCTTCCAGGGTATATGAAAGCGGGGCCGCGCTGACCGGAAACAAAAAGTTCAGGTCGGTAACCACTCAAAATGGATCTATTGCTGTTGAAACAGGATCTGGTGAATACCTGTTTGAGATTGCCAGGTAAATGGAGTTTGTAAGAAGCCATTATGGTGAGTTTGCCGCGCTGCTGGTGGCATTTTTCTGGACCATCACAGCGCTGGCATTTGAATCGGCAAGCAAGAGAGTCGGATCCCTGGCAGTAAATCTGTTAAGGCTTATTATCGGCTTTATTTTCCTGAGCATCTTTGCACTGATTTACAGGGGAATGATCCTTCCACTGGATGCTTCAGGCGAGAACTGGTTGTGGCTTATCCTATCGGGACTTGTCGGATTCGTATTCGGCGACCTGTTCCTCTTTAAATCATACACAATAATCGGATCGAGGTTTGCCATGCTTATTATGACACTGGTCCCTCCCATCACAGCTTTTTTCGGATGGCTTCTTATGGGGGAGCGCCTTAAACCGATGCATTATCTTGGCATGGCGCTTACGTTCACAGGAATAGCCATGGCAATCTTCAGTAGCAACGGGAAAGGCGAAAAACTTTCACTGAAGCTTGCACCATTGGGTATATTATATGCTTTCGGCGGTGCGGTCGGACAGGCACTAGGACTTGTACTCAGCAAGAAAGGTCTCACCGGCTATGATCCTTTCGCAGCAACTCAGATCAGGATCATTGCCGGCATAACAGGCTTTGCATTGCTGGTTACCTTTATGAAAAGATGGAAAAGCATCAGTGATGCATTGAAGAACAGGGCAGGAATGAAATCACTTTCGCTCGGTGCATTTTTTGGTCCTTTTCTTGGGGTCTCATTTTCACTTGTTTCAGTGAAATTTACAGAAGCTGGAGTTGCATCAACCATTATGGCCCTTGTACCGATATTTATAATAGCCCCTGCCGTTGTGCTTTACAGGGAGAAAGTAACTGCTGCCGAAATTATCGGAGCTGTAATAAGTGTCGCAGGTGTTGCATTGTTTTTCATGTAAAGAGAAATGAAATCAGAAGAATTAAGAAACAGGATACCGGTCAGTGAGATCCGGTTTTCAACCACACGGAGCAGCGGTCCCGGAGGTCAGAATGTCAATAAGGTCAACACAAGGGTGGAACTGAGGTTTAATGTTTATGCATCGGAAGTACTGACAATACAGGAAAAGGCGTTGATATCCCGGAAGCTTAAAAGCAAGCTAACCGGTTCCGGCGATCTGATTGTTACTTCACAGTCAGAACGAAGTCAGTTGATGAACAGAAAAAAGGCCGAGGAGAAATTGTTTAAACTTCTGGCTTCTGCGCTGACTGAAAAAAGGAAACGCAGACTGACTAAACCGACTGAAGCTTCGAAGAAAAAAAGACTTGAAAATAAAAGTCAACGGGGTGAAATAAAGAAACTCCGGAAAGTATCAGGTGCAGATGAATAGATTTTAATTGTGGAAGATGCAGAATATTGCTTCGTAGCTGCGCTCCTCGCAATGACTTCAATCCTGATGCAACATATACCAACTAGCAGCCAGCAACTTTTAGCCACCGAAGCCTTGGCGAAGGTGGCCAGCAACCAGTAACAAGCAACCAGCAACTTTTTTATACTTCTTTCAGTTTCCATTTGCCTCTCCGGAAAACAATAAATGCGGTAAGTGTCATAATGGTTTCTGCAATGACGATCGCGATGAACACTCCGGTTTCGTTCATTCCCGATCTGATAGAGAGTATATAGGCAAGAGGAATTTCGATCATCCAGTAGGCAAAGAAATTTATTGCAAGAGGTGTTGTTGTGTCACCGGCTCCGTTAAAAGAGTTTGTGAGTACCATTCCAAGTCCATAGCCAACAAAACCAATGCTGATGATCCGGAGACAATCGGTTCCTGCTTTTACCACTGCAGGATCGCTGATGAACAATTTAATCACAGGT
>Ga0209287_10000697_pt1 | contig 18879 bp, 20 predicted proteins | sample PPLLak3cmMay2015_2_FD_187255 | JGI IMG/M metagenome (GOLD analysis project Ga0209287, IMG submission 187255) | Freshwater sediment microbial communities from Prairie Pothole Lake near Jamestown, North Dakota, USA - PPLs Lake P8 Core (1) Depth... | ecosystem: Environmental > Aquatic > Freshwater... | reverse complement strand
AAATGGGGCAAATGGGGCAAATGGGGCAAATGGGGCAAATGGGGCAAATGGGGCAAATGGGGCAAATGGGGCAAATGGGGCAAATGGGGCGGTAATGACACACTATTTATATAATCCACATAAGAATAGTCTATCTGTGACCCATTACAATGACTACACTGTTTTGTTTCACATTGGTACTTAGTACTAAAAGGTAGTAAACTCATATCAATATAAAATTATGTAGAAAATAGAAATAGTAAATAAATCAAATTTTATCCCTTATATTTCAGACATTTAAGTTTTTCAGTAACTACTTCTTCTGACATTTGACCAGCAGTTGTATAAATTTTTTCCACTTTTTCAGGATCACCCAGAACATATGTAATTACTTCCTTAAACTCACTTTTTTTTAGTGGTTTTTTCCTCATTACACGATCTAATACAAATTTATTATTACCTTTAATTAGTTCATTTAACCCATACAATTTCATCAGAGTTTCAAGATCTTTCATGTTGGCGGATGATTGAGTTGTTAACTGTTTACGAATTTCATTCACTTTACATAATTTTTCTTTATTAGTCAAATACGAATCCATCAATTGAATCATTCTCTCCCTAACTTGTTCCGTTATTTCAATGGGTTTCGATTCCTCGACCTGTTTTGAGTCTTCCTGTTCAATTTGAGTAATAAGTTCATCTAATAATTCCTTCTCTTTTTCCTTACCAAAGTTTTTCTTTTTAATAACCTTATTCAATTCCATATTGATATATATATATTAATCAATTGATAATTTTGACTCAATTTTAAACGTAAATTTAGATCATTACCTCTGTTCAAAAAGGTAAAAAATTTGATTTATTTTAATACAATTGTAAATGTTGGTAAATTACATTAAAACAAATGACTTCTACGACTGAGATTGAGATGTATTTGAATCAAATTATGCCTTACAACAATGAAAGGGAACACATTTTAGGTATGTTGAAGGATATATTGATTGAAACTCACAGACATAAGAAAGTGTATGTATTTAGCGGTTGCGGATCTAATGGTAAAACGACTTTTATTGACTTAATTTGCGAAATTATGGGGAGTAAATGTATTTTAATATCAGATGAACTTCTATATTCACCACAATCTCACATAAATGAGATGGCAAGTTTGATTAGTAAAAAATTAGTTATTGCACAAACTTGCAAAAATTATGTGTCACCATTTACAATATCAATGATAGATAGCGATCCATTTGCATATAGTAATCAAAATACACTCGAAATAAAGCATTTTATTCCAGATTTTGATGTAATTCTGTGTACAAATTTACAATTTGTTCTGAATCAGAGTAAAAAGATTGAAGTAATTCATTTTGAAAATGAATTTGTTGACAATCCTGATCCAAATAATTTTAAACAATATGAAAAATGTAACATGATACCAAAATACAACAAATTGTCTTCTAATTTGCTTTCACTCTTAGTGAGTTAATAACAAATCTTGTACGGATTATTTTTACATTCATTGAAACTTCGTAAATTAGAGATGAGTCCATCATTGGATTACTTTGTGGAATAGTTCTAATTGTTTGATACTCAAATATATTCGCTATTGAATATATTAGAGCATTAAGGTTCAAATACATCATTAACGAATAGTCTTCAAGATGAAATTAAAAAGAATATATGGTATCAAAAAAAATTTGATAAAATTAAATTACAGTCTAATTTTATCAAATTAATTAGAAATGGAGAGAATTGATAATTGCATACAAATTGCGAATGTACAATCGATACATGATGTAACCGTAACTAATTATATAAATATTGACAATATTCAATCGTATTGTGAAGCAAGACGAGAATACGTGAATCAATGTATTGCATTGGATCAATATATTCCGTTACAAGCGGATGAAAACCTTCTAAATACTGTGGGGGAAATTATTGACGACGCAACGAGTAACATAACAATGATATTTGAAAATAATGATAAGTATTACACTGTTAACACATTTAATTCATATATAAATCAACCGCATTACTATCTCCCATATGAATCAATCGTTTTTGAGAGTGACGACAACGGTAATCCTTTTGAGAATCCATTTATTAATGGGTATGTAAATATTATTGGAGATAATTTACAAAAGACACACTATTCGGCAATATACGATTTATTTTGTCTACTGAATAATCCATGGTTACTGGATGAAGATGAAGATGAAGATGAAGATGAAGATGAAAATGAAAATGAAAATGAAAATGAAAATGAAAATGAAAATGAAAATGAAAATGAAAATGAAAATGAAGATGTGGATGAGAATATAGACGACTGTTTATTGTATCCGCTATGTCCATTATGTCGGCAACCTTGTCAAGAAGTGACGCATGTAGTATCCACGGATCATTGTGTAGTATGTTGGGATCAATTAATTACAATTCAACTGAATCCCTGTCACCATCAATGTTTATGTCAAGAATGTTTCGACAGAATACGAATGTATTGCTAATAGGTATCATAAAATATTTTATAAATTTACGAACACAAATATATTATTCAGCGGAATAATGAGTCAATGTGTCCATTAGTTCATCCCTTACTTTGTCCGGTAATTGTGCCATTTGATCAATAAATTTTTTTGGGTGATCAAGAATAATGCTTGCCATCAAATCTTGTCTCAGAATTGGTTGAATCTTATTTTTCTCATCCGTTATTTGAGTAATTAATTGTTCTTTAGTTCGGTCGGAAAAATAATAATATATATATTCATTAAACCATTTGACAAATGAAAACATCGTTACATATATATTCACAGTAGATATTATTTTACATAAAAATTTTACATAAAAATTTTACATAAAAATTTTACATAAAAATTTTACATAAAATTTGGTTTCTAATACCCAAGTAATTTTACATTATATACACTGTACAAAATCAGTAATGTACCAATTAACTTTGGTACGGTAATTGTTTCTCGGTAAAATATCCACCCATAAATATATCCAAATATAATGCCCATAAAAGACAAAATTGAAAACCATTCCGTAGTTACGCGAGAGATACCATAAAATCTCAGTAAATAACCAATCACACCAAGCATCATATTTGCAACAAATAATTTAAATAATGTTTTCGGATCACTAACCTTAGAACTCGGACACTCGCATTTTCTAAATAACCAAATAATTAAAAGAATGATAGATCCAGTGAAACACATACCAAACAACATATTGAATGGATTTTTATCAGCACCATTTTTCTGAAATATGTAAATTATTGATTCTGTGATAGATGCTAATAACATGAAAATAATACCCAATAATATATTTTGATTAGTTGAGGCATGTGTATGACTTATAAGCACAACACCCATAAAACTAATCAAGAAATAATAGATGATTGTTCGACTGATATTTTTCTTGTCCAACACATTTTTAATTAGTACATTAATCATTGGATATGTGTAAAATAGGGTAAGTGCGATACCAACATCTAAATTACGAAACCCAAGATATGATGACCATATATGAATCACATAGACAATGGAAACAATATGATTGATGGGATGACTAACGACATCACCAATTAAGAGACTCGTAAAAGGGTAACAGACAATGGTTGCAGTAATGAGACGAGTCAATGTATGAGTTAGTAAGTCAACATTAATACTTCTGACAAGAATTGGGTATAAACTCAATAATGCCCCACTTGTTAAAAGACTGATAGTTGTATCTAATGACATAATATATAAATATATAAATATATGACGTATTTAAAAAAAAATGAGAGTATTGTATATTATTTCACACACATCCGGAAATCACGCATTTGAAGATTATTATGACGGAGTGTTATTCAATCTGAGTAAATACTTTGATGTACGAATAGTTACATACACTGATGAAGAAGAAATATTGCGACCAATTACTGGTAACGAAATATATTTATTTTTGGGACATGTTACACCAAGTTTCCTAAAAATGACTGAATATAAGCACATTTATCTAATCAATACGGAACAATCAACGCGTCCAATATGGACAATGATGATGAGATATTATTGTCAATCTTCTGTCAAAATAATTGATTACGATCAATATCAAGTTGAGATAATTCAACAAATTTCATCAAACAAAAAAATCCTATACCTTCCTTATCAAGTTACCACCAAGGAAACACATTATTTAACATCTCTGATTTCTAATACAAAAAAATTGTATAATGTGGCTTTTTGTTCGACTAATAAATCTAAAAGGAGATTAAGTATTATGACACAATTAAAACAAAGAGGGATCAGTGTTATTGATGTTAATGGATGGAAAAAAAAACGTGACAAAAGAATCGCAGAATCACAAATATTAATTAATATTCACTATGATACTGATTATAAAATATTTGAGCATATGAGATGTGACAGATGGGTGATGTCTGGATTATTGGTCATATCGGAAGAAAGTTTATCGGATGAATTATTAGACTGCAAAGATTTAATGATCATTGAGAAATATGAAAAAATTGTTAATAGAATCATTACGGTCATTGATAATTTTGAATTGTATTATTCCCAATATTTAGATAAATTATTACATCAACGGAAAATAATTATTCGTAATCGCGAAAAGATGTGTGACCAATTAATGGAATCATTACAAAATTAACATTATCTCGTGATACACACAGAAATAACATAAGAGTGTTCCTAAAAATAATACATATCATTACCTGATTGCTTTGTGGAATTATCTCTTATTGTTACAAGTCTTCTATTATTGAAATATTTTATTAGACCTCCTCCACATTTGACCCTGAATCATTCGGAACACATGGAAACAACAATGGAATATTGTTGCTGAAATATTTTCAATATATATAGATATATTACATGGATTGGGCATGGATCGGTATATTAATCATCATTATGATATGTATGATTGTATTCGGATCACTTCGACAGTACAGACTAAAAAAAATTATCGGCATGAATCAATTTGGTGGGGGACATAGTGGGTCAATGGGACATGGTGGGTCAATGGGACATAGTGGATCAATGGGACACAGTGGATCAATGGGACACAGTGGATCAATGGGACATAGTGGGTCAATGGGACATAGTGGATCAATGGGACATAGTGGATCAATGGGACATAGTGGATCAATGGGACACAGTGGGTCAATGGGACATAGTGGATCAATGGGACATAGTGGGTCAATGGGGGATAGAAGACATCCAAGTGGGCATTATCATAAACATGATTATCCTAGGAGAATCGCGGGATATTATGGTGATCCATATTATGGTGATCAGGGATGGATCTCAGACTGGTGGCCCGGATGGTTAACATCCAATTATTGGTGGCCTCCATATGATTGTGTTGATATTGTAACGCAAAGATGTAATGGTGCGGTAGATTATCAATCATGTTTCAACACAGAATTGAATAATTGCCTACAAACTTAGATTTTTTATCACAATGTTGATATTCAAACAGTTTTAAAAATTGATTATAATATCTGAATATATACAGATATTGTAATTTTAATTCATGAATACTAAAATAAAAATTCATAACGATGTATTTGTTTCAAGCATTATTAATGAGCAAATTTTTACTCAATTTACTCATCAATTGAGTAAATCAATTGATTCATACTGTCAAGCAGATTACTCCGAAATATTTACATTGGATAATAAACTGTCAAATGGACAAAGTGTTCTCATAACCCCTCAAAACAATTGGATTCATGGTTCTGTGGTAAGTGTTATCAATTGGTTAAGATTAATTGATATATTTGTTTTGCGTCCACATGGTTGTTATTTGGTAAATCAACATTTGAATTTCAATGAATTTTCAAAATCATCCAATCCAGTAGTTGTCACACTGATGATCAGTGATGGTAATCTAATCACAAAATTTAATATTTTCTCGGAAGATGTAAATGATGTTATGAATGAAGTCTCCATTATTCCACAGGAAGTATGGTTATTACTGGTCAATCGAATGACAGGTCGCAATTTTACTACATATTCATACATGGAAGATGCTGACAAAACGGGGGGAGTAATTCTCAAATTTTATGGACCATTTGATCAACAGGGTTTTATTATTCAATATGGATGTAACGACAATCTACAATATCATTACAAACCCAAATTTGATTTGGAAAATTTTATGAATAGTGTAAATACTATTCTCAAGAGATTACAACATAAAAATTGATCCATTAAAAATATCATTTTGAATTATAAATTTATATTTATCTATTAACAAGAATGATGAACAGAAGAATATGTAAAGTTGATGGTTGCCGTTACGCATGGTCTCATGTCACCGATTACCACTTATGTGGCACATGTCAATATTTTGGCCATGGGAGAAGAGAATGTAATCATCCAGATCTTTTACAACAATTGAGAGAATATCATAATGACGTGATGCCTGTACACATGCAATGCGACATCGTTGGATGCCAACATCCAACGAAACATCACCGAGATGCACATGTATGTGCATCTTGTCGTCAAATTCATGCACAGAACGATTGTCCTTTACAATCGCATCCTACTCCTGACCCTGATCCTGTGACGCAGATTTGTCTCACTTGTCCCATTTGCCGAACACAGAATACATTTATGTCTAATCAACAAAAAGTTATAGGTGTGGAGAACAAATGTGTCATATGTTGGGAGAACGTGAGTGATATTTTTTTGCCTCAATGTGGACATGTATGTTTATGTTGGAATTGTTGTCAAATGATCGTTAATCAAAATCGGACAACAGAAAATGACCACATAGTATGGGATTTAGGTGATGTACCCACGCAACAATTTGCTGATGAACAAATGGGGCAAACAAGGGGAAAAATATATATCATTGTTGATGCTGGTATGGGATGTAATTGGTATATTCGACGTACTAATGTAGGCAGTCCAATTGAAACATTTTTCATGCATTCAGATAATTGGGGACAATATGGCCCAGCAACAAGTCATATTGATCAACTGGCAAATTTTATTAGGGATTATAGACACTTGGAATTATATCCATAATTACGCACATTCGATTTTATTTGGAGAGCATCCAGAAATTATGATCTCGTCTCTTGGATTGTATATCTAAATTATTTAGATGTTTATCTATATAGAATGTTTCATACAAAAATATTTTGTGCTAAAGGAATACATGCTCGTAATGAGGTGGTTACTATCGCTCGCTCATACGGATTTAATGTTATTGTAAAGTATCCAGAAACGAATCAAATATCTTTGGACTTGATGTATTCTGGTTCAGAAATCGAACTACATAATCATTTTTTGGAACAATATGAAAAAAATCCAGACTATACTATTTTTTATGATCCTAAACATCCAAAAGGCGTGAAAAAACCATTTCGTGCCAATGTTCAAAAAAAAGACACAACAACAACAACAACAGAACAATATCTTGTGGATGATTTACAATATTCAGACCTGATACCACCAAAAATGAGAACTTACTACGGGTTTCCCGTTATCAAAAATAGGACAGAATACTTACGTCCCAAAATTGGAGTTATTTCTTTGGGTGGATTCTATCAAGAGACTGACATATACACATATTGGACTGATATATGCAGTATTTCTGGTGTTTTACCAGTATTGGTTAACCATTTAATTGATAGTACAGGAGATTTCCCAACTTTCGGACAAGATAATGAATCCCTAGAAAATACACTTGATATAGAATTAATAGGAGGATTCTGTCCCAGTGCCACAATTCACTTCTATTCAGCACCCAACACATATACTGGGTATTATGATGCATTTGAAGCAGCTATTAATGATCAAATGGATATTATTTCAACATCTTGGGGTCAAAGTGAGGAACAATTCTTCGGAGTACCTGAATTATTAGATCATTACAATACTTTGTTTGAAAATGGTGTTACGGGATACCACAAAACGACGAATCATTACACTATTATTACAGCAGCCACTGGCGACTATGGTAGTTGTGACAATCAATATGATGTCATTGATGTCACTAAATATTATCCGGATATTACTATTAAAGTACCAGTTCCACATGCGGATTTCCCCGCCACATCACCATGGGTCACAGCGTGTGGCGGAACATCATTATATTGGGATAAATCTATCCCAGATGGTAACCAAGAATCAACATGGTTTATGGGTGGTGGCGGTCAAAGTTCTCATTTTCTGCGTCCGTCATATCAAGGGGCATGGAGAAGCAGTTGGCCAGTATCACCTATATGTAAACGAGATTCAAATGATTTGCCATATGCACGAACCATACCAGACATTACCTTCAATGGAGACCCAAATAGTCCATGGATTATTGTGTTTGCTGGATATGAATCAGAAGGGGCAGGTACGAGTGCCTGTGCTCCCATCATGGCGGGATTACTTGGAGAATTCTATGTAGGGTCTCAAAATGATCAAGGTGCTCCTCGCAATGGTTACTTTGGAGAAGGATTGAATGTTAACATTTATCGCGCTGGATCTGCAACATCTAAGCGTCTTTTCTTGGGATACAATGTTACAGTTGATCGGTCACCTATTACAAATGAATTAGATCCATTTGGATACTATGGCACATTTCCCGATGGAACACCAGTACCAGAAAATATGACCTTCTATTCCGTCTGGTCTAATTATACCGCATACAGTTTTTGTGGTGGTCTGGGTGTTCCAATAGGGAAATTTTTATTAACATATCTGGATAGTGTCGTATGTGTTGCATTTGGAACTCGCATTCTTATGGAAAATGGACAATATAAACCAATTGAACAAATTGTTCGGGGTGAAATAGTGATTGGTTATGAATCTCGAAAATTTAAAGTGGCTGATATTAATAAACAATATATCTCCAAACATTCGATTATTGATATTATTGAATTCAAACCAAATTCATTAGGTGATGGTCATCCATCACAAACGCTTTTAGTCACACCAAATCATCCAATTTTCTTTAAAGGATCGAGAAGACCTGCTAAATCATTTAAAATATTACCAAATGTGATTGAACATCACCAAGTTAAACCATCGTCTATTTTACAACATACAACGATGGATGAAATGGGTGCTGTTTATTACTTGTATGATTTACAATTTGATGATGATGGTTCTTATACTGCCGAAGGAGTCGTGGTACAATCACGCTCCCCATGGAGTAATATTACTCCACTACCTAAGGAATTGTATTATGATTCATCACGATATAAGGAAGACACTCATTGGGACGGTTTTAATCATCCTATACCTCTGGACGAACAAGAGCTCATTCCATAACATGGATCAAAATGTTTCAGTTTGAACCAAATTACACATCATTGATTTTCCCCAATAATGATGATCTATTTTTTGAAAATTAACGACATATGGTCTGATGTTTTGGTCATCAGATAAGATGACATCTAATAAAAACGGTGTTATCATTTGATTAATTCTGATTGGAGTCAATTTGGGCGCATTCGGTATTTCCATTTATACTATAATGAAAATATATTTATAAACTACTTACTTTTTTTCTCTCCAAAATACATAAAAATTTCATGGGGTATATACCATATATCATAACCGAAGATGGATGCTTTTATCAAACACATCATTCAGTTCACAATCATGGATTCTCACGAATTGGCAGAACTTGACAATCTTCGTCACATATTAAAAAATCAACAACACATTTTTACAGTAAATATTGGTACTGGATACCTATTATCAATGATGTTAGTCATCAATCCAACAGCGAAGTATCTAATCTTTGATTCGGGGGAACATCGATCCGCTAAACAACGAATGGAATATCTCAAACAATCCTATCCAGAGACACAATTTGAGATTATATATGGGAATATATCACAATCCATACAGCAATACATTCATCAAAAACAAAAATTACATTTTATTGATCTATGTTACCTGAATAATTGCCAATTAATAAAAGATGAATTTAGAACTATCACAAGAATGTGTCAAAATAATGCTACACTAATTGTAAACAACATGGATTTAACACAAACATACTCACTGATTGAAACAGAGATAAATAATGGAAAAATTACCAAACTAATTGATGACCAATTACAACCATTGGCGACACAATTTATTGGTAAATTGCATCATAGAGATTCTGTTAATTATATATCAAAAATAATTTATGTTAATCTTGATAGAAGAGTAGATCGTAAGGAAAGTATTTTGAAATCATTCAGAAATATGAATATAAATCCAAATCAAATTGAAAGATACCCTGCAGTCGTGGGAAATCCCGGATACTTTGGATGCTGTCGCTCACACAGAGAGGCATTGATCCTAGCGCGTAACCGTGGGTATCAAAATGTACTAATGTTGGAGGATGATTTTGTGTTTGATGTAACAAGAAATGAATTGGATTATTTTTTGGAATATTTGTTTGTTGATTTTAATGAATCATGGGACGTAGTCATGTTTGTGTATCATCTAATAAAATCAGCACCTTACAAAGATGATAAGGTATTGGGTCGTGCCGTTACTGCTACCACTGGGGCGGGGTATCTGGTTAATGGTACATATTTACCAACATTGATTAAAAATTTCGAAGAAGCATGGCCCAAATTATGTAACACCAATCATCATTGGTTATATGTGTGTGATCAATCTTGGGCAGTATTACAACAAACAGACCGTTGGTTCTATTTCAAGAGACCATTGGGAAAATGTATTAATAACGCAAGTGATGGAGGATACCATTGATTATTCAATCAGTTATGTGATGCGTTTACAAATATAAAATTAAATGATTAATTTTATGTATAAATGAATAATTTTGTATTATCTGCTGAACAAATAGATTTTAATTATCTGTTGAATCGGCAACCAGTGACTGTTGACAACCAAGAAGTAAAAGAATATCTGAATAACAAAGTTGTATGTATTACTGGTGGTTGCGGTTCTATTGGTAGTGAAATAGTGCGTCAATTACTCAATTTAGAGATCAACCATTTGATTATTTATGATAATTCCGAATGTGGTACATTTAATTTGAAATGTGAAATTGATGAAAAATTTAATAATCATCGTGTCAAATTTTATATTGGTGACGTCACGGACATCAGGCGTCTCAGTGAAGTGATACACACACATATGCCCAATATTATTTTCCATGCAGCCGCATATAAACACGTACCCATTATGGAGGAAAATGCATATGAATCAATCAAAGTCAATATTATTGGTACAAAAAATGTCGCAGATTGTGCATTAGAATGTAATGTTGAAAAATTTGTCATGATTTCAACAGATAAGGCAGTCAATCCAACAAATATTATGGGTGTATCTAAAAGAATCAGTGAATTGTATATCAATCACCTCAACAAATTCAAAAAAACTCAATATATTACTACCAGATTTGGTAATGTATTAGGTAGTTCGGGATCGGTTATTCCCACATTCATTAAAAGGATCAATCGGGGACAAAACTTACAAGTGACTCACCGTGAAATTACAAGATATTTTATGACTATTCCAGAAGCATCTCAATTAGTGATACACGCTACTATTTTATGTGAGAGTTCTGATATATTGATGTTTGATATGGGTCAACCAGTTAAAATTTACAATCTGGCACAAAATTTGTTAAATACTTATGTCCCAAATAGTAATTTGGCAATTGATATTATCGGTTTACGCAAAGGTGAAAAATTATATGAAGAACTACTTTGTGACGGCGAAAATGTGATACCTACAAAAAATAAATTTATTATGAAATCAAAACACAAACAAGTGATTGAGTATGATTTTTTAAAAAAATATTATGAATTAATTAAGTGTGAACACATCTCACTCCCAGAACTTAAAATTAAACTCAAAAAAATTGTACCAGAATATAACATATAATTCACAAATATCAATATTCGCGAATATCAATATTCGCAAATATCAATATTCGCGAATATCAATATTTGCGAATATTGATATTTAGAAATATATGTACAAATGTATGTATGTGTATATATGAATATATGGCCTCAATTTAGTGAGAAAATGATCTCTTCCGTCACAGAGGTAATACGGTCTGGAAAAGTCAATCAATGGACGAATTCGGTCGTGACAAATTTTGAACGCAAATTTGCAGAGTATATTAAATGTGAATATGCGATTGCAGTGTTTAATGGAACGGTTGCATTGGAATTGTGTCTCAAAACACTGGACTTACACAGTGGAGACGAAGTTATTGTTACACCCAGAACATTTATTGCGTCAGCATCTTGTATTGCTTGGTACGGGATTACGCCAGTGTTCGCAGATGTAGATCTTACCAGTCAAAATGTCACATTAGAACAAATTAAAAAGGTAATAACACCCAAAACTCGAGCAGTTATTTTAGTTCATTTAGCAGGGTGGCCATGTCAACTGGATGAAATTTGTCAATATTGTCGCGAACATGATATTTACGTGATTGAAGATTGTGCACAAGCTCACGGTGCTAAATACAATAATAAATTTGTAGGTACTTGGGGAGATATTAATGCTTGGTCATTTTGTCAAGATAAAATTATGACAACATTAGGAGAGGGCGGTTTAGTAACTACAAACAATTACCAACTTTTCAAAAAGGCATGGTCACTTAAAGATCACGGCAAAGGGTATGATAAAGTATTCAATACCCAACACCCAGTGGGATTTCGATGGTTACATGAGACAGTTGGGTCAAATTGGCGTATGTTACCAATTCAAGCATGTGTCGGAATTGATGCCTTAGATGAGTTGAATGATTGGGTGATACACCGCAGAAACATTGCTTCAATCTATAACACCCAATTAAAGGATGTTGAAGGCGTCAGATTAACATTACCACCAAATAATATATACCATTCTTATTATAAATATTACTTTTTCATTGAACCCGAACAATTCAAAATCACCAGAGATCAAATACTCGACCTTATTCTCATTGAAAATATTTTTGCCCAAATTGGGTCATGTGGCGAAGTATACAAGGAAACCGCTTTGGCACAATTTACACCAAAAAAGGAATGTTGTCATGCTAAACAATTATTTGAGACATCGATTATGTTAAAATGTGACCCATGTATTTCAGAGAAAACGGCACTTCATGATATTCTTAAAATTAAAGAGATCTTAAATACCCACAAGACATCCAAAAAAAATCAGATTACGCACATATAATTAGAGAGTGTCCAAAATTATTTTCACCAAAAATAATTTGTCAAAGTATTACTATGTGTGGGCCGGTTAAAAACATTGACTGGTGCTAATTCAAAATCTTGCTGTCAATAAGAACCAAACATGGTGGGTAATCCGCATGAATTAAAAAAAATTGAATTCTACATAATAATATTTATATATATCATATTATATCATCAAATGATGAATCTGGGTAAGAAATGGTCTTCTTCGTTGTCAAAATTGGTTTCAGTTGCTATTGAAACTGCTCAAACGTCTAAACTTCCCTTGCGTCACGGAGCAGTTCTTTTTGCTTCCAAGAAACAAATTTGTCAATGTTGTTGTAATGGAGTAGGAAATAGAATTTGCGGATTCGATGTTCCATCTCTTCACGCCGAGGCAAGTTGTATGAAAACTATCTACAACCGAGCATCACGCCTCGGCCGTCGCTATCAAGGGCGGAGGGGGAAACGGTGCGAAAAATGTTCCTTACATCAATGGAGATAAATATAATATTTTGGTTGTTAGAATTACGGCTGATGGTCACTTGGGCGATTCTAAACCGTGTTGTATGTGTAATTATTTAATGAAAATATATGGTATTCGTAAAGTTTATTACAGTGATGCTGATGAAAATATATGTTGTCAAAAACTCAATCAAATGGATGATGATTCAGGGGATCATTATTTTTCTCATGGATTAAAATTAATGTCCATTTATTGTAGTGGATCAATTATTGGGAAAAAAATACCACTAACAAGAGAACAGAAAACATACTTAATATCATTATCAGCAGAAGTAAAATGACACCTCATTAGATGCTCAATATATACTTTGACTCATTTTGGGTCAAAGTTACTGTTAAAATAAACGGTTAACTAATTTTGATAAAATAGTATATAAAGAAATATTACATTACTCATAGTATAATGGAGGTATTCGACACTAAGTTTGCAATGTTTCTTAAATTTTTAGACAAAGAGAGTGATATGATTCTCTCAGACGAAATTATTGATCTATTTAGGGATGCATTAATGAGTGCCAAATTTGATCATGTAGGTAGTAATAGTGTTATTTTTAAGAAAAAAAGACTCAATGGTTACAATCTGTTTATGAGAGAAAAAATGGCACTTCTGAAAAAATCTGTGGCTGATTCAAATGCCAGAATGTCAAAAATTAGTGAGGAATGGAATAGTTTAGATGAAACAATCAAAAATGAATGGAGGGAAAAAGCTAGAACAGCATCAAGCGGACCAATTAAAATTCGGGTTAAAGTCAAGAAACCTAATAAACCTTCAAAATTATCTGGTTATCAGGTTTTCGTGAGTGAAAAAATGGGCACATTCAAAGAAATTACACCCAAGGAGAGAATGACAGAAATCGGTAAATTATGGAGACACCTATCAAATGAACAAAAAGATGTATATAAACTGGAAGCCACAGAAAGAAATGAAATAGCCAAGACCAAATTTACGACCAATAATGTGTCCGTGACACAACCTGATGTTACACCTGTGACACAACCTGATGTTACACCTGTGACACAACCTGATGTTACACCTATGACACAACCTGATGTTACGCCTGTGACACAACCTGATGTTACACCTGTGACACAACCTGATGTTGCACCTGTGACACAACCCGATGTACCTGTAACATCAACTGAAGCCACAGCTTCAGTTGAGGAATAATAAATTGTGTGATATTCTAATATATTAATAATTTTACTATTTTGAACCCAAAATAGTAAAATTATATTATTTTTGATAATATAATTTATAATAATATAATTCAAGATCCTCAACTCCGTGGAGCAATAATCATATCCTCACTAACAAATGATATTTTTTGATAATTCAATTCATCGAATAAACCTAATAGTAAATCTGGTGTCGTATTACATTGTTGCTGATTAATCATGCTCCACTCCAATTGAATTATGGGTTTATATGTCCGTATTGTGTTTATACCCCCTTTTAATATATAATATTCATAACCTTCAGTATCCATTTTAATGAAATCAACTTTGATTGATTTGTGATAAAACATATCATCCAATGTTGTACACTCAACTTCAATTGTACTAATGTCTCGAAAGCGTAGAGGAGTTTTTCCTAATGTATGTAAACCATTGTGACTATTACAAATATTTAGATTCATTTTCCTTGTAGTATCAGACATTGCCATATTGAAAACATGTACATTATTGATATTATTCAATTTTAAATTATCAATTAATAACTGATGTGATGGGGGATACGGTTCAAAAGCATAAAAAAATGGAATTTGGCAAATATTTGGCATATAGTGTGTATGATCCCGATTGTGCACCTATGTCAACGATGTTGACATTATTTTGGGTATCAATTCTCCCATAAAAATCTTTTATGGAATCCAATCCATATATAATATTATTACTTTGAAAAGTTTTGTCTGTCAAAATACATGTTTCATTACTAACCAAAATTGGTTTATTTTCATCATAATAGTATTTTTTGCTCATGTGTATATATATATATATACACACATATATATACATACATATATACCATTTTCGCGCAATAACAAATTTGTTATTGCGTAAACAATGGTGTATTATAAAACGGAAGAGAAGTGTAAAATCTCTGTTATATGGATAAAACAAGTCAACAGCGAACAATACATTCCGTCATGACATGTCAAATGAATAAAACAATGGACTGTCTTAGAGGGCGTCCAGAAATTCAATAAATAAATTTATTTATTCGGATTTTTATGTCTTAATAATTTCCAATAAAAATGTTAGAAAATACAACATGTACCAAAAAAAAATATTCATAATTTTATAGTGATCTATACATTTGAATTTCATCGGATATTTACAAGTTTTGAAATCAATTCATTTAAGAAATACATAAATATATTTGATCGACTAAAAAGGGTAGGACCTTCGGGTGAAACCTAACTCAACGCCCTTCGTGGTGCATTAGGAAAGTGTAGGAAACTATTTTGTGATAATCTCGCGAATAAATTTATTTATTGAATTTCTGGACGCTCTCTTAATCACATGTAGAAGCATGAGAAAATTGTTCCAATGTTACATGGAAAATAAAACACACCCGATTCGTTATGTGGGAGGAACAAAAAACAACTAAAAGGGTGAAACCCAACTCAACACTCTTCTGAACGCGTCAGGGGATATTTTTCATAAAATCGCAAGTAAATAAATTTATTTATTGAATTTCTGAACGCTATCTTATATAAAATTAATTATTATACCCTATTATATAATAAAACAATGCAAGTACACCCTACTACGAGTGTGTGTGATGTCATCCATTACTTGAATTCGTGGACTAATAAATCTGATGATAATATTTGGAAAAATCTGATTGAATTGATTAAATGTTCAAAAGATGCCAATCCATACAATCCTAAATCCGAATCAAACAAAATCAATAAGGTATTAAACTACTCATTAATGTGGGAAGAACAAACTGGAATTAATTTTCCAATGATGTATGTAGCAAGTATTTATCTGTTTTTTTACGCACAAATGAAAGGGTGTGATACGTTTCTATTTGCTACAAGAGATTGTTGCCATTGGCATAGAATTTTTAAAAAATTATTTCCGCAAACGAATTCATATTATTTTCATTGCTCACGAAATATGTTTGACCGCGGATACACTGATCACAACCCATATTTTAAAAAATATGTTCAATCACTCATTAAAACGAGTCCAGATAAAGTTATTTATATTGACATTCACGGCACTTGTCAACGAGTACTAAACTATTTCAGTAAGGAATTTAATGCAATTCCTTATTGCTTCTTACTATCATCAAGTTTTAGAATGTATCCACAATTTCCCAAAATATGTCAAAGAGCACACGATGCTGGAAAATTAGTAAATATTGTCTTTGATGCTCGCGGTACACCCATTGAAATGCTCAACTTTGATGTGATTGGAACAATTCAAAATTTCAACAAAAATGGACCAGTTCGCGATGCCCCCGAGTATTCCGTTAATAGATTAGAACCATATCATATATGTATTCAGTATTTATTAAATCAAATGAAACCTTGGGATTCTGTTTTACCAAAATCTGTCAAAAAAAAACAACCAATATTTGATTTTGAGGAACTTGCCTTATTAATTAGGCGTATTTACCGTGTAATTCAAGATAACAAACCCATTTTAAATAATTATATTAAACACCCCGGCAAACATTAGATTACTTACATAAGTTGAAAACACCTCGCATACAAATTATTTTCACAAATTTCAAATTTGAAACGTTAATATTTTTGTCAACATGTTATAAATTTTGTAATCTTTATCACAAAATTTATAACATGTTGACAAAAATATTAACGTTTCAAACAAAGTAATCTGGTAATGATATATATTATTTAGAAAACGTCCAGAAATTCAATATTTACCAAAATTTTTTAATTTACCATTTTTTTATTTACCATAATTTTATTATTTATCATAATTTTTTTATTTACCATATTTTTTTTTATTTACCATTATTTTTTTATTTGTCCAGAATTACTGTATTGTAAACAAAAATCGATCAAACATTGTTTTCCCTCCGACAAACGTTGTGTTATATATGGTGATTGTGTATCTACATCACATATATGTAATAATTTATCATAAATATGATCGATACAACTGGAAGATACACCATTATTTTTTATATAATTCCCAAATCTCTCGGGGGTTACACATCGCAACACTTCATCATATGTTAAAGGTTTGGGCGCAGTTTCCGCAAAATCTGGAACATTATGTAAATGACTATACTCAATCACGCGAGAGATACCTACACTTCCAACTGCTTCAATTCTATCACAATATCTGGGCCATAATATCCATGGTTGATCAATTACTTCAATGGGAATACTATTTCCATTGAAACTTGTTGGAATATAACTGATCCATTTTAAAATCTTTTGTGTTCTATTCATATCAAATTTGGTAATGAGAAAATTCAGAGCATTATTAGCAGTAATGGGATAATATTTGTGATCATCTATGTCATGTAACATTCCAGTTAATAGAAGATTCTGTCTAGTTTCGTAATCTAAATAGAATATCGTGTCAGTCTCAATTGCCACGCGAAGATGTTTGACTACTGCTAACGCATGCGATAAACCATGTGTGTCATCCACATGATATTGTTGACACACTTCTCGAACATAATCAATCGCCCCAACCAACATATCACTCATGTGAGCATAAGTTAATTTTATAACCCATGCCAAGACATTATCAATTTTTAAACTTCATTGATACAGTTTATTTCTTTTTCAAAATTATATAAATAAGGATACCAATTAATACTGTAGATAATACACCACCGCCAATTAGTAAATATAATCCCAAATTACTCTCATTTACATCTGTTGATGGTGAAGTCGTATCTGTTGATGGTGAAGTTGTATCTGTTGATGGTGAAGTCGTATCTGTTGATGGTGTCGTTGTATCTGTTGATGGTGTCGTTGTATCTGTTGATGGTGAAGTTGTATCTGTTGATGGTGAAGTTGTATCTGTTGATGGTGAAGTTGTATCTGTTGATGGTGAAGTTGTATCTGTTGATGGTGAAGTTGTATCTGTTGATGGTGAAGTTGTATCTGTTGATGGTGAAGTTGTATCTGTTGATGGTGAAGTTGTATCTGTTGATGGTGAAGTTGTATCTGTTGATGGTGAAGTTGTATCTGTTGATGGTGAAG
>Ga0209287_10000689_pt1 | contig 19064 bp, 10 predicted proteins | sample PPLLak3cmMay2015_2_FD_187255 | JGI IMG/M metagenome (GOLD analysis project Ga0209287, IMG submission 187255) | Freshwater sediment microbial communities from Prairie Pothole Lake near Jamestown, North Dakota, USA - PPLs Lake P8 Core (1) Depth... | ecosystem: Environmental > Aquatic > Freshwater... | reverse complement strand
TCACGTCCATCGTGATGCGGCCTCCCTCTCCTATGCTTCCGTCAAGTATCTTCACTGCAAGGGCATCCTGTACATAATGCTGGATGGTCCTTTTAAGGGGCCTCGCGCCATATATGGGATCAAAACCCGTGTCGGCCAGGAATTCCCTTGCACGGTCCGTCAGCTCCAGGGTTATCTTGTTGTCCTCAAGGCGTTTCTTAAGCAGGCCGAGCTGGATGTCCACGATCTTCTTGATCTCTGACTGTCCAAGGGAGTTAAAGATCACGGTCTCATCGATACGGTTTAAAAACTCGGGTCTGAAGGTGCTCTTCAGTGCCTCCATGACCCTGTTTTCAAGCTCCTTCGGATTTTTGCCGTTCAGCTCGTTTATCCACTGGCTCCCGACATTGGATGTCATGATGAGCACCGTGTTTTTAAAATCCACGGTCCTGCCCTTGCCGTCGGTCATGCGCCCGTCGTCCAGTATCTGGAGCAGGGCGTTAAATACATCCGGATGGGCCTTTTCTATCTCGTCAAAGAGGATTACTGAATAGGGATGCCGCCTGACTGCCTCCGTCAGATATCCTCCCTCGTCATAACCGACATACCCGGGCGGCGCGCCTATAAGCCTTGCCACGGAGTGCTTCTCCATGTACTCCGACATATCCACCCGGATCATGTACTGTTCGTCGTCGAAGAGAAACCCGGCAAGGGCCCTTGCGAGCTCCGTTTTGCCGACCCCTGTGGGGCCGAGGAATATGAACGACCCGATTGGCCTGTTGGGGTCCTGAAGACCTGAGCGGGCCCTGCGCACGGCATTGGCCACGGCAATGACCGCCTTTTCCTGTCCAACAACGCGCTGCTCAATCCTTTCCTCCATCCTGAGGAGCTTTTCCTTCTCCCCCTCCATGAGCTTCGCAACAGGGATATGGGTCCACTTGGCGATGACCTCGGCGATGTCCTCGCTGTCAACCTCCTCCTTGAGCATCTTCTTGCCCGTCTGGAGTTCGGCAAGTTTTTTATTCTCCTGCTCAAGCATCTTCTCAAGTTCGATCATCCTGCCGTACTTGAGTTCCGCGGCCCTGGAAAGATCCCCTTCGCGCTCGGCAACCTGGGCCTGGCCCCTGGTGGTCTCCAGCCTCTCCTTGATTCCGCTGATGGAGCTTATGATGGCCTTTTCCTGTTTCCAGTGGGCGACCATCTCTCCGGTGCTTGATTTGAGCTCCTTTAATTCGGTTTCAAGTTTTTCAAGCCTGTCCTTTGATGCCTTGTCCCTTTCTTTTTTAAGGGCCTCCCTTTCTATCTCGAGCTGGGTTATCTTTCTCTGTATATCGTCGATCTCGGCAGGCATGCTGTCGATCTCGATCCTCAGCTTTGATGTGGCCTCGTCAATAAGGTCTATGGCCTTGTCAGGGAGAAACCGGTCGGTGATGTACCTGTGAGAAAGGGTGGCCGCGGCCACCAGGGCTGAGTCCTTTATGCGCACACCGTGATGGACCTCGTATTTCTCCTTGAGCCCCCTGAGAATGGAGATGGTGTCCTCCACGGTCGGCTCCTCCACCATGACCGGCTGGAACCTCCTTTCAAAGGCCGCGTCCTTTTCTATGTATTTGCGGTATTCCTTTATGGTTGTTGCGCCCACGCACCTGAGCTCACCCCTGGCAAGGGCCGGTTTGAGCATGTTTGAGGCATCCACTGCGCCTTCGGCGGCGCCTGCGCCCACAAGGGTGTGCATCTCGTCGATGAAGAGTATGATCTCGCCCTGTGCGTCGGTTACCTCCTTGAGCACTGCCTTGAGCCTGTCTTCAAACTCGCCCCTGTATTTTGCCCCGGCGATAAGGGCGCCCATGTCAAGCGCGACCACCCTCTTGTTCTTAAGCGTCTCCGGCACATCTCCCTGGACTATCCTCTGTGCCAGGCCTTCAACAATGGCGGTCTTGCCCACGCCCGGTTCGCCTATGAGGACAGGATTGTTCTTTGTCCTCCTGGAAAGGACCTGTATGATCCTCCTGATCTCGTCGTCCCTTCCGATTACAGGATCAAGTTTGCCGCTTGAGGCTACAGCCGTAAGGTCGCGGCCGAAACGTTCCAGCGCCTGGTACTTGTCCTCGGGGTTCTGGTCGGTTATCCTCTGTCCGCCCCGGATATCAACAAGGGCGGCGAGGATGGAGTCCCTTGTAATCCCGGCGCCGGCCAGGACCCTGGATGCCTCGCCTGCCTTTTCTTCGGCTATGGCAAGCAGGATATGCTCAAGGCTGACATACTCATCCTTCATCTGTTCGGCCTCTTTAAAGGCCTGATCAAGGACAGACTTTGCCCTGGGCGACAGATATGCCTGTCCGTATCCGGCGCCTGATACGCTCGGCAGCTTTTCAAGGGCGGACTCGATCCTCTTCTTCAGCTGGTCCTGGCTTGCACCTATTTTTCCCAGAAGAGGTGGGATCGCCCCGTCCTTCTGTCCGAGAAGAGAGGAAAGCAGGTGTTCAGGATCTATCTGCTGGTGCCCGAGTCTTTCCGCCAACTGCTGAGCAGTCTGTATGGCTTCCTGTGATTTTAATGTAAATTTATCAAAACGCATACTGAATGCCTCCTGTATGTGAATATAAAGATCATTTATTATAAGTTCTGGGATGCGATCTTCAGTTAAGATCAATAATTCTGTAAAAAATTAAGTTCTATACATCATGATGTCAAGTGAGTGCAGGAAATACATGTCATTACACAAAGCTTATAATCCTTCGTTAAATCAATAACTTTAATTCCCTATATAAATTATAGTATTGTTGTTGACATTATTTTCAAATCTCCTTAAAATTGTCACACTGCTTATTTAAAATTAAAAGGAAGTTGTGGTATAGGTATGATCTGATAATTATAAGGGGGTTGTCATGACAAATAAATTGATAAGAATTTCATTTCTTTTTTTCATGTTTTTTCTGGTTGGTATTTTTGTTTCTCCTTCTGCCTTTTGCCAGCAGTCCCCGTCCCTAGATGAGGGCGTGAACCTCTACAAGGCGGAAAAATATGACGAGGCAGTAAATGCCCTGTTAAAGGCCCGGCAGGAGGACCCCAAGTCCACCACCGCGGCCTTTTTTCTTGGGATGGCCTACAAGCAGCTGATGGATTATGAAGAGGCCGCTGCCCCCCTTGAGGACGCGGTCACGATGACACCCAAAATCAAGGAGGCGCTCATTGAGCTGATAGATGTAAATGTGCGCCTGGGCAAGACAGAAGAGGCGAAGAAGTGGATAGCCGTAGCGGAGGAGGAGAAGATACAGCCTGCCAACACGGCCTTTTTAAAGGGGCTTGTCCTGATCCAGGAGGGGAAAAACAAAGAGGCAGCGGCCTCCTTTGAAAATGCCAAGGTCCTTGATCCCAAGATTGCTCAGGCATCGGATATCCAGATAGCCATGACAAAGGTTAGGGAGAGCGAGCTCAAGGACGCTAAGCAGAGCTTCCAGTCCGCCATAACCACTGATCCCAATTCGGACCTGGCGGGATTTGCCAGGCAGTACCTGGCGAAGGTGGAGGACACCCTTTATGCCAGGAGGCCATTGCGGTTCACGTTGAGCGCCTTCGGGCAGTATGACGATAACATGGTGCTTAAGCCGGACGATGATGATCTTGCATCAGGGGTTACAGACGAGGGCAGCCTTGTCCTGAACACCGCGTTCCGGGTGTCCTACAATCCCCAGATAAAGGGGCCCTTTCTGTTCAATGCCTACTATGCCCTTGCATCAGGCCTTCACAAGGAGCACGGCGACTCACATGACTCCCTTTCAAACACACTTTCAATAACCCCCGGATACAATTTCGGCAAGGCAGCCCTTAATCTTGCGGCCACCTATAGCCATTTTCTGGTGCGCCAGCCGAGCTACAAGAAATACTCAGGCAAGTTAAGCGTAGGCCCCATGATGAGGTTTGCGATAAAGAACAATCAGATGCTTGAGGTTTTCGGCGGATACAACAAGGACAAATATTACGAGGAGGTCTATTACGCCGACGAGGTTAGGACCTCCAAGGGGCTGAGCGCCTATGCAAGCTGGGTCTGGCTGTTTAAAAAGAACGCCTTCCTGAATTTAAGATACCAGTATTTCAACCAGGATTCGGAGGGCGCCAACTGGGATAACACGAATAACAGCTTCTCGGCCAATGTGGTCATACCTCCGGCGGATAAGGTAAAGCTCCAGTTCAGCGGCGAATATATCATGAAGAGATTTGATACGACACACACCATATTCGATGTAAAGAGAGAGGATGATATCTATAATCTGACGGCAGGGGTGTCCTGGGAATTTTACAGGAATCTTTCATTGATCGGGCAGGTTACAAGGATAAGTAACGGTTCCAATATAGGGATATATGATTATACGAGGAATTTGTACACAACAGGTCTGGAGTACAGGTTCTGATCCGGTAAGGCAGAAGGTGAGAAGATGAGAAGGGGAGAGGTTAAGACTTACATCATGCATCTTCGGTCTGAACACCTTTTTTAAATATAACAGTTTTAAAAAGGAGAAATAAAATGAACAGGTCAATATTGAGGGCAGGTATCAGGTGTCTGATATATATATTTGCTGCTATATTAATAATATCCCTTGCCGTTCCGGCGTATAGCGCTGAAGGAGGCAAGGCGATAGCGAAACTGACCAGTTTTTCAGGGACAGTGCTCATAAAGAGCCAGGGTTCCTGGGGGGTGGAGCCTGTAAACGGGCTTTCACTCTATTCCGATGACAAGATAGTCACTAAGACGGGTATCGCCACCATCACCTTTGATGACGGTGCGGTGATAGAGGTCAAGGCGAACTCGAACTTTCTTATCCGCGAGACAGAAACCGGAGGCGTTTCAGGACAGGTTGGGGCGGTAAAGAGGCAACTGAGGCTTATTATAGGCAAGGTGCTGTTTAAGAGCGGCAGAGGCACAAGCGTCAATACATCCCTTGAGACCACGACCATGGTGTGCGGTTTAAGAGGGACGGCAGGTACATTGAGTATTGACGCGGCTGGAGTGACATACCTCTATTTCAGCGAAGGAGGCGGGGACACCGTCGGCAATTTTATAGCCGGGATAGCGCCGGATGTGCCTGCGGAGATAGCGGATCTTAATGAGGCGCAGAGGGCTGCATATGTGGCGAATCTTGCCGCTGAGCAGGCCAAGGCGGCTGCTGAGAAGCTGAAGAGCGGGCAGGCGACGGATGCAGAGGCCCAGCTGGCGGCAGCGGTGGCGGCGAAGGCCGCGGCGCAGGAGGCCAAGGCGGCTGCTGAGGCGATGCTGAATAACCCTGACGAGTCCATAAGGGAAGAGGCTAAAAAGGCGATAGCTGCTGCGGATGAGGCGATAGCTGCGGCAGATGAGGCCATACAGGCCTTTCTTGATGGGGCGGATGATCAGGACCTGTTCGGGTACTATTACGGAGTTTTTGGTGATCGGCTGAAACGGCTATCCGGCACCCTCACTGCACAGGGCAATGAGTTTGACCTTATAAACCTCCTGCCGCCACCAGAGGAGCCGGAAGTAACATATAACTACATAGGCGGTTTCAATGCGGAGATTGTAGGCGCTACAACCTGCCACAGCGGAGAGTATTCATACACAGGAGGTGATTACTCTTCCTATTACTATTATGAATATGCCGAAGATGGGAGCGCCGGATATTCCTATTACTACCGGAGCTCTCCATATTATGAAACCCGCACCGAATATTACATCGATGGGACGACCTATACCTATACCTATGATTCTGAAGTAGGCGAGTCAGTGGAGGAAGACGGGACATGGGACAGGGCAACCTTTGATGTGTCAACCCTTAAGGACCTTCCTTCTGAATATGCTGCTCAATATGGTTCAAATTTTACATTTCGTGAATACGAAGATGAGACTACCATGGGAAGTTCAGGTCTGGCTTTATCAGGCGATCTATCGGTTGAAGGTTCCATGTGGGGAACTGAGGCCATGTTGGAGGGTGTTCCCCTGATTGCTGAGGGCTCGATAACAACCTATGTGCCTGATGCAAGCATCTGGAAGGCCAATATATACAGCCAGAACAGGCTTAATACTTCCAAAACCACCTATGATGGAGGCGCTTATTACGGTTATTTTGGAGGCATTAAAAACAATAGTATTCTCGAGGCAACGCTGGCAGCAATAGGGGTAGCACCTGACGGCACAGCCGGTTTACTCAGGGCAGGCAATTATTTGAACCCTGTTGCAGGGGAGATTTTGAGCGATAACACCTTTGAGATGGAAGGGCTTATCACTTGGGACCCGAAGGAGACCATATCCGGGCTCACGGCCGCGAACCTTGTGGATAGCATATACTCCAGTGAGTTGGGCAGCATGAGTTTTACAGGCATGCTTGGCGATACCAGCTTTTTAGGACTTGAAGGATATGGCGGATACGGAGGATACGGCGGCGGCAATTTCGAGACAGCAAATATTACAACTTCAAGTGAATCCGCGACCTGGGGAATTTATGCCGGGTATAATTACGGAGATTATGATCCGACCAGCACTGCGACTTCCTGGAGCGGCCACATAGGAGGAGGGGGGTATGGAGGCTTTGGGGCATACCTCAACAAAGACGGAGTAAAAACTGAAGATATCGGATATTTTCTTGCCGATATTGGCGGGACCTGGGCGAACGGGAAGATAGCCGGCGGTGTGGATGGAGACTTCATTACCTATACCAAGATGGGCACTATTAAAGGTGATGCCCTGGGGACCTATAACCAAACCGATGGGCAGTGGGAGTTTGAGACATTGGGCACCTGGGAGGGTACACCTCTTAGCTTTGTAAGCGATGGTGTAAAAAGATATAGTGGCTATTATAACTATTCCGGAGGAGGTAGTTTTCAATATACATACTATTCCGACAATAGTTATGGCTATAGTTATAGCTATCCTGGCGGATACCCATATACATATACTTATTATTACAGTAACGGCACCACTGAGGTCGCTTCTTTTGATGGAGAAGTTTGGAGTTATACCTATGGGACATGGGATCGGAATGAGCTTCTGGCAAACATAGTCAATGTGCCAACCCCTCCGGAAGGTCAGACGTATTCGCTATCTTCTTCCTATACTTATTATAATAATGGTTACTTTCATGGGCTTCTGGGCGGCATCAATTCCCTTTGGACAGGCAGTAACGTCCCTGTTACCATGATTGGACAATATTATGATGGATATTATGGATTTGAGGATTCATCGGGCATCTGGGTCGACAATCTGTTCAGCTACAATTACAAAAACGATACCTTTACGACCTATGACGGTGGTGCATACTCAGGATTTATAAGGGGAATACTCCAGGATAAGGGAACCCTGATAGATGACCTGGAGGGAATGATGATCGCCTTATATATTGATCCCGATGGAAACGCCGGATATCTGACCGGCTCAATGGCAGGATTCGGCTATGAGGACATAGGTAGTTTCAAGATGGAGGGGATTATTAACCGGGTGGATATGGCCGATTTGGGTTTTGAGCCGGCAGATATAGGCAGCCATATTTTCAATATGTCTGAAGATCTATCAGAGGGAGGAGGCTATTTTATAGAGCCCATTGGGGGGTATGGATTTGGCACTATAACTCTAGATTATATGGCTACTGAGTTAAGAAACTTTACCGGAGAGGATTGGGGTATATTTGCGGGTTATGGTCGAAATAACTCTTATTCAACCGAGGTCACCTCTGACCAGTGGTCAGTTGCTGCATCGCTTTATTATGAAGATGATTTTGATGAGGATGAGGAACTTGAGCGCGAGGATTGGATAGAAATTACAGGCACCCAGTGGTCAGAAGGAAAGATCGCCGGCGATGTTGCCGGGGCATGGATAAATTACGAAGATGCCAAGACTGGCGTGAGCGGCGGGAAGCTTCTCGGTGTGTTTGACCCCAATAATTACACCTGGGATGCGGTTACAGCAGGGGTATGGATTGAGACAGAGAAATTTCTTGAAATGGCGTCCACAGCAGAGGGAAGGGCCAAGCTTGAAGATCTTAATATCCCCTGTGTGCAGGTTGGTGTTACGGATCTCGAATACAGCGATAGTGAAATGCCTCTTGCAAGTGTTGAAATGAATGATGTAGAATTTTTTGCCTATTCCACTGGCGCTACGCCGAAGATCTGGGCAACCGGTGATGTCCAGGGCGTCACCAGAGGTGATCCCGTCGGACAAGGTGCAACCCTTATGAATGCCGATGAGAGTGTGAGCGTCAGCTTTACTGTAGACGGCTATAATAATTCTGTTGGGGGAGCATGGAACGCCTCTGTGAATGGTTCAGGCACGGTCAGCGGGCATGATATCGATATTCATGGCGGTGCGGCCGGGACAGTGGGTACTGAATACGTTGTGGGAGCGACAAACGGAGCATTCTCCGGCACTGCAGCCGGCGTTGCCCGTGAAGAGGAGTAAAAGCAGAAACGACCTATAATAAGTTTTAAAATAAAGGCACAGGGCTGGAGTTCAAGGCCTTGTGCCTTTCTTATGGGCAGGGTGTATGGCCAGGAAGAAGGACAGGCACAGGGACAGGGAAAAAGAGAGGGGTGTGAAACCGGGGAAGATCGAAGGGCTTCAGGCCTTCTGCGAAAGGCATCATCTTCCTCTTTTATTCTGCATCCTCGCCGCTGCATTCATTCTCAGGCTGCTTGCGCTTTCCAGCCTTAAGGGCACCATCTATTTCGACTACCTCATGTATGACGAGAGGCTTTACCATGAATGGGCAAAGGCCCTTGCCGAGGGGACGTTTCAGTCGAGCTCCGTCTATGAGATGGCGCCACTCCCGGCATATTTCATGGCCATGATCTACTGGCTGCTGTCTCCGGATATCATGCTCGTGAGGGTCTCCAATATTATTTTCGATCTCCTTACCTGCTGGCTCGTTTATCTCCTGGGCAGGGACCTGTCAAACCGGACAACCGGCCTTATTGCATGTCTCATTGCCGCCCTTTACAAGCCCTTTATCTTTTACAGCATAGTCCCACTGAACACATCCATGTCGGTATTTTTCTTCGCCCTGACATGCTGGCTCCTTGTGGCGTTCGTAAAAAAGGCCTCCTTGACAAGGGCCTTTTTCCTGGGGGTCGCTATCTGCCTTGCATACAATGTCCGGCCCAACTGCCTTTTGCTCATACCTGCCATGATGCTCATTATCATGTGGGATGCCTTCAGGAATAAGTATCCTTTGAAGACCTTTGTTGTGGCCATGCTGTTATATGCCTCGGGAGTTGCGGCAGTTGAGGCGCCCTTCATGATCAGGAATTATATGAAGGCAGGCGAGGCATCCGCGGTTCCTTCCCAGTCCGGCCTGAATCTCTATATATGCAACGATCTTGAATACGGGTTTCCTGTCCCATTTGCTTCAACAGTGCCGTCTGAAATGGGCATCCAGTTTACCATAGAGGCCAGCAGACGGACGGGAAAGAGGCTGTCTTCAGGAGAGGCCTCAAAATACTGGACAGATGAGGTTATCAGGATGGCCCTGGACCGGCCTGCCGCTTTTACAGGAAAGCAGGTCCGAAAACTCCTTGGGGTGTTTAACCGGTTTGATTACGGTGATCATTATCAGGTCGGTTTTATAAGCGATTTTGCGAGGTTCTTCAAATTTCCGTTTCCGGACCTGTGGCTTATACTTCCCTTCGGCATGACCGGGATGTGCCTGGCCATGTTCAGGGACAGGAAGTCCTTTGCCCTGGCTGGTGTCTTCATCGTATATGCCGCGACCCTTGTGGTGTTTTTTTCACATACAAGGGTAAGGATGCCGATCATGATAATTCTAATCCCCTTCGCGGTCACCGGCCTTGAAAAGTTGTATTCTCATATTAAAAACAAAGAACCTAAAAAGAAGCTTATCTACGCAGGGATTCTTGCGTTATTTTTTGTCATTGAATTCCTTCCTGTCAGGGACACAAAGGATACCACCGCCTACCTTAATACCCATGCCAATATTCTTAAATCAAAGGGATTGACAGGGGAGGCCCTTAAATACCTGGAGGAATCCTCAAGACTGGAAAAGCACTATTCGGACTTCGCAAACCTTTCACTGGCTGGTCTGTATTACAACAAAGGGGAAAAGGATAGGGCGTTTTCATACCTGAACAGGATAAGCGACAAATCCTATGCCGCCTCCTATAAGTATGAGCTGACAGGGGATATAATGGCTAAGGAGAGACAATATGATAAGGCGGTCACTGCATATGAGAGGGCTCTCGATATAAATTCGGGCATGAGGCTGACGAGAAGGAAGCTGATCGATGTGCTCTTAAAGGTCGACAGGGGAAAGGTCCAGGAGCAATATGAAAAGCTGATATATATAAATTCCTTTTATAACCTGTACAACACAAAGGAAAAAGAAGGAAATGATTAGGCCGCCGGCCTAATGATTGGAGAATAAATATACCCCCTTATCTCTCCATATCATTTCCGCTGTGGAAAGTTTTTTTGAAATAGGCCGGGGCAAGGACGCCTGTAAGGGCTCCCGGTATGTATCCGTGGCGGTACAGGTCGAGGCCCCATCCGAAAAGCCTTGATTTGAAGTTGGGATGGGATGCCCTCCGGCGCACTTCTTCAAATCTTTTTAACGTGAACGGCACTGCTATTTCAACAGGCGGCACTCCCTTCATTGCCGCGGAATCAAGAAGCCCTGCGATGCGGTTGCCTATATGGACATCAATAAATTCCTCTATCTTTTTTCCGCTGACAGAGGCAAACTCCATGGATCCTCCCAGCGTCCCTCCGCAGTTGGCTGCAAAATAGGGCACGGAAAGTATCCCCCGCCCGAATAATATCTGCTCGGCTTCTAACGACACGGGATTATTGGCACCGGGGCATATGATGCGGGCGGAGATGCGTCCGGCATTTCCAGAGTGGATGCTGTTCATAAGGGCGCAGGGGCACAGGATGTCGACGGGCAGTTCAAGAAGCGAGGAGAGGCTGATGCGCTCCGCGTTGTCATAGATATCGACGACACGGCTGCCTGCCTCTGCTGCAAGCCGGATCAGTCTTGTGATATCAAGCCCCTCGGGGTTATAGATGGCGCCTCTTGAGGTTGAGACGGCGACTATGCGCGCGCCTGCATCACTCAACATCACGGCAAGGGCGGTTCCCACCTTGCCGAAACCTTCAATGGCGGCCCTGCACCCGGAGATGCCCAGACCCAGGCGCTTCGCTGCCTGTTTCACGCCTGTGAATGCCGTTAATGCGGTGTAGTATCCGGATCGCTCAACGATGAAATCGCGTTTTTTTACGGGGATCCCCGCAGATTCAACCATGTGCCGGATATCGTTAATGTCGGTCCCCATATCGGTTGCAGGGATATAGATGCGGCCGGCCAGAAGCGGGGAGATAGCCTGTCCGAAGGCACTCAGTCGCTCCAGGCGTTCCTCAAGGGGTGCTTCCGGATCGCCGATCACACCTGCCTTGGCGCCCCCATGGGGCAGTCCGAGAAATCCGAATTTGAGGGTCATGCCCCGGGCGAGGATGCCTGTTTCCTGTTCATCTATCCGGGGCATTAAGCGCAGACCGCCATGGGAATGGCCGCCTATAATAGAGTCAATGACGAGGTACCCTATTGTCCGGGAGTCCTTTGCTACGGTTATTCTAAGCTGAGCGTTGTTTTGTATATGAGATATGTCCATACTTTTTATAGTACCTTGGGAATATTTCTCTGTTCAGGTTTTAACTAGTGTTCATCCAAAAACATCTAATTTTGGATTCACGCTATCAGCTGTCAGCATTCAGCTTTAAGCTAAAGTCTTATAACTCAATCGGTTGGCTGACTGCTGATCGCTGACCGCTGACCGCTCCATCCATAAAAGCCTTATTTATGGATGGACACTAACTATAAGAGATTTCTATCAGATACCGTTTTAAAAATAAAGATTTGAATCAATAACATAATTTTCTTTTCAGGATTTTACTGCCTTGATCGCGACGTAATGACCGGTTACAAAGCGCGTAGGGAGGCGGGAAATATGCTCAAAGGCCATGAGGAAACGCAGGAATAACCTGTCTGCACGCCGGTCCGCATATCTGTCCAGAATGCCTGCCAGGGCCACTCCCAGTATCCGTGGAAAATGCATGACGGCCTCTGCTCCTGTCACCCTGAAGCCGGCATTTTCAAGAATGCGGCTGAGATGATGACTGCCCGCAGTAGCTCCCACATAATAGGGGACAATGCCGAGACTGTTTAACAGGGAAAAGGGCAGCATATTTCTCAACGCGACCAGGGGATTCATCGGATTGTCCATGGTTATGACAAGCGTTCCGCCCGGCTTTAAAATCCTACGGGTTTCCTCCAGTGCGGATATTATTTCCTGTCTCGTCCTGAAATGATCCAGTGATGAAATTGAGAGGACAATATCAAAGGTCCCGGGGCGAAACGGCATAAGACGCACATCTGCGTTTATTCCACCGATTCCGCTGTTTCGGCTGCACGCGGCATTTACTATCCCATGGGCTATGTCAATGCCGATTATCCTGCGGGATTTTGCATGCAGAGCCGAGATCAGACCGGTCCCGAATGCCTCATCAAACATATCCGTCTTAAGCAGTAGGTCGACCACAGGAGAGGAGGAAAGACAGCCGGCAATCAGGCCGGAATTCAACGTGTCGGCATAGATACGCCACAGCCTCTGTGGATTTCCCTTTTTCCACTTTTCAGCAACAGCTGACCAGTAGTCTTTTTTTTCGGTGTTGATATCTCTGTCCATTTCCAGGTTATTTACCTATCTTTTTAATCAGGGCAAGGTAGTTGTTGATATGGACATCGGCAGACCAGTTTTTCTGAAATGCCTTATAGCCCATTGATCCGAGATCTCTTCCATATCCGGGATCTTCAAGAAACCTATCCATGGCGGCTACAAGCTCTTTATCTGTATCATACAGAACACCGCCTCCGCTTTCCTCAACAACTTCAGCCATGCCCCCGGTCCTGCGCGCGATGACAGGGACCTCCTGTCTGAATGCCTCAAGGATTACTATGGAGAATACCTCAAACCATAAAGAGGGAATAATCACGGCCACTGCATCTCTGTAAAGCTGCTGAAGCCGGTCCCGAGAAAGAAAGCCCAGGAATTCTATATTATTGATTCCTTCTGCCAGTTTGCGCAGTCCTGATTCAAAACCGCCTGTGCCGGCTATGAGTAGACGGGCACTGTTATAACGGCGGAAAACTGCTATCAGGTTCTGAACGCCCTTGATTTTTTCAAGACGTCCTGCAAACAGGAAATACGGCCGTTCCGAGGCTGGTTCATGGCTGCCTTGAAGCGATACCCTGTCTTTATCATCCAGGTCAGGCATAAAATTAGGCAGATGTTCTATTTTTGCCTTAAAGCCTTTCCGTATATGGAGTTCCCTGATGAAAGGGCTTGGGGCAATAAAGGCATTAACATCTCTGATTGATCTTTCAAGAAAATCGGAATACCGCCACAACTGGGGAGGGCGCCTGCACTTCAGACAGCAGCGCAGACACTCAGGCTCATGGCATGGCTCACGGTCCAATTTGAACAGTGAGTGGGTCGGGCATAGAAGCCAGTATTCGTGCATTGTGTAAAGTTTGATGCCTTTCCCATATTCAAGTATTTTCGGTCCGCCTATGAGAGAAATATTATGAAAGTGGATGACGTCATGACCTTTTCGCAGGATGTTTCTTATTTTTCCGGACTTAAAAAAGGGCCGCCCGGTAAGATGGGTGGACAACGGGGACAGAAAGCCGAAGGGGCTTTTCAGCCCATGCACGGTTATATTCGGGTGGTCAATGCCGGGAGCCGCCGGGGCAAGATCTGTTAGCAGCTGATAGGAGTCGATACAGTGGATCACGTCAACATGATGTCCGCGTCTTGCCAGCTCATTGGAGAGGTTGCTGACATACACCGCATCCCCGCCGAAGTGATAAGGGGGATAAAAGGTCGTTATCATGCAGAAGCGGAGGGGGTGTTCCATAATTATTGTTATCCTTGATCTGTCCGGGGCACAGGGCGCGGGTTTCACCCTGCGCCGGGATGGGCAGAGTGAGATTGTCAGCGCCGGAAGCTCATGTCATGTGGTGGAAATGGGAAAATATCCGGCCGTTTATCATTCGCGGAGCCTTGCAATTTTATTATACATCCATCCGATGAGCGCGCCGCTCAATGTCCCGACAGCAAAACCGTAAATGAAACCGATGAAGCTGCCTAAAAAGGTAACCCTGTAGCCTATGAAATACTGGCTCAGAAGCCTCAGGTGCGATCCGACCTGCGCGCCGCCCTTTATAACAAGCCAGTTAGTCGCAAGAAACACAGCAAGGCCGATTACCAGTCCCAGAACAAGCCCAAGCACCTTTGCGTTTAACCAGAGGGTGCCTTTAAGAATCAGCTCTTTTTCACGCGCATGGTCGCTGTTTTCCATTTCCATATTAAACCCCTTATTGATTACAGGTAGTCAAAAAAATCCCTGAGGTTCAGGATCTCGGACCTCTTCCTGACCCAGAATATATATAGCACTATGAAAAGATTACGTAAATAAGCGAACAGCCATCCGAACATAAAACCCCAGAAGAAACTGTAACCCAAGGCGATAAACGAGCCTTTAACAGACACGGTGTAGCCGGCAAAATACTGGGCCAGAAGCCGCAGATTCGGACCTACAATCTCGCCGCCCTTTATCACAAGCCAGATCGTAGCTAAGAATACCAGGATGCCGGAGACAGAACCGACGGCGGTTGCCAGGGCAAAGTTATCCATCCTGGCGAATGTCCTGTCAAGGAACCCTTCAAATGCCTTCCTGACTTCAGCGGCCTTTCTGTCCTCTTCAAGATATTCTTTTTCCTCATTTACGTTCCACAGGTCATGTTTTGCACCTGAGCAGTTCCCGGCCGCCAGCATTCCGGTCAGCATGGAGTGATCCATGTTGTTATAGCGGTGTGTGCCGCTCCGGCCGATTGTCTGGAGATTTTTTATGCCTCCAAGGTAATGTTTTATTATCTCAAGGCTTTCCCCGTATGGGTCGTCATAGACAGGATAGGCATCGGCCTGACGCACGACATAGCTTTCTATCATGCTGTCTGTCTTTGCAAGCCCCAGACTTTTCAATTCCTGAAAGGCCATGCCGGCAAGCTCCTTATCATCCGTGGTCCAGAGCGCATCATCCTTGTTGCAGAAATATTCCATTCCGATGCTTGTCTTATCCGGATCAGGCACCATGGAGGCGCTCCAGTTCTTGAAGTTCTGGATCCGACCCACCTGCACATCGGGGCTATGGATATATATCCACTGGTCGGGGAAAAGATGCTTCTGATCCAGAATAAGTATTACGATAATAAATGCGCGATAGGAGAGCCTGCCTGCCGCATCAATAACCCTGTCCGGCGCCCCGGGCCGGAGCATGGACACCAAATGCGGAACGGGCATGCTGGATATGACGTGCCCTGCCGGTATCTCTTCGGTTTTATTTCCCCTGGCAAATCTGACGCCGGTAACTGCATCATTTTCCAGCTCGATGCCGGTAACCTCGGCGTTGAGCAGAACCTGGCCTCCTCCTGCTGTAACAGCCTCCTGAAAGCGCTGCCACATCATGCCGGGCCCTTTTGAAGGGTAGTTGAATTCATTTATCAGTGTCTTTGCATTCCGGGTCTTCACGATCGAATCTATCAGGGCCGTCATAAGCGACAGGCCTTTGATGCGCTGCGCCGCCCAGTCTGCCCTTATCCTGCTGCAAGGGATGCCCCACACCTTTTCAGTGTATGTTTTGAAAAAAACCTGAAAAAGACGTTTGCCGAAACGGTTTGACACCCACTGGTCAAATGTGTTTTCCTCGGGGTAAGGCCTTAACTGGGCATTGATATAGCTCAGGGGTATAATAATGCTTTCTGCCGCGCTTAGGTTGCGGAAGAGGTTGATAAGCTCAAGCGGATAATCAAAGAACCGGCCGCGATAAAAGATCCTCGACCTGCGGGAAACCTTTATAAAGTCCCTGCCGCCCATCTCCTGCCAGATATCATGAATCCTGGCATTCTTGGTAAAAAAACGGTGCCCTCCTATGTCGAAAAAATATCCCCTGTAGGATTCGGTTCTTGCAAGCCCTCCGACCCTGTCCAACCTTTCAATGACTATGGGGCGCACACCCTGTTTTACAAGTTCATAGGCTGCAGTAAGTCCGGCAGGTCCGGCTCCTATTATCACAACCTGTTCAGTTTCCATGGATTCGCCTTTTTTGCAGGGCGACTATCCCCTGCCTGGTTAAATGCATATTCCCCCGCAATCAATTACAGGATATCGGCCGGGCCGGTTTTCTGAAGATAAACCTGATGGCGTATTCAGCCAGGGCTATTGAAAAGGCAAGCCCCGAATAAAAAAAATAGAACCAGTGCCAGGGTATTGTCTTCAGCATAAAAAGAGGGCCTCTTTTTTTATTGAAAAAACGATAAAGATCCAGGTTAAGTATGATAAGCAGTATGAATAATGGCAGAGCTATTATAACAAGCCATGGTATATACAATGACGACAGTAAAATAAAGATTAAAAGATATACGGATATGACGCTTATGCGGGCAGAGACCCTGAGATTCAGGTCATTGATCAGGCCCCCGTCCCTGAGGATCAGCCTGGCCCAGGGAAGTGCCCGGTAAAAAAAATCGGCCCTCAGCAGAGACACAATCCCCCAGCGTTTAAGGTGTTTGCATCGGAGATTTTTTATCAGTCTTATTCTGTGGCCGGCCTTTCTGAGCCTGTAGCCTAGCTCTATGTCTTCAATTGACGGCCTCCGGAATCCCTCGTTGAATCCTCCTGTGCTGAAAAAAATATCCCGCCTGACTGCGCCGCAGGCGCCCCAGAAGGTCGAGGCATCGACGCTGGAATTCTGGTGTACATAATGGTGAAACAGGTTCTTGTACTGGGAAAGAAAGTTTTTTTCCATGGGGTCATCATCGTAGGACCCTATTACGGCAGCCGGGGCTTCGTCATTTTCGAAGGCATTGATAATTAATTCTACGGCATCCTTTGCAGCAGCCACATCGGCATCCACAAAAAAGAGGATATCCCCGCCGGCCTTCATGGCGCCCAGGTTTCTCGCCCTGGCCGGTCCTTCAGAAACAGGGATCTTTATTATCCGGGTATCAAAATCTTCAGCTGTCCGCCATGAACCGTCCGAATCGCCGTCGGCAACCACGATAATCTCCATGGGTTTTATCCGGGATTCAGAAAGGCTTAACAGGCACCTGCGGAAGCCGGCGCCTCCGTTATGGACAGGTATTATGACTGAAATGGAATTTTTTCCAATAGATGGCATTAGAATCAAGGCCCTGTTAAAATTATTATAAATTTTTCGCCTTATATTATAGATATATTTTTCACGTTACAAGACTTATTGATTCATAGAAGCATAACAGGCCCGCATTTTTTTATATGAAAAGCGAGAGGTGGCATGTAAGGCCGTCCTGCCCAGACATATTGACAAAGAAGCATGGATCAATTAGTATCCATCTGCAATATGAGAGAGAACCCTGCTTGTTTAAAAAAACTTGCGGCTTTTTAATAATCGAAATGTCTTGCCGGGGAAGATGCAGGGCATTGAAAATATCTTAATTACGCTGAAAGGAAAAACTATGAAAAAGACAATACTGGCAGCTTTATATGTTTGCATAACGGTCTGTTTATTTGCAGGCCCTGTTAACGCGGCTGAAATCAAGGTCGGGGTCATCGACACCCAGAAGATCGTCTCTGATTCCAAGGCAGGGAAGGCAGCCCAGGTCGTTTTCAACAAAGATCTCGAGACAAAACAGGTGTCCTATAACGCGAAGCAGAAGGAACTCCAGACAATCCAGGATGAGCTTGCCACAAAAGCAAAAGATATGACAGCTACAGCCTATAGCGAGAAGACGGCAAAATATTCCAAGGTGAAAAAAGAGCTGGAACGGATGAAGAGCGAGATAGAAGAAGACCTCAAGGTCAGGAACACTGAATTGAACCGAAAGCTGTATACGGAGATTGCCGCCATCGTCTCTGACTATTGCAAGAAGGAAAAGTTTACCCTTATACTTGAAAAGACCTATGTTGCGGCCTATGACGGGGCTGTTGATATTACGGATAAGATAATCCAGCTTTATGATGCCGCTAAATAGGCCGTTCTTCAATAGATAATCCGTTCCCTAACCTTAAGGTTGTGAAAAATATCATTGTCAGGCGCAAAGAATAAAAGGATTTCGTTCTTTGCGCCATGTCAAACCATATCGGGCTGTTGTACACTCTGCATCTGTTAAATTAGAAGGCTTTTATAATGTATCAATCAACAGATAAACGATCCCTGATTCTTGCCCGCATCCTTTCATTTTTATCACTGGCGCTACTGGTTTTTTTGCCCGGTCCTGTTCTGGCAGAGCAGCCGCTCTTTAAAAAATATATCATTGAATATAACATTCAGGCCGTTGAAAAGAGTCTTGCGGACGATAGCTACAGGGGGGAAGAGGGGATACTGGCCTTGAATCCTGAAGATGCAAGGTCTCTTGGAATGAAGACCGTTATTGATGAGGACTACCTTGAATCCATGAAATTGTTCAAGGAGGCACTGGAATGCCTTGAAAAGGCAAAGAAGGCCTTGTCCTCAGGCGTCAAAGAGAAATCGGCCGGATATTATGCGGCTGAGATATCTGAAAATTCCCTGAAGTATAAAAAAAAATTCGCGGAGGCAAAAAAGAGGCTGATGAGTTATCATCTGCGCCTTACTCCGGATAATGACGACAGGCTTAATGAGGCGGCGTGTTCAAAAATTATCGACAGGATGCTGGAGGAGTGCCTCAACAGCCAGGCAACGGGATTAAGAGATAAACTGGCTTTATTTTATAATACATGCCGTGGGATAACTGCAAAAAATTTTCCATTGACGGAAAACAACACGCGTTTTGTCAATTATGTCTTTAACGGATTTATTAAAGAGTCATCCCAGGAACAGAAAAAGAATTATGACCTCGATCAGTTTTACAATGTCCGGGGGGGCAATAACTGGAAGGATGCCGCCGGATTAGGGACCTCGGAATATGCACTTCTGCTTGACCGGGCCATGAAAAAACTGGGAGAGACAATATTCCCGGTGGACCCGCTTCTATTCA
>Ga0209287_10000683_pt1 | contig 19123 bp, 14 predicted proteins | sample PPLLak3cmMay2015_2_FD_187255 | JGI IMG/M metagenome (GOLD analysis project Ga0209287, IMG submission 187255) | Freshwater sediment microbial communities from Prairie Pothole Lake near Jamestown, North Dakota, USA - PPLs Lake P8 Core (1) Depth... | ecosystem: Environmental > Aquatic > Freshwater... | reverse complement strand
GAGGGCGGAGGAACGATCTCTCCGGTTGAACAAAGACATATCGTTGAAACCGAAAGAAAAAATCTTTTTCGTCTTGCGTGCCAGATAAAAGTCACGGAGAATCTTAAAATTAATTTACCGGATCAGGTATTAAGTATAAAAAAGTACAGTGCAACTGTAATTTCAAATGATAATGTTACGCCGTTTATTAAAGAGCTTATCCTGAAACTCGATAATGAGAAAGAACTGAATTTCAAATCAGGAGCATATATACAGATTGATATTCCGGGCTTTGAGATCTCTTTTAGGGAATTCAGCGTTGACGGAAGATTCCGTGAATCATGGGACAGAGTAAATCTTTGGAGTCTTAAAGCAAGTTCCGAGGAACCTTTATTCAGGGCTTATTCGCTGGCAAATCCGCCTTATGAAAAAAATGTACTCAGATTCACGATACGTATTGCAACTCCACCTGCGGGGAAAAAGGAAATATCTCCCGGAATAAGCTCGTCATATATTTTTAGCCTTAAACCCGGGGACAATGTAACCTTAACAGGCCCTTATGGTGATTTTTTTATTAAGAATACTGACAGGGAGATGTGCTTCATCGGCGGCGGGGCCGGCATGGCACCAATGCACAGTCATATACTGGATCAGCTCCTTAATGTTAAAACCAGAAGAAAGATGACCTTCTGGTATGGGGCAAGGTCTAAACAGGATGTTTTTTATGCCGATGAATTCAGCGCGCTTGAAAAGAAATTCAGCAACTTCAAATATCATGTTGCCCTTTCCGAACCGCAACAGGAGGAAAAGTGGGAAGGAATGACAGGTTTCATTCATCAGTGTCTGCATGATAATTATCTTGTTTCACATAACAATCCGTCAGAGATCGAATATTACCTGTGCGGACCACCGATGATGATAAATATTGCGGTAAAAATGATCGAAGGCTTTGGAGTTAACACTGATATGATAGCCTACGACAAATTCGGATAGTAAAAATATAACTAGTCGATATAGTTTATAAATTAACCATTTACAGAATTACCCAGAAAGGAAAGCACTATGGATTTCAGCCTATCAACAGACCATGAAATTTTGCGCGATTCAGTGCGGAAATTTGCCGAAAATGAAATCCGGCCCGTAGCAAGAGAGCTGGATAAAAAAGAAGAATTTTCTTACGACACTATGCAGAAGATGGCAGAACTCGGTCTTTTCGGTATTTTCGTTTCGGATAAGTACGGCGGACAGGCAATGGATTATCTTTCATATATAATTGCGGTTGAAGAGATTGCAAGAATTGACGGATCGCATGCTGCAACGGTTGCAGCTGAGAACTCACTTGGTATAGGGCCATTATATTATTTCGGAAATGAAGATCAGAAAAAGAAATATCTTCCCAAGCTTTGCAAAGGCGAAACTCTCTGGGGGTTTGGTTTAACTGAAGCAAACGCTGGCTCGGACGCTGCAAATTCAAAGACAACAGCTGTGCTTGATGGGAATGAGTGGGTGATTAACGGGAGCAAAATATTCATTACGAATGCGTCTACCAATATCTCTGCGGGATCGACTGTACTTTGCCGGACAGGCACCAGAGATGACGGCAGACCTGAGCTTTCATGCATCCTTGTAGAGGCCGGGACGAAGGGGTATACTCCTAAGGTAATGCATGACAAAATGATGTGGAGGGCATCGAATACGAGCGAACTCTATTTTGAGGATTGCAGGGTTCCGAAGGATAATCTTTTGGGGCCACGGGGACAGGGCTTTTACCAGATGATGCAGACTCTTGACGGAGGAAGGCTATCAATAGGCGCTATGGGCCTTGGGGGGGCTCAGGGATGCTTTGATCTTGCGCTTAAATACAGCAATGAAAGAGAACAATTCGGTCAGCCGATTGCACACTTTCAGGTAAATGCTTTTAAGATTGCCGACATGGCTGTCGAGATTGAATGTGCCCGCCTTCTTCTTTACAAGGCCTGCTGGCTGCGCGACAATAATCTGCCTTTTTCAAAAGAAGCCGCAATGGCGAAATTATACTGTTCTGAGGCAATGTATATGTGCGCCAATCATGCTGTTCAGCTTCATGGAGGATACGGCCTGATGCAGGAGTATGATGTGGAAAGATTTTACAGGGACCAGAAACTCCTTGAAATAGGAGAAGGGACATCCGAAGTGCAGAGAATTGTTATAGCAAGGCATGTAGGGGCGTTGTAGTCCGCTATTGAACAATAGGAATGATTTTTAAGATCATGGGAGATAAAAAATGGGAGAAAGAAAAAAACAAGATGAAAGAAGCACAGAATATTTCAAGGAATTGACTGGAGATATTGCAGCGACCGTGCCGAAAGAACTGGATGAAATAGGAATAAGAATTAAAAACATAAGGGAAGAGAAAGGGCTTTCCCTTGATGAACTGTCAAAGCTGACAGGGTTTGACAAAGAACTCCTTGCGCATATGGAGGAAAATAAAGTTCAGCCCCAGCTTGGCACGGTAATTAAGCTTTCCAAAGCTCTTGACAGCGCTTTCGGGAGAATTGTTGCAGGCGTTGGAGACAAGCTTTACTCGGTTACCCGGAAAAATGAACAGATGAAGACATCCAGAGCCACCTCTCACGAAGGGGGAAAGCAGGTCTATACGTATATGAGCCTTGCTCCTGAAGTCAGGGGCCGCCATATGGAGGCTCTGATAGTAAGGCTTGAGGAAAATCCGGAAGATGATATGTCTGTGCATGACGGTGAAGAGTTTATTTATGTTCTTGAAGGTCTGGTTTCCTTAATAATAGGCGCAGATTCATTTGTGCTTGAACCGGGTGACAGCGTTTATTATCTTTCAACTACTCCTCATCTTATTGCGTCAATAAAAGGCAACGCTACAATACTTGCCGTGCTTTATGAGGGCTGATCAAACAGGCTGATTCTATGCCACGTCATTAGAGGGGGTGTAGAGTATGCCCTGCATTTATCTACCCCTCAAGGGGGTGCTGAAAAGAGTCCCGTTTATAGGGGTCAGGCATTGGAGATACTTTCTCGCCGCCAAGAACATAGCCGCCGTCTATTCTAAGGACGCTTCCCGTCATGAAGGGTGCGTCCTTTACTAAAAAACACACAGCTTTTACAACGTCTTCTATAGTTCCGGTCCTTTTAACAAGAGTATGATCTATGATAGCTTCTTTCTGAGCATCCGTCAGCAACCCCCATCCTCTTGTCTTTTCGCCGTGCCTTGTTTCGATTATGCCCAGCATTATTTCATTTACGCGGACATTGGGAGCTCCGAGTCTAGCCCATGTTTCGGTTAAAAGAGAGATGCCGCGGTTTGCCGCCGAGTATCCCTCATTGAAAATATAACTCACAGGACCCGACCTTCCGACCATGCCGGCAATGGAAGAGATGTTTATAACTACACCGTCTCCTGAAGCCCTGAGATACGGAAGAGAGCATTCGAATACCCATTGCTTCGCGCGAAGTGTTGTAGATACTTCAAGATCCCACTGGTCGCATGTATATGGGCCATGCACTACCGGCCATCCTCCCCTCTCTATATTGTTTATCAGGATATCAAGACGTCCGAAACGCCCGATAACTTTATCCACAAGACCCTGTATTTTATCTGTTTTCATAAGATTGGTTCTTGTTATGATGTACTGGGAATCAATTTCTGAAAAATCATGTTTCAGCTCATCAAGTTTCTCTTCCCAGTCGAAATAATTAAGGGCAACAATAAAACCCTCTTTTGATAGCGCAAGGCCGATGCCCTTGCCGATTCCTTTTACGGAACCGAGTACAAGTGCGACTTTGTTTTCGGTTTTCATAAAAACTCCTTAGTTGAATCTTGTCAGAGGATGTTGTTACAAAATAAATTTTGCTTAACCCATGAGAAAGCAAATACCAACAGAGCAGTATCATCCCATTTTAAAGCCTTAATATCGGATTCATTTAACGTGTTATGAGCTTCTTTATCATTTAAGAGATAAGATCTGAATCCGTCGAGATCATATAATGCCATCCTGAACAGATACCCGGATTTAATATCCAGTTTGCCTGGTATCCTCTGATTTTTCAGACTTATTACCTCCATGAGCATATCGTTCATTCTGTTGTACGGTTCGATATCCTGTTCAATGATCCATCTGCTAACAGTCTGTTCTTTGCCGTCATTGAAACCGAGGCAGTGCTTTTCTTTTATAATCATATAGTATTCCGTTAATTTTCTCGATTCCCTGTTGCGTGAAACAAGTCTTGCAAGAGGGTATGTCCGGCATGACGATGGCCGGTCCCTGTAAACTCGGCACCCGGAAGGCGTTACAAAAGGGCATATTGACCCGGAAGCAGAATCTGTTTTTAACGTGACTACCGGCAGGCCTGTTTCTGGTCCGGTATGATGAGATGTGTATGTTTTTAAAAATATACTGGAAGATATTTCAAGACCGTTTTTGAGCCTCAGTATGTCATAAGGGGTTAAGTACTGATTAAGATCCCGGCAGCATTCATTGAAGCACGAAAGGCGGCTTGTGCATGAGAAACTAAATTTGTCATCCGGATAGAGAGATATAAAATCATCTTCCATTATACGTATTCCTTCTTGTCAGTCTTTTTAAAGATGCCTCTGTAGATTTTCTGCTTTTTAAAGTAAAATTGTTCTATATGGTTTTAACAATTTGGTAAAGAAAGAAGCAAATAAATTATCAGGATCAGATTTATGGGAAAAGTTTCTTTCTATACCACAATATATGGTAGGCAATTTCAGGATGTAAGCAATCGGTTGTGATATATAGAGTCCTGTAAATATTTACATATTCTTATTTTCTATCGGCAAAAATCCTTGACATTAAAAATACGGGATGGTATTAGTGAACTTTGACAAAATAGACAAATCAACATGTTGATTTAAAAGGAAAAAAAGCTTTAAGCTCTGTTTGTTGACAGGCTATAGGGGAAAGTAAAATTTATAAAACTATAATAGAGGGCTTTGTATTAACGGGCCCGGTTTATGAAGGGGGGTGCTTACAACTCAGAATAGTTTAAATGAATGCGAGTCGATGGTTTGGAAAATGAATTTAATACAAACAACATTAGGAGGGATAATAGATGCCATCTTTTGTAATTGCTGAAAAATGTGACGGATGCAAAGGTGGGGACAAAACGGCTTGTATGTACATTTGCCCCAATGACCTTATGGTCCTTGATACGACTGCTATGAAGGCTTACAATCAGGAGCCCGATCAGTGCTGGGAGTGCTTTTCATGTGTAAAAATATGCCCCACCCAGGCAATTGAAGTCCGTGGTTACTCCGACTTTGTACCGCTTGGAAGCAGCGTAATGCCGATGATGGGTACCGAAGATGTTATGTGGACCTGCAAGTTCAGGAATGGCCTTATTAAACGCTTTAAGTTCCCCATTCGGACTACCCCTGAAGGTCAGGCTAATGCTTACTTGAATCTTAAAGGAAAAGACCTGAACAGCGGCCTTCTTTCAACAGAAGAGGCCGACGGGCGCGTACTTCCGACACCTAAGATTTAAGCAGTTTTGTTTTGAGCAAGTCCAATTGGAAAAAGATTAATTATGAATAAAATTTCTTAAGGAGGATTTAATATGGCATTACCTAATAAACCTTTGGGTGAAACAAAGGCCGTCAAAGATCCGGCAGTTGAAGAACGCGAAGTCGATATTCTTATTGTTGGTGGTGGTATGGCTGCCTGCGGAACCGCATTCGAGGTAAAAAAATGGGCTCCGGATGCAAAAGTGCTGCTTTGTGACAAAGCTGCCATGGAAAGAAGTGGCGCTGTTGCTCAGGGGCTTTCAGCGATCAATACCTACGTTGGAAAAAACAGCCCTGAAGACTATGTCAAGATGGTCCGCAACGACCTTATGGGCCTTGTACGGGAAGACCTTATTTTTGACCTCGGTTGTCACGTAGATGATTCAGTTCATCTTTTTGAAGAATGGGGTCTTCCGATCTGGAAAAAATCAGCGGAAGGCAAGACCCTTGACGGCAAAAAAGGCCTCACAATGGGCTCATTGAAAAAAGGAGCCGAGCCTGTCCGTACAGGTAAATGGCAGATAATGATCAACGGCGAATCTTACAAGAGAATCGTTGCCGAAGCCGCAAAACTTGCTCTTGGCACCGAAAACATCATTGAGCGCTGCTTTATAGTCGAGCTGCTTCTTGATGCCAACAAGCCGAATCAGGTTGCCGGAGCAGTTGGTTTCTCAGTACGTGAAAACAAGGTCTATATCATCAAGTGCAAAACCATGATGGTTGCATGCGGCGGAGCGGTAAATATTTACATGCCGAGAAGCGTTGGTGAAGGTAAAGGCCGCGCATGGTATCCTATATGGAACGCAGGCTCAACATACACAATGTGTATGAAGGTCGGAGCGGAACTTTCAATGATGGAAAACCGTTTCACGCCGGCGCGTTTTAAAGACGGGTACGGCCCGGTTGGCGCATGGTTCCTTCTCTTCAAGGCCAAAACATTAAACGGTCTTGGTGAAGACTTTGCGTCAAGTGACGCGGCAAAAGCAGAACTCAAGAAATACGCTCCTTACGGAACGGCTGCCGTTACACCGACCTGTCTGCGTAACCACCTCATGCTGTTTGAAATGAAGGCCGGACGCGGACCGATCATGATGGATACGGTTACGGCTCTTGCCAACCTCGGAAAGACAATGAGCAAGCAAGAACTCAAACATCTTGAGTCTGAAGCATGGGAAGACTTCCTTGATATGACATGCGGACAGGCAAACCTGTGGTGTGCTCAGGACTGCGAACCTGAAAAGAAAAATTCTGAAGTTATGCCTACAGAACCGTATCTGCTTGGATCACATTCAGGCTGCTGCGGTATGTGGGTATCAGGCCCGGATTTTGACTGGGTGCCTGCTGCTTACAAATGGGGTGATGGCGGAAAAGTTTACAACCGCATGACGACAGTTGTCGGTCTCTTTACATCAGGCGACGGTGTCGGATGCTCAGGCCACAAGTTCTCTTCAGGCTCACATGCTGAAGGCCGTATGGTTGCAAAGGAAATGGCAAAATTCGTACGCGATCATGCCGATTTCAAACCTGCCATCAAACAGAGCGCAGCAGAACTGGTTGACCTTGTTTACAAGCCGGTTAGAACATATCTTGACAACTGCAACTATACGACAGCAGTTGATATTAACCCGAACTACGTTAAACCTTCCGGAATGGCCTTGAGACTTATGAAGGCGACGCATGAATACGGCGCCGGAACGGCAACATTCTACCAGACCAGCAGCAAGAACCTTGAAATCATAATGGGTCTTCTTGCAACAATGCGCGAAGACTGCGAAAAGCTGGGTGCCGGTGACCTCCATGAACTTATGAGAGCATGGGAAATTTATCATCGTATCTGGACGGTTGAAGCACATCTGCGCCATATTCAGTTCCGTAAAGAAACCCGTTATCCCGGATTCTACTATCAGGCTGACTATCCGGGACAGGATGACAAGAACTGGTTCTGCTTTGTAAACTCAAAGTATGACCCGGCAAAGAAGGAATGGAGCGTATTCAAAAAAGATTACATCAAGATCATTCCTTGATTTACTAGTTAATTTAGTTTGTTAGTTGGATATACCTCCAGGTGTCGAAAGACGCCTGGAGGTTTTTATTAAGTTTAAAGTTTTACGTGATTCATGCCATAAGGCGATATCCGTTTGAAAATGTCCGCTTGCTTAAGGTTTTTACAGCAAAAAATTTTTGAACGTAGAAATCTTAAGAATCCGGACATTTCTGGAATTTTTCAAATTTGTTATATTAAAGGATATCGCCTTGGATGTTGGCACAAATTTTTAATAATAATTATTTAAATTAACTTTTTTAAGCACGGAGGGATAGCATGACAGCAGATAAAGCAGCTCCTGCTAGCGGAAGTGTGATGGTCGTCGGGGGCGGAATAAGCGGTTTGACCACGGCCCTTGAGACTGCGGAAGTGGGATATGAGGTCTTTCTGGTCGAAAAAAATCCTTATCTGGGTGGAAGGGTAGCACAATTAAATCAGTATTTTCCAAAGCTATGCCCTCCGACCTGCGGTCTGGAGATCAATTTCAGAAGAATTAAAGACAACCCAAAAATCAAGGTTTTTACACTGGCAGAGGTTCAAAATGTTGAGGGCGTACCTGGAAATTATGATGTTCAGATCAAGTTAACGCAAAGATATGTCAATGAAAATTGTGTGGCTTGTGATGAATGCGTTAAAGTCTGCCCTGTTGAAAGGAAAAATGACTTTAACTTTGGTCTCGATAACACAAAGGCCATATTCAGGCCTTTTGAAATGTCATTCCCAATGCGCTATGTTATTGACGGAGCAGTATGCAAGGGACCTGAATGCGCCAAATGTGTTGATGCATGTAAATACAGCGCTATAGACCTTAAGATGGAATCAAAGACAATTAACCTTAAAGTGGGCGCAATCGTATGGGCTACAGGATGGGCCCCATATGACGCCAATAAGATCGACAATCTCGGATTCGGTAAATATCCGAATATCATTACAAACATGATTCTGGAAAGATATGCTTCTCCCAACGGTCCAACAAAGGGGAAAATAATTCGCCCCTCCGACAGCAAGTCTCCGGAAAGCGTTGCCTTTGTCCAGTGCGCAGGGTCACGGGATGAAAACCACCTTCCTTATTGCTCTTACATATGCTGCATGGCTTCACTCAAGCATGCTACTTATATCAGAGAACAATATCCTGATGCCAAAATCTATATCTTTTATATCGATTTGAGAACTCCCGGCCTGAGATATGAAAAATTTTATAACAAGATAAAGGCCGACGACAAAGTGTTTTTCATCAAGGGCAAGGTGGCTGAAGTAAGTGAAGATCCTGCCACAAAAAATATTACAGTAGTTGCCGAAAATGCTGTAACAGGTGAAAAGGTCAGACAGACTGTAGAAATGGCCGTTCTTGCTACAGGCATGCAACCGACTGCAGCAACAAGCAAACCGCATGCGGAATTGAATTATAATCCTGACGGATTTATCATCAATGATTTCAATAAGGGCGGGATGTTTGCTGCGGGATGTGCCAACAAGCCTGCCGATGTAGTATCGTCGAACCAGAATGCTACCGGTATGGCCCTTAAGGCTATTCAAACCCTGGTGAGGAGGTAGGAGGTTATCAATGGATAAGAAATATGGCGTATATATATGCACTGGTTGCGGAATCGGAGAAGCTCTCAACATAGAAAAGCTGAGCGCGGTTCCTAAAGAAGAAGGCGTGGGCATAGTCAAAACACACCCGTTTCTTTGCGGCAAGGAAGGCCTGGAATTACTCAAGCAGGATATAGCCGGCGAGGGAGTCAATACACTTGTGATTGGAGCCTGTTCCCGCCGTGTCAATTTCGATATTTTCAGATTTGACGGCTGCATTGTGGACCGTGTCAATCTGAGAGAGCAGGTTGTATGGACCCATCCAAGCACAAAAAAAGCCGGAGAAGAAGGCGGCATCGACCATGTTCAGATGATGGCTGAAGATTATCTGAAAATGGGTGTCATCAAGGTAAAGAAGATAACACTGCCTGAGCCCTACAAACTCGACGCTTTTTGCAGGAAGATACTGGTTATAGGCGGCGGCATCGCGGGTATTTCAGCGGCAATAGATGCCGCAATGGCCGGATATGAAGTAACAATAGTAGAGAAGGAAAATTCTCTGGGAGGATATGCCGCGAAGGTGCGCAAGCAGCTTCCGGTTGAAAATCCATATGAGAATATTATTCCTCCTGTTATTTCAGCAAAAATTAAAGAGCTTGAATCATTGCCCGGTATAACAGTGAAAACGAACACTGTTGTCGCCAGAATAGCCGGTCAGCCCGGGGATTTTCTCGTAACTCTAAAAAAACCCGGAGAAAATATTGAATTTGATGTTCCATTTCCTCTGCCTGCCGAAATGAAGGTTGATTCGAACGGGAAAGAGTTTGATAAGGATAAACAGATCGAGCTGTACAAGGAATACAATAAAGGAAAAACAGACATTCTCAATTTTGATCCGAATGGCGAAAAATTTGGTGCAGTCATACTTACGGCCGGTTGGAGACCGTACAAGGCCGCGGAAAATGAATTTGCCCATCTTGGATTCGGCGAACTTCCCGATGTTGTTACGAATGCCCAGTTTGAGGAGATTGCAGCCAAAGGAAAAATTACGAGACCTTCGGACGGGAAAGAAGCAAAATCTGTTGTTTTTGTCCAAAGTCCCGGCAAAGGAAGCGACAATGATTTCTCTTATACCGGGTCTGTTACAAGCCTGGTATCGCTGAAACAGGCTAAATACGTCCGTGAAGATTATCCCGACGGAAAAGCATATGTTATTTATCAGCATATGCGGACTCCGGGACTTATGGAAAATTTTTATAAGAGCATCCAGCAGGATTCCGGCATCTTTCTGACAAAGGGAGAAGTAGTGGGTGTTTCAAAGAACGGCGACGGGATGGTTGTTGAAGCCGACAACACCTTGCTGGGCGAGAAGATAAAAGTTAAAGCGGATATGGTTGTTCTGGCTACGGGCATGGTTCCTGTAACCGCTGATGACCCTGTTATAAATCTTGCTTACAGGCAGGGCCCGGGGTTCCGTGATATAGGCCTTTTTGACAATTACGCCGATTCAAATTTTATCTGCTTTCCTTATGAAACCCAGAGAACCGGAGTTTATGCCGCCGGATGTATCCGCAGAAGCATGACAATGGAAGAAACGATCGAGGATGCAACCGGTGCAGCTCTTAAAGCCATTCAATGTATTGAATCTTCCAACAGGGGTGTTTCGGTTCATCCGAGATCAGGCGATATGTCGTTTCCCGACTTTTTCTTCCAGCGGTGCACACAGTGCAAGCGCTGTACTGAGGAATGTCCTTTCGGCGCCCTCGATGATGATGAAAAAGGCACGCCAAAGCCAAACCCGACCCGATGCAGACGCTGCGGAACCTGCATGGGCGCGTGTCCTGAGCGGATTATCGGTTTTGCCGATTACAATATCGACAGCATAGGATCGATGGTCAAAACGATTAAGGTTCCTTCTGAAAATGACTTTGACAATCCGCCTTTAAGGATTCTTGCCCTTGTTTGTGAAAACGATGCTTACCCGGCTCTTGATATTGCCGGCATGAACAGGCTTAATTATTCGCATATCGTAAGATTTATACCTGTAAGATGTCTTGGTTCGGTAAACGTCATATGGATAAAGGATGCCCTTTCACAGGGCATGGATGGAGTCTTTCTCCTTGGCTGCAAGCATGGTGATGATTACCAGTGTCATTTTGTAAAAGGAAGCGAACTTGCAAGCATAAGAATGAAAAAGATTGGAGAGGCTCTTCAGAGCCTGGCCCTTGAAAACGAGCGGGTTGCACAATTTGAAATCGCAATAGATGAATACGACAAGATCCCCAAGATGGTTGGTGATTTTGTAGAAATAATCGAAGGGCTTGGGCCTAATCCGTTCAAAGGGTTCTGATGTTTTGACTTTTTACGAGGACATCTTTTGTTAAGTGGCCCAGTAAAAAGTCATCATTATTGTCACTGTTAAGGAGGTATTGGTATGACGGATAAATATCTGATTGAGCCGGATGTAAACTTCATAAAGGATGTTGAAGCTCTTGGCGGGGATACGCTTAAGAAATGCTTTCAATGTGCAACCTGTTCGGTAGTATGTCCTATCTCTCCGGATAATAAACCGTTTCCGAGAAAGGAAATGATTGCGGCATCCTGGGGTTTAAAGGATAGGGTTTTAAAGAATGCGGACATCTGGCTTTGCCATAATTGCGGGGATTGCTCGACGAAATGCCCCAGAGGCGCAAAGCCCGGGGATGTGCTTGGAGCTTTGCGCTCCCTTGCAATTGCCGAATATGCAGTTCCAAAAGGGTTGGGTAAAGCGGTAAATGATCCTAAAAAACTGCCTTTATTAATTCTTCTTCCCGTAATTATATTTATTGTGCTGGGCCTTGCAACAGGGTTGCTTGATTTTACCCCTGCCGGGGATGAGATTGTTCATTCGAAATTCTTCTCTACATGGCTTGTTGACATGATTTTCGTACCACTTGCAGGATGGGTTGTGGTGATTTTTGCCCTCGGTATCAAAAATTTTATTTCCGATATCCATGAAAATGCCGTTTCTACCGGAAAGACGGATAAAAAGGATCTTGATCAGAAGGAATTTATCCTAGCTATTATAAAAGTTATTCCCACGATATTAAAGCACAGCAAGTTTTCCGAATGTGGTGAGAATAAAGAAAGATCTTCAGGACATCTCATGGTGTTGTATTCATTTATTGGGCTGTTCATTGTCACCAATATTTTCTTTGTAACGCTTTACGGCCTTCAGATTCACGGTCCTTATTCCCAGATAAATCCCGTTAAATGGCTTGCAAATGTAAGCGGTGTTGTGCTTGTTGCAGGCGGTTATCTTTTGATGAAAAGCAGGATGGAGAAAAAAGACCAGACAAACAGCTATAAAGACTGGTACCTGATCGGTCTTGTTCTTGGCCTTGGTATTTCAGGCATGCTTACTGAAATTACAAGGCTGGCCGGTTGGGCGGTGGGTTCCTACGCCCTTTACTTTATTCATCTTATTTTCGTATTCAACCTGTTTGCGTTTCTGCCCTTCTCTAAACTTGCGCATCTAGTTTACAGAACGCTTGCCATGGCATATGCTGAATACAGCGGCAGAAAATAGTTTCCACCAGGAAATGGCCCTTTTGTGCGATCTCGGCGTCAATCTGCGGGATTTCTTGTGCGGCATACATTGCGTATGCCTCCGCGCAATCTCTTGATTTTTTAGAGCTTGCCCAAAATTGCCGATTTCCTGATTGGAAACTCACCAGTGACCATAATTTGTTTCCGGAAGGACAATAGTTAATAATCTTCGTAAAATTACTGCAATCCGGTAAACTAAAAATGGAGATGGTTTTAAACCATCTCCATTTTTTTATGCTTTAGTTAGAAATTTTTTTCTGCGATTTTCTACCCTTAAGGGGGTACTGAAAAGAGTGTCAGAATAACAATTTCGTAAACTTACTTAAAAATTTATTTTCCGGTAGCTGCTCCATGCAGTTTAACTTCGACCTTTTCGGTCAACCCTGCATAATATTCCTTAAGAATCACAAGTACTTCCTCGCGGCCGAAATGATCCGGAATCGGGGTGTTTTCGGAAAGACCCTTGCGGAGCGCCGTTCCGCTTAAGATAACGCGGTCGGCCTTGGTGTGCGGGCAGGTTCTGTGAGATGCCATGCCGTCGCACTTGAAGCAGTAGAATGTCCAGTCGATCATAAGCGGCTTGCAGAGAAGCGCCTTTCCCGGTTCTTTCGGATGAGGAATCTTGTCAAAAATCGTTTGTGCTTCGAACATGCCATAGAAGTCGCCGACGCCTGCATGGTCACGGCCGATGATCATCCGTGAGCATCCGTAGTTCTGGCGGAATGTTGAGTGAAGAAGAGCTTCTCTCGGGCCTGCATACCGCATGTCAAGAGGATAGCCACCCTGCAGAACATTCTTTTCCACGAAATAATTTTTTACAAGAGCGTCAATGCATTTTACACGAACTTCGGCGGGAATGTCGCCGGGTTTTAAATTTCCAACAAGAGAATGAATGAATACGCCGTCGCACACTTCAACAGCTATCTTGCAGAGATATTCATGCGACCTGTGCATGGGATTCCTGAGCTGAAGGGCTGCGATTTCTTTCCAGCCCCTTTCGTCGAAAATTTTTCTCGATTCGGCAGGTCTCATATACACACCTGCGTATTTTACCGGGAATTCACCCTCGCTTAACACTTTGACAGGGCCTGCAAGGTTGAATTCTTTTTGCTGCATAACCATCTGGACGCCCGGATGATCTTTTTCTGCTATTTTCCAGAATTCTTCGGTTGTCTTGGTGCCTTCACCCATGTAAACTTTTTCGCATTCGAATCTTTTATCTTTATCGGTCATCTCGTATTTCTCAGTGACCTTCATCGTGGCCATAATTTCTTTTGTTTCAGGATCACGTAGCGCGATCTCATCGCCTGTCTTGATGCTGTCGGCATCAGCTTTTGATGCTGAAAGAGTAACAGGAATGGGCCAGAATGTGCCGTCTGCAAGAAGGAATTTTTCACAAACTCCCTTCCAGTCGGCCTTTGTCATGAAACCGGTCAGCGGGCTGAAACCGCCTATTCCCATCATGATCAAGTCTCCGTTTTCACGGGGTGAAACATCAATTGTCTTGAGACCCTTTGCCTTCTTTTTCTCAGCTTCGAGCTCTTTTCCTTCGAGCAAACAGCAGGTCAGGCCTTTTCCGCCATGTGGTGGTATCAAATTCGACATAAAGTTAACTTCTCCTTTCAATGGTTTATTGTTTTTATAAATTAAAAAGCAACGGCTTTTTATGAGATTATTGGTGTATTATAAAGAAGGTTTTTTCTATTAGGAAATGTGATATTTGTCAAGTGTATTTGAATATCGTGAATAAATAATAAAAAATTACAATTTGGCGGAGAGACAGGGATTCGAACCCTGGGTGGAACTTTCGCCCCACACTCGCTTAGCAGGCGAGCGCCTTCGGCCTCTCGGCAATCTCTCCGGGTGTTTATGGCGGAGGGAGTAGGATTCGAACCCACGGAGCCGTTAAGCTCAACGGTTTTCAAGACCGCCTCCTTAAACCACTCGGACATCCCTCCTTTTTGAAGTTTCTCTCCCCTAACACCTTATAATATACAGGTCAAGAATTTTGAGGGTTTTTAAACCGCCATCAGCATGTTGATGGACATATTCGGGCCAATCAAATACCTTCCTATTATAATAGTCTGTTTGAATTATATTTTTTAATCATCGAATATCGGAGACAATGTAAAAAAGAGGTCAACATTATTTTAAACAAATTTAATTAGTTGTTGACATTATTCATGCTTTATGATTTTTATGATTTCCTAAAAACATAGTGTTGTTGGATTATTTAGTTTGAAGGGGATAAAAAAATGAAACAGAAGTATTTGATTGTAAAAGATGATGAAAACAGCAACCTTATAATCAGGGAGCTAGCTGAGCTTGATAAAGAAATGTTTTCAATACTTTGTGAGGAAATATATGAAAAAAATAAAATAAAACATGCTATCCAAAAAGGTAAGGAGGAACTGATATCGGCTCTTCGCACTCATAATTTTTATCCTCCAGGTTTACAGGCTGGTAAAATAGCTGAAGCAGTGATGACTCTCTACAGTTCCGGAAGCGCTCAACCTGTCGAAGTTTATATTGATGATGCTGAACATTTAACAAAGGAACCGATTGAAATTTTAGTAGATGAGCACATCGAAACCGAAACCGAAACCGAGGAAGTTGAGGAAATATTTGAAGAGAGCTTTGATGATAATTATGAGGGAGGAAAGGCGCCCATAAATAATCTTAAATCAAGCATAGCAATTGCTGAAGATGAGTTTGTAGATAATGATGAAGAAATTTAGATGAGATAATGAGATATTGATGCACAGCATCTCTGTATCTTCTTTCCCGGCTTTATTCTGTGATTGTGAACTATAATATTTTATTGACTTATTTTTAACAATATTTAACAATAAAATCGTTTGATTAGCAATAAACGATTATCTTTCCCGGAATTTTTAAAGATTTCGGCAGGAAGCTTAAATGCGGAGCTTCTCGTATAAAAGAAATAATTTTAATTTTTAATCATTTTTCACCTTGTTTCATAAGTCATCCATGCAGGCTGTAATTTGTGCGGTATTTGTTCATTGAAGGCTTTAAGAGAAAGCGAATCGTTTCCCGATTTTTAAATCTTAAGTATCAGGAGACGTTTAATTATTCTCGTGAACAGCCTTAACTTTACAGGTGGTACATTTAGCTACTTTAACAGCATCAGAGGAGGTGCCGATGGAAAAGGAAAGAGATTTTTTTGAAAGGTTAGAGAAAAGAGGAGTCTCACGACGAGACTTCATGAAGTACTGTACATTCCTCACCGCTACTATGGGGCTTTCTTCGTCGTTTGTTCCCAAAGTTGCCGAGGTTTTTGCAGCTCCGGCACAGCGTCCGCCGGTTGTATGGCTTCAGTTTGCGGAATGCACTGGGTGCACGGAATCTTTGTTGAGATCAATGTATCCGGGAATTGACCAGCTTGTTCTTGAGATTCTTTCGATAGAATATCATGAAACAATCATGGCTGCTGCCGGAAAACAGGCCGAAGAGAACCTTGAAAACGCAGTCAAGAAATATGCGGGAAAATTCGTGTGCGTAGTCGAAGGCGCTGTGGCAACCAAATATGACGGAGCATACGGAAAAATTGGCGGAAAAACATTCCTGCAAATAGCAAAAGATGTTTGCCCCAAAGCCGCGGCGGTTATATGCTATGGAACGTGTTCTTCATTCGGAGGCGTTCAGGCCGCTAATCCGAATCCGGGTGGATACAAAGGTGTCGGCGAAGCCATCGGCATCAAGACTTTAAACATTCCCGGATGTCCTCCCAACCCTGTCAATCTGGTTGGAACCATAGTAAGCTATCTCCTGCTCGGCAAACTTCCTGCTCTTGATAATCTCGGAAGGCCCATGTTTGCCTATGGAAAATCGATTCATGATCAGTGCCCGAGAAGATCCCATTTCGAGAACAAGGAATTTGTAGAAGAATTCGGATCAAAGGAAGCGGCAATGGGATATTGTCTCTACAAAATGGGATGCAGAGGGCCTGAAACATTCAACAACTGCCCGACAGCTAAATTCAATGACGGCACAAGCTGGCCGGTTGAAGCTGGTCATCCCTGCCTTGGATGCAGCGAACCGAATTTCTGGGACAAGATGAGCCCCTTCTACAAGGAAATGTAGGCAACACTTTTTCTAATTAATAAAAATCCTTTTCGAAAAAGGGAGGAGATAATATGGGTGATAGAATTACGATAGATCCGATTACCAGAATAGAAGGCCATCTTCGAATCGAAGTCGAGGTAGCCGGAGGCAAGGTAGTTAATGCCTGGAGTTCAGGTCAGATGTTCAGGGGTATTGAGATGATTTTACAGGGCCGCGACCCACGTGATGCCCAGCATTTCGTTCAACGTTCCTGCGGAGTCTGAACGTATACACATGCTCTGTCCTCGGTGAGGGCAGTCGAAGATGCAGTAAAAGTCAAAATCCCGAAAAATGCGCGCATAATCAGAAATCTTCTTCATGGCGCACAATTCCAACACGACCACATAGTTCATTTTTACCATCTCCATGCTCTTGACTGGGTCGATATAGTAAGCGCGCTCAGCGCAGATCCTGCCAAAACTGCGGCGCTGGCCGATAATGTGAGCAATGCGCCATGGGGTGGTACGGTATATTACAAGGAAGTCCAGCAGAGGATTAAAACATTTGTTGACAGCGGACAGCTTGGCCCCTTCAACAATGCTTACTGGGGGCATCCAGCCTACAAGCTTCCGCCCGAAGCAAACCTGATGGCGACAGCCCATTATATTGAAGCACTGAAACTCCAGGCAAAAACCGCCAGAATGCATGCCATTTTCGGAGCAAAGAATCCGCATCTGCAGTCACTTGTAGTCGGAGGAGTGACATGCGTGGCGGATCTTACACCGGACAGGATTGCTGAATTTCTGTATCTCTGCAATGAGACGCAGGAATTTGTCAACAAGGTATATATTCCCGACCTGCTGGCAGTTGCTTCATTCTACAAGGATTGGGGCGCAATAGGCGGCACGACAAACTTCCTTGCATGGGGCGATCTTCCAATGGGAGATAATGAACCCGAGAGCCTTTTTATGCCGAGGGGCGTCATAATGAAGAGAGATATCGCCGGCATGAAGATGGCGGTTCAGGACAAGGTGACGGAACACGTAGCGCACGGATGGTACGAGAATGGAGGCGCAAAACATCCATATACGGGCGAGACAAAACCGAAACATGGCAATTATGATACGGACAAGAAATACTCATGGTTCAAGGCTCCGCGCTATGACGGCGAACCCTGCGAAGTCGGCCCGCTTGCGCGTGTTCTCGTTGCCTATGGAAAAGGCAAGAAAGAGATAAAGGATCTTGTCGATGGCACGCTCAAGAAACTGGGCGTTCCTGTTCAGGCTCTCTTTTCCACCCTTGGGAGGACTGCGGCAAGAGGTCTTGAGACAGTTGCAATAGGTAATGCAATGCCTGGCTGGATAATGGAACTTATTGATAATCTGAAAAGCGGCGATACCAAGACCTACACGGCGTGGGAAATGCCGAAAAGCGGTATGGGCGTCGGTCTGAATGACGTTGCCAGAGGATCTCTCGGCCACTGGATTCAGATTGAAAACAAGGTTATCAAAAATTACCAGTATGTCGTTCCTTCAACATGGAATCTTGGGCCAAGATGCGAAAAAGGGAAACTGGGTCCTGTTGAGGAGTCTCTTATCGGAACCCCTGTTGCAGATCCCAAGAAGCCTCTTGAGATTCTGCGCACGGTACATTCATTTGACCCGTGTATTGCATGCGGCGTGCATGTAATTGATCCGGAATCAAATCAGGTTTACGATATAAAAGTTCTGTAATCATTTTATTATGATTCATCCCTTCGGTTTTCACAATGTGCGGAAGACCGAAGGGATTTTTTTTGCCTTTAAAGGTTTTTTTAATAACATGTTCTTGATTCGCCGGATGAAAGACTATATGAGAAAGCGGTACAATTTATTGCGAAACTGCCATAAATGACAGCTTCGTAAAAAGTCCGATTTCTTCGTTGCGCTTCATCCCGTTGCGATTGCGGCGTACGATAACTACTCCTCATCACACGGTATTCGCGACGCCTTGAACTTGAACTTTTTACTTTGCCGTCTGAATTCTGACTTTTTGCGAGTTCATCATAAATGAATTAATCCGAAAGATACGAAATGAAACAAAAACATATCATGATTCTTGGAGTAGGCTGCATACTTTTTACAGATGAAGGCTTTGGCATACGAGTTATTGAAAAAATACAAGAGCTTTACGAATTTCCGGAGAATGTCTCGATAGTTGACGGGGGTGTTCTGGGGATAAATCTCCTGGGTGTTATCTCTGCAGCCGATCACCTTATTGTGGTGGATGCCATCAGGAACAAAGGTGAAGCAGGATCTCTTTACCGTCTTGAGGGAGATGCCATTCCGGAACGGATAAGGGCCAAAAACTCTCTTCACCAGATCGATTTTCTTGAGGCA
>Ga0209287_10000682_pt1 | contig 19152 bp, 17 predicted proteins | sample PPLLak3cmMay2015_2_FD_187255 | JGI IMG/M metagenome (GOLD analysis project Ga0209287, IMG submission 187255) | Freshwater sediment microbial communities from Prairie Pothole Lake near Jamestown, North Dakota, USA - PPLs Lake P8 Core (1) Depth... | ecosystem: Environmental > Aquatic > Freshwater... | reverse complement strand
CGCTGAGCACGGCCTGAACGAAGAGGAATATCAAAAAATAATCGAAATCCTGGGGCGGGAACCGAATTATACCGAACTGGGCATATTCTCGGTCATGTGGTCCGAGCATTGTTCTTATAAAAATTCAATAAAACTGCTGAAAACTCTACCCCGCGATGGCGAGGCGCTTCTGGCCAAGGCCGGCGAGGAGAATGCCGGAGCGATCGATATCGGCGACGGCCTGGCCGTGGTTTTCAAAATCGAATCGCATAATCACCCGTCGGCTGTGGAGCCATATCAAGGGGCCGCGACCGGAGTGGGGGGTATCCTGAGAGATATCTTCACTATGGGGGCCCGCCCGATCGCATCGCTCGATTCCCTCCGTTTTGGCAATCCCGATAATCCCCGGGTGAGATATCTTGTCGACGGCGTCGTGCGGGGAATCGGCGATTATGGAAATTCTTTCGGCGTCCCGACCGTAGCCGGGGAAACCTATTTCGACGAAGCCTACACCGGCAACCCGCTGATTAACGCCATGGCCATTGGCATAGTTAAGCATGACAGCATGGTTTCGGCGGTGATTAAAGGGGATGGTAACCCGGTCATGATTGTCGGCTCGAAAACCGGCCGTGACGGTATCCACGGCGCCACCTTTGCCTCGGTTGAATTGTCCGATGAATCCGAAAGCAAGCGCTCTTCGGTGCAGATTGGTGACCCGTTCACGGAAAAGCTCTTATTGGAAGCGACTCTTGAAATAATCGAAAAAGATTTGGTGGTCGGAATCCAGGATATGGGAGCGGCCGGGATTACCTGTTCCTGTTCGGAAATGTCGTTCAAGGGGAATTCCGGCGTTGCCATAGATATCGATAAAGTCCCGGTCCGGGAAAAGAACATGACTCCGTATGAAATCCTCCTGTCCGAATCGCAGGAGCGGATGCTGGTTTGTGTCAAGAAGGGGAAAGAAGCGGAAGTCCGAAAAGTTTTCGATAAATGGGAACTGGATTCGACCATTATCGGCGAAGCAAATTCCAGCGGGCTTTTTACGGTCCGCCTGAAGGGCGAAACCGTGGCTGAAATTCCGTCGCATTATCTGGCACTCGGCGGCGGAACCCCGGTGTACACCCGTGAAACCGAAAGGCCGGAACATATCGACCGGCTGGCGAAAATAAACTTGAGTGAATATCCCACCAATCGTCACTGGAACAGCGATCTCTTAACGCTATTGGCGGCTCCGAATATCTGCGAAAAGTCCTGGGTGTTCGAGCAGTACGATTCGATGGTCCGAACCAATACGGCAATCGGGCCCGGTTCCGATGCGGCGGTGCTGAGAATCCGCAAGACCTACAAGGCGATTGCATCATGCACTGACTGCAACGGGCGGTACTGCTATTTGAATCCCCGCCTGGGGGCGATGCAGGCGGTGGCCGAATCGGCCCGGAATGTCACCTGCGCGGGGGCCCGTCCGGTGGCGATCACCAACTGCCTGAATTTCGGAAATCCCTATAAGCCGAAGATTTATTACAGTTTCGCCGAAGCCATTGCCGGTATGGGGGAAGCCTGCCGGGTATTCGATACTCCGGTTACCGGAGGGAATGTCAGCTTCTATAATGAGGACCCCGAACGGGCGGTATTTCCGACTCCGACTATCGGGATGCTCGGCATAGTCGACCATATCGATCATATCACCACCATGACCTTCAAGGATGACGGCGACTGGATTTATCTGCTGGGAAAAAATAAGGAAGAGCTGGGGGCTTCGGAATATCTCCATACCATCTTCGGCAAAACCACGGGACCGGTCCCGGAACTGGATTTGCAGTTCGAGAAGAAGCTGCAGGATACGCTCCGTGAAGCCATCAAGCTCGGTATCGTTAAATCGGCTCATGATTGCGCCGATGGCGGCCTGGCGGTAACTCTGGCGGAATGTTGCATCGGTGATCGCGAAAATATGCGGGGAGCCATAATCAAACTGGATGACCGTATCCGTCCCGACTGCCTTTTGTTCGGAGAAACCCAGTCGCGGATTATCGTGTCGGTGCATAAGGATGAAGCGGCCCGGCTGACCGATGCTTTCATGAAAGCCAATATTCCGATCAAGCTCATTGGAGAAGTCGGCGGAAACGCCCTGCGAATCAACGATTATATTTCCGTGCCGTTGACCAGGATGGCTGAGGCTTATTACGAAAGCCTGCGGAAAATCCTGGCCCGGGCATAGGCTGAAACGCATTCCTAATCCGATTGCCTTTTGGGAGGTTAATCGTTATAATTCTTCCCTATGGCGGTCTATTTTTTCTCCGATGTTCATCTGGGAGCTGAAAAACCGGAACGGGAGGCTGTAAAGCTGTCCAAGCTGTATGCCCTGCTCGATATGATAAAAGCGGACGGCAGCAAAGCCTTTATTCTCGGCGACCTGTTCGATTTCTGGTTCGAATACAAGCATGCTATTCCCAAAGAGCATCTTCAGGTGGTGTTCCGACTGGCCCAACTGGTCGAAAAAGGGGTCGAGATACATTATATATCCGGCAATCATGATTTTTGGCTGGGAGAGTATTTGAGCCGGGAAATCAAGATCAATATTCATCGGGATTATTTCGAAACGGTGGAAGATGGCAAGCGGCTGTTTTTGATTCATGGCGACGGGCTGTCGCCGTCGGACTGGAAATACCGCGTCCTCAAGAAAATCCTTCGAAATCGCATCAATATCTGGTTGTACCAGAAAGTCCCGCCCGACTGGGGAATTCCGCTGGCGAAATATGTGTCGAGTTCTTCGCGGACCCACACGGGTAAACGAAGTCAGAAGTTTCTGCAGGATTACCGCGAATACGCTTCGGAAAAGGCCCGAAAAGGTTACGATTATATTCTAATAGGGCATACGCACGTGCCGGAGCAAATGGAATTCGATCATGGGACATATATCAATACCGGTGATATGTTTGTAAATTTCAGTTACGCCCGTCTTGAAAACGGCAAAATTACGCTGGAATATATTTAGTCGTACGAATCATGCAAATAATCAGATCGATCGATAAATTGCAGAAAATCTGCCGGGCGAAAGCCAAAACCGGCAAGGTCGGACTGGTCCCGACTATGGGTTTTCTTCACGAAGGGCATCTGTCGCTGATAAAGCAGGCCCGGAAGTTATCCGATTTCGTGGTGGTGACGATTTTCGTCAACCCGGCGCAGTTCGCTCCGCATGAAGACCTCAAGAAATATCCCCGTGATGAAAAGGGGGATATTGCCAAAATCCGTAAGGCCGGAGCCGATGCCGTGTTTATTCCGAAGGTGGAAGATATTTACCCGGACGATTTTCAGACCCATGTGAATATCGAGAAGATTACCGAAGTCCTCGAAGGTAAATCCCGTCCGGGGCATTTCAAAGGGGTTGCAACAGTGGTGGCCAAGCTGTTCAATATGACGCGGCCGGATGTCGCAGTATTCGGGCAGAAAGATTACCAGCAGGCGGCGGTATTGAAACAAATGGTCAAAGACCTTAATTTCCCGATCAAAATAATAATTGCTCCGACGGTCCGGGAAAAGGATGGTCTGGCGATGAGTTCCCGGAACAAGTATTTCAATCCGGATCAGCGCAAGGAAGCGGTTTGCCTGTACCGCGCTTTGGTTCATGCGAAGAAAATGATTCGGAGTGAGAAAATCAGAGATACGCAAGAGCTCATAAAGGAAATGAAAAAGGTCATAAAGTCGGTTTGCCCGACTGCGGAGGTCGATTACATCGCTTTCACCGATTTCGATTCGCTGCAGGCCGTAAAGAATGTCGATAAAAATACCATCTGCTCCCTGGCCGTGAAGGTTCATGGGGTAAGATTGATTGATAATATGAGGATGGGATAAACGAATCTTAATTTTCTTTAAAACGTAGATTAAGTTGGTTGACAACCTGACTGAAATAGTTATCTTTTAGGTCGAGATGAGACAAACGCGGATTCCGACCCCGAGAGTTGCCACCCTCACTGCAATCATCGGATTCATTTTTATCGTTTTTGTCCCCAGCGCCTTTGCGCAGGATTGGGGCGGACAGGTTTTCATCAAGGACCGCCTGACGGTCGTGGTGGAAATCATAGTCTTTTCGGCTGCCATCCTCCTCTATACCCGGTGGGCACGAAAAGGGAAGAAGCTCTTTGTCCGAAAAATCGCCGGAATCGACGCGATCGAAGAAGCGGTCGGACGGGCCACCGAAATGGGGAAACCGGTATTATTTGTCCCGGGAATCGGAGATGTCGAAGATATCGAAACGATTGCCGGGATTTCTATTTTGGGAAGGGTGGCTTCGGTGGTGGCGCAATACGACGCTCCCTTGATGGTCCCGACCCGCTATCCGGTGGTCCTGGCGGCCTGTCAGGAAGTGGTTGAACAGGCCTATGTCGAAGCCGGAAGAAAAGACGCATATAATGAGGAAATGGTTCGGTATGTTGCCGGGGAACAGTTCGCCTTTACGGCGACCGTAAACGGAATGATGATGCGGGATAGACCCGCCGCCAATATTTATATGGGGGCGTTTTTCGCCGAATCGCTGCTTCTGGCCGAAACGGGCAATGCCGCCGGTTCGATTCAGATTGCCGGGACGGCTCGACCGGAACAACTTCCGTTTTTCATTGCCGCTTGCGATTTTACTCTGATGGGGGAGGAGCTTTACGCGGCATCGAGTTACCTTTCGCATGAGCCGCTCATGCTGGGAGGATTGAAGGGTCAGGATTTTATCAAGGTGATTATAATTATCGCGATATTGCTTGGGACGATTTTAATGACCTTTGGCTACGGCGACTGGTTTAAAGCGATATTTGATGTACCTTAAGGATTTATGAAACGTACAGTCCCTCTTTTGACCGCATTTCTTTCCGGCCTGGCGCTGGTGGTCAGCTTTTTCTTCAATCCCGACAGGATTTTCCTCGGTGATATCCAGGAAGTTGTCCTGCAGTGGATGACCATTATCGGCGGATTCGCCCTGGTCCTGGGAGTCCATTCCATCATTAAAGTCAATATGGCCAAGGTAATCCGGAAAGATTCGGAATGGTTCTACAAGCTCGCGACGGTGGTTTCAGTGATCGTGATGGCACTACCGGCCATGCTGCCGAATTCGTGGAGCCCATTATTCGGAAACGGGCAGGGTTCGATTTATAACTGGCTTTTTGAGTATGTCGATTCACCCATGATGGAAACGATGTTCGCCATGCTGGCCTTTTATATCGCGTCGGCGGCGTATCGGGCTTTCCGCGCCCGTAATACCGAGGCGACATTATTATTAATTACGGCAACGCTGGTGATGCTCTGGCGTGTCCCGATGGGCGAGGCTTTCTTAAGATTGTTCAGCGACAAGCTTCCTGATTACATCAATATGTTCGTCATGAATGGATTCAATGTCTCGGTACAGCGGGGGATTATTATCGGCGCCGCACTCGGAGGGGCCGCGATGTCGCTGCGGATAATCCTCGGCATCGAACGCACTTACATGGGGAAGAACTGATGCCGGGAATCTGGGATAAAATCGCGACTATCGACCGCCGCTGGATTTATTTTCTGATGGCGCTGTCGATATTATTCCCGACCATATTCGTCTTCAAGTTCCCGGTAGAGATAACGGTCGAGGCCCGGCAGTTGTACGACGCCATCGATGCTCTTCCGGACAGTTCGATCATAATGCTAACGTTCGATTATTACCCCTCGGCTCGTGCCGAAACGGAACCGATGTCGAAAGCGGCGCTGCGTCATATGTTTTCCAAAGATATGCAAATCGTCACACTTTCCAATATCCCGCTGGGCGGACCGACCATGGCGGAAAATACCACGCGAGAAATCGCAATGGAATTCAACAAAGTGTACGGCGTCGATTATGTCAACCTGGGTTATAAAGCCAATTATGTGGCGGTGATGCAGGGGATGGCGTCGTCGATCGAATCGATTTTCCCGACCGACTGGACGGGAACTCCGTTATCGGAATTACCCCTGATGCTAAAAGTGAAAAATTACCGCGATATCAGTTTTATTTATGTAGTCGCGGATAACGCCACGGTCGATTACTGGATTTCCATCGTCAACGCCCAGTATGGAATTCCGGTCGGAGCCGGAGTAACCGCGGTCAGCGCTCCGAAAATGTACGCTTTCGTGGAATCGGGACAAATGACCGGTTTACTGGGAGGAATGAAAGGGGCCGCCGAATACGAACGCCTGATTAACCATGAAGACATGGCCATGCGGGGAATGGATGCTCAGTCGATGGCTCATTTCACGATTATTTTCCTGGTTATAATCGGGAATATCGGGATGTTCGTGATGTCTGCGCCGAAATCGAGAATCGGAACGAAAAGGGATTAATGCCATGACTTTCTGGGAACATTTTCAAATCTGGCTGCGGGCGTACTTGATCCTGTCGCTTTTTTCGTTCATGTACCGTGACAATAAATTCTATAAATTTTCGGAACATGTTTTCGCCGGTTTGTCCGCAGGATATTATGCCGGTTTAATCTGGCATACGGTGATTATCCAGCAGTTAATCGACCCGATGTTTGTCGACGGCAAGTGGTACCTCGTGTTTCCGGGGATATTGGGTATCCTGATGTTCGCGCGATTATCGCGCAACTATACCTGGGTGAGCCGGGTTTCGCTGGCCTTCGTGATGGGGAGTACGGCGGGGATTTACCTGATAAGCAACCTCCACGGGCTGGTGTTGAAACAATCGGCGGCGACCATGATTTCATTTGCGGATCGGGGAGGATTCGCCGCGACGGTTCTCCAGGTGCTGGTGGTCGTCGGTGTTATCACGACTCTCGTGTATTTTTATTTTTCGAAAGAGCATAAGGGATTTCTTGGAGGGACGGCGCGGGTCGGTATCTGGTTTATCATGATCGCCTTTGGGGCGCATTTCGGATACACAGTAATGGGGCGCATTTCGCTTTTAATCGGGCGGATTCAGTTTCTGGTTTTCGACTGGTGGGGCGGGTCGATCAGATCGCTGTTTTAGTCACAAAGAATAATTCCTCCTTCTGCCACGTGTTAGAAAATCAAATATACTGCCAGTGCAAGAGCTGCAAGAGTACTAATCTGACCCACTTTAGATAGACTATATTGATTCTTCGGCCGATTATAAGGTCGAATCAGATGCGGATCATTTGCGCTTCCTTCGAGTTCCAGGCCAACCCCCTCAACAATAAGAGAAATTCTAATGGCCCATACACTTTCATGGAAATAAATCCGGTAGCGAGTCCCGATAGATGAATAATTCGAATTATATGATTTCAAATACAATGACACTGTATGATAACCGCCATGCGTGGTTGAGTAATAGTATTCAAGCTTTTCATAATCATTTTCAAATTGTGCCCCGAAATCAAATCCCCATCTGGCACTAGAATAATCGCCGAGTTTTATTTTAGTGTTCTTTAAAGAGAGTAAGAAGGAAGTGTAAGGTAAGAACCTGCCTGACACATTCTTTATATATCTAAGTTTTAATGCTTCATTGAAATAATAACCATTTTTTGGATTTCCTTCAAATGAAGATGAGATTTCGTAGGTACTATTGGGAGTTGAAACTCCGGCAGATAAACCCCATCCCAATAGAAGGCCTTGTTTATTCTTAATCCCAGGGGACTTCGAACTATAGTAACCTGCTGCAGGAAACCATAACTCCATACCCAATCCAACATGAATTGGGGCAATATATTCCCATCTCGACAACTTACCGGTTTGATTGTCATTTTTTGTATAAAATGCTTCTAAATCTATCCGCCAAAAATCGATTATTTCTTCCGGCAAAATAATATACAAATATCCTCGAAGAACATCGCGGCCCAATGGATTCAAAAGCACCTTGCTGGAATCGAGAAACTGTCGAGCAGTGTCAAGAAAAATGATATTATTCAATTCATAGGATTGAGAACTAAATTTGATCGAATCGATAACACAATTTCGGAATTGGAATTTGTAGTTGTAAAAGACCGAATCATTTATAGATACAGGAAATATATTGCCATTAAAACTTGGGATATTTTCCATTTCCTGAGGATAAGCGGTTTCGTAAATAACTCCGATTAATAATACCAGGATCAAAAGACATGAGAATTTCTTGACCAAAAACATAATTTATAATATGGATTACATGGCAAAAGACAACTCATAGTTCTTAAAGTGATTTAGTTTTGCGAATCCACCCTGACGTCAATTTTCCCTTAAATATTTTCATTCTCATATTTTTAACTTTTGACTGGATTTAAGGGGGGATTCTTATATATTGTCTGACATAAAATTATGCCTTCAGATTTAAAAATAATTATACCGGTTGCGGGAGTCGGAACTCGGCTCCGGCCACATACTTATACCATTCCCAAGCCCCTTTTGCCGGTGGCGGGGAAAGAGATGCTGGCCCATGTGGTGGATCCTCTGGCTGAGCTGGAGCCGACGGAGATGGTATTCGTTATCGGCTATTTGGGGGACCAGATTGTCCAGTTTGTCCGGCAGCGATACAGTTTCAAGGCCACTTTCGTGGAACAGAAAGACCTATTGGGTCTTGGATTCGCTATTAAGGTCGGTCTGGATGTTATAGACCCGGGGCGGCTCCTGATTGTTCTTGGGGATACCATAGCCCGAACCAATTTCGCCGATTTTATCACCGAAGGGGATGCCATCGGGCTGAAACGGGTCCGGGATCCCCGCAGGTTCGGAATCGCGGTTATCCAAAATAACCGTATCGTGGAATTTGAAGAAAAACCGGCCAATCCCCGGTCGGACCTGGCCATAATCGGCCTGTATTATTTCGAAGATTCCAATATTCTCCGCAAACATGTCGAGAAACTGATTGATTCCGGAAAGACCACCAGGGGGGAAATTCAATTAACGGATGCGCTCGATATAATGGTCCGCAACGGGAACACGTTTCGCCCGTTTGAAGTGGAAGGTTGGTACGACTGCGGGAAAAAGGAAACAATGCTGGCGACCAACCGCGACCTATTGGACCATTGCAGTGAAGTTGCCGATTACCCGGGCTCGATTATCATTCCCCCGGTTTATATTGATCCGTCGGCTCGTGTCGAAGATTCCATTATCGGGCCGCACGTGACCATCATGCACGATGCCGTTGTTCAGAGATCGATAATCCGTAATTCCATTATTTCGCGCGACGCGGTTGTGGAACAAGCCCTGCTCGATGAGTCACTGATCGGCGAACGAGCAAGGATTTGCGGACGGTCCGATAAACTGAATGCCGGAGATTCTTCTGAAATTTGTTGATTTCCTTTTATTTCTATTGAGGGGAGCATATGACAGAAAAAAGCTATCTTTTTACTTCCGAATCGGTGACTGAGGGGCATCCCGATAAAGTCTGCGACCAAATCTCCGATGCCGTTCTTGACGAAGTCCTTCGCCAGGACCCCAAAGGGCGCGTGGCCTGCGAATGTTTCGTGACCATCGGGCTTGCCATTGTCGGGGGTGAAATCAGTACAATTGGTTATGTAGATATTCCGAAGTTGGTAAGGAATCTCGTGCGCGATATCGGCTATGTCAATCCCCAGTTCGGATTCGAATACAAATCTCTGGCAATCCTGAACGCGATCGGATCACAGTCTCCGGATATCGCACAGGGGGTCGATATCGGCGGAGCCGGTGACCAGGGGTTGATGACCGGTTATGCCTGCCGAGAGACCGAAGAACTGATGCCGATGCCAATCATGCTGGCCCATAAATTGACCCGCAGGCTTGCTCATGTCCGCAAAAACCGTGTCCTGCCGTTCCTGGGCCCGGATGGAAAATCTCAGGTGACCATAGAATATTTGGAAGGGAAACCGAAAAGGGTTGACGCTGTCGTGGTCTCCGCTCAGCACAGTGAAGATATCCTCGATGAATCAAAGAAGAAAATCACGGAAGAAGCCCGGCAGCAGATAATCGAAAACATCATTCGTCCGGTCGTTCCGGGGGAAATGATAGATAAGAAGACACGCTTTTTTATCAACCCGACAGGTAAATTTGTAATTGGCGGTCCGCAGTCCGATACCGGTATGACCGGACGTAAGATCATTGTCGACACCTATGGCGGCATGGCCACGCATGGGGGGGGAGCGTTTTCCGGAAAAGATCCGACCAAGGTCGACCGTTCGGCCTCATACATGTGCCGCTACATCGCGAAAAATATCGTGGCGGCTGGACTGGCCGAGAAATGCACTATTCAGGTCGCGTACGCGATCGGGGTTGCCGAGCCGGTGTCGATTATGATATTCACCGACGGTACATGCAAAGTTACCAATGTGCAATTGGTAAATATAGTGAAAAAGCACTTCGATCTTACCCCGAAAGGAATCATCGATACGCTGGATTTAAGGCGGCCGATTTATCTGAAAACGGCTGCGTACGGTCACTTCGGCCGGACGGAACCGGAATTCAGCTGGGAAAAGACCGACAAAGTCGACGAAATACTCAAGGATGTATGATATGAGAAATATTAAGCATGATGTTGCCGACATGAAGCTGGCTGCGAAAGGGAAACTGCGGATCGAATGGGCCGAACAGAATATGCCGGTTCTACGACTGATCCGGGAAAGATTTAGGAAAGATAAACCGTTGAAAGGGGTAACCCTGGCCTGCTGTCTGCATGTCACGACCGAAACGGCGAATTTAATGATAACCCTGAAGGCCGGAGGTGCCGACGCCGCCCTGTGTGCTTCCAATCCTTTATCCACCCAGGATGACGTGGCCGCATCGCTGGTGCAGGATTACGGCATTCCGGTATTTGCAATTCGGGGCGAAAACAATAAGGTGTATTATCAGCATATAAATTCGGTGCTCGATATGCATCCGCAAATAACCATGGATGACGGTGCCGATCTGGTGTCGACGCTCCATTCCGGGCGGAAAGAGCTTCTTCCGGAAATAATCGCAGGGACCGAAGAGACCACCACCGGGGTGATTCGCCTTAACGCCATGGCCAAAGACGGCGCCTTGCAGTTTCCCATCGTCGCCGTGAACGATTCCAAAACCAAACATTTCTTCGATAATCGTTACGGTACGGGACAGTCGACCATCGACGGTATTTTGCGTGCCACAAATCATCTCCTGGCCGGTTCGAATGTGGTAGTTGCTGGGTACGGATGGTGCGGACGGGGGTTTGCGGTACGGGCCAAGGGAATGGGAGCCAATGTTATCGTCACCGAGGTTGATCCGGTGAAGGGAATCGAAGCGGCGATGGATGGTTTCCAGGTCATGCCGATGGCTCAAGCGGTTCGTATCGGTGATGTTTTCGTCACTCTGACCGGTGATATTAATGTCGTCCGGATGGAGCATTTCGAAAAGATGAAGAACGGAGCGATAGTCTGCAATTCGGGGCATTTCAATGTCGAACTCGACCTGGCGACGCTCGAGAAGAAAAAGTCGAAGAAACGCCGCGTCAGGGATTACGTCGATGAATTCACTTTAAAAAACGGTAAACGGGTTAATATCCTCGGTGAGGGCCGTTTGATAAACCTGGCGGCCGCCGAAGGGCACCCGGCCATGGTGATGGATATGTCGTTTGCCAACCAGGCCCTGGCTGCCGAATATATTACCCGCAACTACGAGAAACTCGATAATCGCGTCTATACCGTGCCGGAAAAACTCGACAACGAAATCGCCCGGTTGAAATTGAAATCCATGGGGATTTCAATCGATCGACTTACTCCGGAGCAGAAAAAGTATCTCGCTTCCTGGGAAATGGGGACCTGATAACAGGCTCATTTATTTTCTATTTGCATGAGTCGCATGAAGGCGAACAGGAATATCCGGAAATTCGGCCGCATATCGTTCATATTATTCATACTGCTGTTATCATTGATATCTGCCGCCGATGAAACCCCGCATTATGGCTTTGTTGCCGGAGCAATCTATCCTCCGCTCGATGAAGCGGAAATAACCGGTTCGGTAATTCTCACCCCGTTGCTGAAAATCGAAGGTGATACCGCCCTGCGTAAGGATGAAAACATTCTTCCGATATATATCCGGCGGATGTTCAAGGGGAGATTTTTCTGCGACAGCATCCCCGCGGGTTTTTATGAAGCGGTCCTGAACGGAGTCGCTTACGATTCGAGCTTTCAGGTCGCGGCACGGTGTGTCGAGCAAAAACTGGTAAATTTCCGCGTGGCCCCGGATTCGGTATCGTTGTTGTTCGCGAGATTGAAAAGGGATTATGACGACGAATTTTCAAGCGAACGATTATTATGGCCCGAAATTATTCGCCCGGATACAGCCGAAACCCTTGCCGTTAGAGGAATCTACGATGACCGTTCCTATTTTGAAATATATAACGATGTCATTCTCAGAAAACGCGGGTATCTCTTTAAGTATAAGGCCGATTATTCAAAGGAGGGAGATGTCAAGGCGTTGAACCTGTCGATATTTTCGAATCGCTTTTACTTTGGTCAGGATAACAATCTGGATGTTTCGTACAATCTTGAAAACAGCGATGTTGTCGTCAAATTAATGCCGAGTATCAGGGAATCATCCGGCGCAGATTTCACATATCGTCAGCCCGTCTTTGCTTTATTCAACATTCCGATATCAAGGCAAGTGCAAAACATCCGGTTTATTGCCGGAGATACCGCGATTTACAAGGTGGTTGCGAATTCTTTGAATTTCGATATTGAAGAAATTCAGCCGGGTGAAGTTATGCTGTATCGGGAAAGGGAGTATATTCCCATCGAGGAATAACTATTTTGGGGCCCGCCACATTATTGTAAATCCGATCAGAAGGAACGCTCCGTTAATCAGCCAGGCGGCCATATCCGGCGACAGTTTTTCGCTGTACCCCAGGGATTGTACGACTTTAAAGCTGACGAAATATAACAGGGCTACTCCGGCTCCGAATGCGATCGAAAACGCGATACCCCCTCGCTTGGGATTCGAGGCCAGCGGAACGCAGATGAATATCACGATAAACGAAATGAAAGGATACGAAAACTTGAATTTCAGATCGACCAGTTCACGAACGTATGGTCCCCCGGTTCGTTTCATGACTTCGATATAGTTTTGCAGTTCCTCGTAGCCCATATCTTCGGGATGCCCCAAAGGCCTTTCGAAATCGCTGGGCTTGTCCTCGATGAAGGCCGCCGAAAGGGAATCGAAAGTGCTGTATTGTTCGGTGGTATCCTCGAAGGTCCTCCGAACCCCGTTATAAAGCATCCAATTCCGGGAGGTATACACGATTTTGTCCGCGGTAATCAATTCGGCCAGACGTCCTTCCTCGGATCGATAAATCTTGATTTGCTTTCCCTCACGCTTGGGAATGTCGTACGACCGGATCACGAAGAAAAGACTGGGATTTACCTGACGGTACAAATCGTTGGCTCGAAGCTGGTCGGCGCGGGAACGCTTCTTAATGGTGTATTCCTTCATTTCCACCCGTTTCTTGTTTCCGGGAGGAAAGATAACTTCATTGAAATATATATGGGCGACGCTCAAAATAAAGGTGAATAACAGCAATGGAGCGGCGATACGATACAATGATATCCCATTGGACTTCATGGCCAGGATTTCCAGGCGTCGGGCGAGAATTCCGATTGAAGTCAGCGCCGCCAATAAAACGAAGACCGGGAGAAACGACTTAATCACCCAGCCGGCGAAATAGACATAATATATTGCGATATCCATTAAGGCGACTTCATGATCGATAAAACTGCGAAGCTCCTCGACCATATTGATTGCGACAATAAGGATACCGATACCGATACTAATCATTAACAGCGATGCGATAAAGTAACGCAATAAATAGCGGTCGAGGACTTTTATCATATCGCCTATTTCCTGAAGAAATTAAACAACGGCTTTTCGGTTATCACCTTGACGAGGAGGTACAGCCCCATCCCGCCGATCGACAGGTTGGCGGTCCACATCCCCCAAAACGGAGAGAGCATACCCCGGTCGGACAGGTCTTCCCCTCCGATCAAAGACGCCCAATAGAAGGTGAAGATTAAAAGCGAAATCGATATGGATATGCCCATTCCGCCGCGACGGGAAAGAATTCCCAGCGGGGCGCCGATGAGCACGAAGGCAAACGATGCCGCCGGAATCGAATACTTTTTGTATATTTCTATGGTGTACTTATTGGCGACTTTATGCTGCTCTTTAATTTGATTTCCTTCCCGCTGGAGTTTGCGCAGCAGGCCATTACTTTCTATCCTCATTGCTTTCAATAATTCAATCACGGACTTCGTGCTGTCTTCCGCGGCGGTAAGAGTATCTGCGAATAGCGCGGCCATGACATTATGCACCGAATTTGTCATCCTCTCTCGAAACGGCTCTACGGCGGTATAGGCTTTGTCGACGGTTTCCTGCATCTGGTTGATGTTCATCTCTCGATCGCTGCGGAAACTGGTTTCGGTTCGTTTCAACTCCGAGCCAACTCCCCCGATATATATGACATGTTCGTTGAAGTCTATTTTCTGATAATTTTCGGGATTACGGCTGTCGAGCATATGCATTTCGCCGTTGTACAGAGTAAGTTGTACCGTCTGGCCGTTATCGATGAATTTCATCAACCCCGATTTGGCGATTATGATCCTGGGGTTATTGGGATCTTTGGTTTCGGATATGCGGATGCCTTCGACCTCGGAGGTCGTATGATTGATCTTATCCATTAATATGATATATCCTTCGATATCGGTTATAAAAACCCCTTCACGGAAGGAGAGGGTCGGCCGCATCGAGCGGATATCCCCGCTTAACAACCGGGCACGGTGATTCAATTCCGGAAGGACTTTATCCGAAAATTCAATCATCAAAACCGTCAATATCCCGGCCGCAATCAAAAGCGGCGTCAAAACCCGCATTAGGTTGACTCCGGAAGTCTTAATCGCCGTAATTTCGGAATCCGAAGTCATTCTTCCGAAAGTTAGCAAAGTCGCGACCAAAACTCCCATCGGGACCGAAAGGGCGATCATCCAGGCCAAGTTCAAAAAAATCAATTCCAGGACTATCCAGACAGAAATATCCTTGTCGATTACCATTTCCACTATTCGCGGGATTATCTCAAGAATCAGAATGAAAGTAATAACCAAAAAGGAAAAGATAAACGGGGGAATGTGTTCTCGTAATATATAGCGATTCAATATCTTCATAGCCGTTTCGAATATATATCTTATACACACCGGTTGCCAGTAAAAATCCCTTTACCCGGGGCGCTCCTTTTTATATCTTGCTATCAGGTTATGTCGGAAGAAACACCCAGAATTGTCGATTTTATTCCTTTTGAAGCGGTGACCGTTTTTCTGGTCGTCCGGCGAAAGGATGTCAAGGAATTCAGCGACAAGCAGTTTCTCAGTCTGGAATTCGGAGATTCCTCGGGAAGAATCGCCGGAGTCTGGTGGGATCCGGATCGGAGCGCCATCGAGGACCTTCAACCCGGCATGGTGGTTAAGGTCAAAGGGGAAGTCCAGGAATATCGCGGGAAGCCGCAGTTAAAGGTAGCCAAAATGCGTCCGGCCAAGGAAGATGAATACAACCTCGCCGACCTTTTGGCTTCATCGCAGTTTTCCACCGAGGAATTGAAATCGCGGGTCCTGGCCATAACCGACCGCATCGAAAACGGATATATCAAACAGCTGGCGCAGTCTTTCTGGAGCGATGAGTCGTTTTTGGATGGATACGCCAAAGCGGCCGCAGGCAAGCTCTGGCATCATGCTTATATCGGCGGACTGGCGGAGCATTCGCTTAATGTCACCGAAATCTGCCTCGACCTGGCCAGGAGGTACGATTTCCTTGACCGGGATATCCTCATTTTCGGAGGGCTGTTTCATGACATGGGGAAAATGTCGCAGTATTCCATCGGGGCCTTTATCGATTATTCCGATGAAGGGCGGCTGGTCGGGCATATCAACTGGGCCGACCACCTGGTCGCGAAGAAGGCCGAAGAGATAGAAAATTTCCCTCCCAAAATCCTGATGAAACTCCGCCATTTGATTCTTTCTCATCACGGCGAACTGGAATTCGGAGCGCCGATTGTTCCGCAAATCGCCGAAGCCTTCATTCTGCACTATGCCGACGAAATCGATTCCAAGATGGGCGCGGTGGAGCGGATTCGCGAAAAGACCGAATCGGGCTGGTCGGAATATGTCAAGCTGATCGACCGCCATCTCTATTTCGACGACGATAAATCCTAGAAAGGCTCCGGGTAACATGTCGTGCGGTAATGTGAAAGTTCTGGAAGCCCGCGCGGTCAGTCGCACCATCCGCAAAAAAGGCACGGAACTGACCACGGTGGATTCCATCGATTTTTCCTTCCATACCGGGACCGTTTACAATCTGGTAGGACCGTCGGGAGCGGGGAAGACCTCGTTTTTACGATTACTAAATCGTCTGGATGAACCGACCTCCGGAGAAATATTCTATCGCGATAAGCCGCTGCGAGAATATCCTCCGACCGGTCTTCGCAAGAAAATCGCCATGCTCTTCCAGGAGCCGTACCTCTTTGAAGGGTCGGTAAGGGACAACCTCAATTATTGCTGTCCGGATAAGTATGCCAATAATATCGAATTCCACCTGGAACGAGCCGGACTAAAGCCGGATATGGCGGACAAAGAGGTGTCGGGATTATCAATGGGAGAGAAGCAGCGAGTTGCGATTGCCAGATCTCTATTCCAGGAGCCGGAAATATTCCTGCTGGATGAACCGACTTCGGCGCTCGATCCCACCTCGTCGCGGAAAATCGAACAGCTGATATTGAAATTGTCACAGGAACTCTGCCTGACCGCGATAATGGTCACGCATAATCCCGATCAGGCCAGGAGGCTTGGAGGAGAAACCTTGCTTCTGGTGCAGGGAAAGCTGATTGAATCGGGCCAGACCGAACAGGTGCTGACCGAGCCATCGACCGAACTGGGACGGAAATACATAAACAACGAGTTGTCATGATCGAACTGGGATATTATCAGGCGTTAATCGGGCTGGTGCTGGTGGCACTGGCAATCGTTATTGCGCGCATCAAGAAAATTCCGACCGAAAAAGAAATGATTGTCGGCACGATTCGTTCGTTCGTGCAACTAATCGCAGTCGGCTATGCCCTGGAATTCATTTTCAATTCCGAATCGCTCTGGTTGATAATTCTGGCAGTGGTTGTAATGACCGTAGTCGGAGCGTACACCGCCGGGCAGCAGGACCGTCACAATAAGAACGGATTCCGCATCGCTTTGATTTCGATGTCGACCGGGTCGCTGGTCACCCTGGCGCTGATGATCGTGCTGGGGATTATCACGATCGAAGCCCGCTATATTATCCCGCTGGCAGGGATGCTGATTTCCAATTCCATGAACGCTTCGGCAGTGACTCTTGACCGGATTGGGTCGGATTTGAAAGCCAACCGGCTCGAGGTCGAAACGGCACTTAGCCTCGGTAAAAACTGGCAGGAATCGACCCGCCGCCTTTATCGAAATGCGGTTAAGGCCGGGATGATTTCGATTCTCAATTATCTGAAGACGGTCGGGATCGTGGCTTTACCGGGGGCCATGACCGGGATGATCCTGGCGGGGGCGTCGCCGCTGAAGGCGGTTTTGATTCAGATTATCGTTTCTTACATGCTGTTGAGCGCGGTTACCATCACGGCTTTGCTATCGGGAGAAATGGCGATCCGGAGGTTTTTCAACGACGCCGAGCAGTTTGTGGGGTGAAAAGAAAAGGGCTTGCCAAAAGGCCCAAATTTGGTAAATTGACGATTCCGGTTTCGCGCCGGGCTCTATAGGTTCGTGAACGGAGAGGTGTCCGAGTTGGCCGAAGGAGCACGCCTGGAAAGTGTGTAGGGGTCAAAAGCCCCTCCTGGGTTCGAATCCCAGCCTCTCCGCTTTATTTTCCTTTATTTTCATAACTTTATACTTGACAACTGATTATAATATCCGATATTAGGGGTGAAAGGTCCCTGTGACCATATTGTGACCACAATTATCCTGAGTTGTCGATATGGGAAATATCTACAAAAGAGGCAAAATCTGGTATCTTGATATCCGGGTCAAGAATCGGCGTATTCGCAAACGGGTCGGGACATCAAAGAAAATCGCCGAGCTTGCTCTTAAGGATGCTGAGATAAAATCAGCTCGGGAGGAGTTCGGCTTTTCTAAGAATGATATTTCCCTCGATAAATTCTTTGGCCAGTTTCAGGATTATTCCCGGGTAAATCATAGAAATGCTACTACCAGGCGCTACAGTGCCGTTATAGACCATTTCAGAGCCTTCCTTAAGGAGAATGACCATATCACCTTCATATCTGAGGTCACCCCGGAACTGATAGAACGGTATAAAGTCTATCGTAAGGATTCATGGATTAATCCGAATGGCTCAGAAGTTAAATCAGAATCAGATCTAAAAGAACATACCCGCAAGGGGGCCAAGGCTCATACCATCAACTTCGAGATTGATACCCTGAGAGCCCTTTTCAATCTGGCTATTAAATGGGGATATCTCAAAGATAATCCTACGGTGCAGGTGAAACGGCTAAGGGTAACCGATACGATTCAATTGGAATTTCTCTCGATAGAAGATACCGAGAGGCTCCTTAAGGCGACTCCAAAGGAATTCTACCCCGTTTATTTCACTTTTCTGAATACCGGGATGAGGAAAGCCGAGCTTGAGAATCTGGAATGGGCAGACATAGACTTCAAGAGGAAGAAGATCAGGATAAGACGCAAGGAATTCTGGCAGCCCAAGACCGGGGAAAGGGAGATTCCCATCAGCCAGCCAATGTATGACCTCTTAACAAATCTGAAAAAGGAAAATGACAAGGGGCACAAGAGTAATTTTGTCTTCTCGGATCCAAAAACAGGAGGGAAGCTCAGGACCAAGCTAAGAGAGAAACTAATTCAGATAGCCAAACAAGCTGGTTTAAAAGGCCTTACCAAGCTTCATACTCTTCGCCATACCTTTGCCAGTCATTTAGTGATGCAGGGCGTGGACCTTCCCACGGTCGGCAAATTGATGGGCCATTCCGATGTCGAGACCACCATGATTTATGCGCATTTGGCCCCCGACCACCTCGCCCGCGCCGTGACTAGATTGCCGTTTAAAACCCGGGAATAGCAATTATCTGTCTATTTTAGTGCCAAATAGTAAGGGCCGGAAGATCCGGCCCTTTGCGATTGAGTCCTTTAATTTCAAAGCAGCATTTTACTTCAAAAGCAGCATTTTTCTGGTTTGCACGAAATCCCCGGCCTTGAGGCGATAGAGATA
>Ga0209287_10000681_pt1 | contig 19174 bp, 11 predicted proteins | sample PPLLak3cmMay2015_2_FD_187255 | JGI IMG/M metagenome (GOLD analysis project Ga0209287, IMG submission 187255) | Freshwater sediment microbial communities from Prairie Pothole Lake near Jamestown, North Dakota, USA - PPLs Lake P8 Core (1) Depth... | ecosystem: Environmental > Aquatic > Freshwater... | reverse complement strand
GCCAGCCAGCCGTGGGTGCAGGCCATGCCTATGGAGTTTCCTGCGAAGGGTGTGCTGTAGCCCAGGCCATAGCGCCCACCAAGGGTATTCCCGCAGACAAAGAGCCCCTTGATGGGGTTTCCTTCCTTATTAAGAGGGCGCAGCTTACCGTCTGTCATTATGCCTGATACAGTAACCATGAAAGGTTTCGTGCCCCACATCATTCTTCCAACGCACCCATAGAACGGCGGCTCATCTATCGGAATCATTGCCTTGGCATCCTTACCGTAGTCGCTGTCGACACCCGCATGGCAGAGCTCATTATAATGTTTGATTGACTCTACAAAGGCCTTAACAAGATCACCCGTATATCCCAGGTATCCGGCCAACTCTTCAAGCGTGTTGGCGCCATAGACGGTTGCACCTTCACGTTCTGCAACCCTGCAGCCCCTCACTTCCAGTCCTTTAGCGCCGGTGCCCAATACCTTTTTCATATCCTCTTCCATATCTTCATAATACACAGAGCGACCGTAGTTGGGGCCGCCATGTTCCAGCCCGGCAACAACCACGCTCTTCATGTATTTCTTATCCGTAACAAGCCGGATGTTGCCCTTGGGTTGACGCAGCACTATCTGAGATATCTGTGGGGCCGCCGCTTCATTGCAGAAGCGCCTTGCCTCACCGTTGAGCTGCACCATCGGACCGACTCCCCATGGACCGTCTGTTCCGGCGCCCAGGCTCATATAGCCTCGTGGCGACGGCTCAATCATGGCGCCCGCCCAGCAGGCCATCTTGTGGCCCTGGCCGTTGCGCAGGCCGATCTGTACGAATTGCTCTTTTGTAGTTCCAGCGCGCTCCGCCCATTCCTGGCACTCATTAAGAAGCGCCCAGCACATGTCCTGATTGCCGATGAAGTCTCCGGTGGCTAATACTACACCCTTTCCGGCATTGAATTTAATATACTTGCCGGCAGCGTCCTGTACAATCGCACCGGTAACTCCTCCGCTTGAGTCCCGGGTAAGGACGACGGCTGCTGTCCCATAATACCAGTTAGCGCCTTGATCTATCGTTTTCCGCACATGGTATTTTTGGAACCAACTGAGCACAGAGGCCCTGAATCTAACCTGCTTGCGCAGTGCCGGGCCCATGAACTGGGCATTGCAGGGCCATGTCTTATAGCCGCCAAGCACAATGGGGTAGTCTTTGGGCTTAATCCCTTTCTGCACCTGGTTGATGACCATGTCATCGCCCATAACATTGGAAAAATCATATATCTCTGTTACACCGTCGCTGTTCTTGCGTTCCACCTTGCTGTCATTGGCCTTGCGGAGATCCTTGTACTCTTCATAGACCTCGACCAGCCTGTCAAACATGGGACCGGAGTTTTCCACGAATAGGCGGATGATATCCGGGTTGCAGCGTCCCGCAGAGCGCTTGACAAACTCGGCAACGATCTCGCCCGTGTCATAGGGCCCGTAGCCGCGCTTGATAAGCCACTTGGAGTTGACATGGCCGATATCCTCACCATACCGTCCCATTTCGCCGTTCATAGTCTGCTCATTTTGTTTCTCGACTACTGCAACCCTGGCGCCGTTGTCCGAGGCCCCCAGGGCTGCGAGCAGTCCGGCATGGCCTCCGCCGAGCACAAGTACATCAACATCAACAGTCTTGCTGATGTCGGCATCCGGAATAACCGGGGCAGCGCCCAGCCAACCGCCCGGGCCGCTATAGCCTTGAACGCGGCCCGATGAAGAAGCCCCTGCTGCAGTTCCGGCAGCAATCTTTTCAGCGCCTGGCATTTGAGGAGAAGATGAGGCCATGGCATCGGCGCCGCTTACAGCAGTCACTGCAATTGCAGAAGCCTTGAGAAATTTCCTGCGGGATATATTTTTTGATGATTTGAATTCCATACTATCTTCTCCCTTTCAATTTTGTTACGTAGATTAGAGTTTAATACACCGCTTAAGGTCAAGGTCCCTTCATTCTCATTGCAAAATCTATTTCACCGTAGAGTCGCATCCGCCTTCGCCAAGGCTATGGCGGGTAGTATTTTCCCCTCTCAGAGAGAATACTATAAATAAAAATCTCAGCGACTGTTGCCTGTCGCGCCGTAGCCTTGGCAAAGGCGGACGGGCGGTTGAATCATAAACCCGGCCCAAGGCCCAGATATTTCGCCGATGCGATTCCTGCCATATATCCGCTCACAGGACACCATCCCATGCCGCCGTCCATGGCCTGGGCATTATCGCCTGCTTTAATTCATATTTGTTTCACTCATAATATCATCCTTATCATTCATGTGATTCTTGGAATTTACGACCAGGGCCTTTCAGCCGATGCGTTCCTTCCGGCGATGCGGCCGAAGGCGCACACCTCCCCGATATTGCCTCCTGTGACACTGTATATGCGTCCATAGACCGAGCCGAACGACCCGGCCGAATACAATCGAGGTATAGGCTTTTTATCAGGGTCCAGCACCTGCGCCTTCCCGTTCCGTCTGGCGCCGCCATGTGTGCATACCAGGCCAGGATAGAGCGGAACGGCATAGAACGGCGTCGAGGTCAGAGGTTTTAACGATGAGGCAGGTCTATTGAATTGAGTATCCTTTCCCGCAGTACAATAACTATTATAGGCCTCCAAGGTCGATTTGAGCGTTGCGGAATCCATCTGTCCCCCTATCGCCGCTGCCAGCGCTTCGATAGTGTCTCCCTTCTTGATCCATCCCTTCTCCAACTCCGTTTTGTTGTCCTTGCTCCATGCGGAATGCCCACCCAATTCGGCAGGAAGGGTCTCGCGGCCTATGTTTTCAAAGGATTCATAAATAGAGCCGTTCTTCATCTCGATCTCGTCAAAAATAAGATACGTCGGTATCCGGCTGTATCCCGGCTCTTCAAAGCTGAATTCCGAGAATATGGTCCACCCCTTATGGTGTTCTCCTGCCCATTCCCTCTCATTGCAATACCGGCTCCCGAATTTGTTGACCCATATGAAGTTGCTGGTCCTGGCGCCTATTGTGTACCCGGTATTAACGGGATCATCAGAGAACCAGGTGCAATTCCCTCCGGCCAGCATGTCCATATGCCAGAGGTCTGCGCCGACCTTTTGGGCCATCTTAACCCCGTCGCCGGTGTTGAATTTCCAGCCATAGAACTTCATGGGATAGCATTTCAGGAAGTCTTTTTTCATTTCCTCGTTAAACTCGAACCCTCCGGTACAGAGAACTACAGCCTTCCTGGCCTTTATCTTCTTTTCCTCTCCCTTGCTCTTCGCCTTGACTCCCAGGATCTGCCTGGTATCAGGATCCTGGATCAACTCAATCGCTGGGCTATCGAACAGGACTTCAATGCCCCTGTCTTTTAGATGTTTTTCAAGTGTCGAAAAAAGCCCCTTGCCCCGGCCCGGCGGGTCCAGGACAATCATGGAGGAAGCGCCGGGCAGTTTCATGAATTCCGTCCAGGCCCTTCCCATAGTCTTATGCTCGATGCCCATCTTATCGAACCATTCTTTATTTTTGCATGCCTCATCGGCCCATGCCTCGATGACATCCTTAGGTGTCACAGACCCGGCCGGATCAAGCCCCCCGCACGCAGCATAGAGATAATCGACGGCGTCTTTTACATTGGTGGGACACGAACATTGACCGAAAGACATCGCTGTGCTGCCGCCGCCCTGGAAGGGGGCCTTCTCCAGTACGAGCACCCTGGCTCCGGCATCATGGGCGGTAATGGCAGTCACAATACCGGCGCCCCCGTATCCGACAACTACCACATCTGCTTCTCTGTCCCAATGGTCAATAATCGGCTTGTTCTGGGCGGCCTTGCTGTCTTTCGTATCAAGTCCTGCCAGGACAGTAGCCCCTGCGCTGACGGCGGCGGTCTTCATAAAACCTCTCCTGGAGAGGACATCTTTCATCCCTTGGTTATGTTTCATGGATATTTACCTCCTGATGATAGAGTGTTGATTAAAACCTCCACGCAAAAGTGTGTAAGATGTGAGAAGATTTTGATCGTCAAATAATACAACAGCGCAAGATCAGGCTTATCCTGATTATGCCAAGGGTCTTTCTCTTGTTACTCCCCTTAGGATAAGGGGAGGTCAGGAGGGGTTACGTTAAACTCAATCGCCTTTCTTCCTTAACATAACTCCCCCTAGTCCCCTCTTACCTTAAGAGGGGAAACATAAGGGCTCGATCACCAAGCGGACTGAATTGATTCCAGCTTGGCCGGATTCGAAATAAAGGCTGCGCAAGGTTTGGTTTATATTATGCACCTGTCCCAAAACCCAAATGTTTCGCGGCCGCAATTCCGCACATATACCCGCTTACAGCCGCCCAACCCATTCCGCCTTCCATCGCCGCAGCATTATCGCCACAGGCAAATAGATTGGGTATTGCCTTTTTGCCGGCGGCGTTGAGCAGTTCCATATTCTCGTTAACCACTATCCCGTTATGGGTGGTATTGGTGAAGTTCTGCAGCCAGAAGGCATAGAAGGGAGCCTTCTTAATAGGCCTGAGAGATTCCGGGCTTTTATACATATCCAGGTCCCGTCCTTTCTCGCAATACTCATTATATCTGTTCATGGTAGCAACAAAGGTCTTGGGATCTATCTTCATTTTTTTTGCCAGCTCTTCAAAGGTATTCGCCTTTTTTGTACGATTTCCCGGGGCGCCTCCATCATCAAGGGATGCCTCATACTCGATATCTTTTCTTAAACCGTTATCCTTAAAAGGAGCCGTTTGATCGGCAGCATTACTTGCAATATACCGTTCACTGAATATGTTGATTAAATCATCATCTATAACAGCATAACACTCGCCTTTCGGCTGTTTGATCAGGGGCCAGTAGGCGATACTCATAATATCGGTCTCACTGAAAAAACGCTCACCATTCAGGTTGACATATACTGTCTCAGGATAGGTGCATATCTTAAAGATTGTGAATGAATAGGGATGATGAACAGGACCGAGGAACTCCAGGTTCATTCCTGCGTAGTCCACGAAAGCCCCGGCCTTTTCTGCCATTTCCAGAGAATCACCCTGGGCTGTAGGACAATTGAAATTATGTATGCTGTTATCATTATCGAATATCTCCGGCCACCTCTTCTTAAGCTTATCCATATTGCCGCCGAAGCCTCCTGCAGCCAGGACGCACGCCTTGAAGTTGACCTGCATCTTGCCGTCCTTGGCGTCAACTGAAACCCCTGTCACATTACCCTTCGCATCCTTAATAAATTCCCTTGCGCGGGCCTCGGTAATCACCTGAATGCCCATCTTTTGGCATTGTTCCCGCATTCTGGTAACCAGATAAGATCCGCTGCGGCCGGGTCCGATCGAGGGGTCTCTGGATTTCGTGTTTATGAAAAATCCCTTTTCGCCTATGCCTCGACCTCCTCCGGGTCCGCCTCCTCCGGGCATACCACCCCCCATACTCCCTGGACCGCCCTGCTGGCCGGCTGCGGGTTTAACATAAGTCGCCGGTTTAGTAAAAAAATCGCTAACATCACATAGCTCATCAAACCAGTCAAACATCGGCCCCTGAGAATCCACATAATTGCGGATTAGCTTGTAATTATAATTCCAGTTATAACGCTTTATAACTTGTCGAAAGGAATCATCGGTGGTGTCAGGATAGCCGGCCTCTTTATGCCACTTTGTGTTCTGGCATGAAAAGCCTGCAAACCAAGAAGATCCTCCGGTCTTTTGCGCGGCCTCAAGGACGATGACATCCTTGACGCCAAGGTGCTTTGCCTTCACGGCAGCAGTAAGACCCGATCCACCACCGCCAACCACTACCAGGTCACAGTTCATAACATTTTTTGCCATTGATATTTCCTCCTTATGGGAATTTCTTTGTTTTGCGGTTGTTGTAGAAGTCGTATCGCCTTTTTGCTATTTCTTCCCTGAAGCGGAAACAGCATGGGCCGCAGAAATATTGCATACTGAAGCGCAGGTCCCGCATTGTATGCACTTCTTCTGGTCTATCTCATATTTGTCATCGCCCCAGGCGATAGCTTTCTGAGGGCATTCATTGAAACAATAGTGGCAGCCTACACAGGTAGCTTCAATAATATAGGTCACCTTTCCTTCAGCCCCTTTTGCATCCGGAACTAAACCGGCCATATTCATAACAAATGGCGCTGCAATTGCCGCGGAACTTACCAGCATGAACTTTCGCCTACTTAAATTTAGACTTGTGTCACCCATAAGATTCTCCTTCATTATTTGATATTAATATTCCACCATATTGAAATATATTCACTTTCGCTGCATGACCACAATGACATTTCGCTGTTAATGACTGTAATATCTAGAGGTTGCGTTTGAGAAAACAGAAAACATTTTATCTAAAAGACAGTTTTGCCGTTAAAATATAAGTTTGAAAAGTAAGCCGGATAATTTATTTTGAAGCTGGTTATTTTGTGCTTATCTGCAAAAACAGATTCCAAAATTATTTAAGGATGAGCAACTACGAAGTTATATATAACTAATTTGTAATTATGCTATGATGATTTGCGAATCATTTGTGGCATTTTGCGAACCTTTATGGTCCTATATCAAAAAAAAGACTGGGGTCAGAGAGGGGAGGGGGGTACGGTCCCCGGCGTCACATCCTGATTCCGGGGACCGTAATGAAGGTTATATTAGAATTTATAGGATACGTTCAATACGAAGGTCCTTGGCTCGTTGACAAATCTCCTGTAGAAGGGCACGATAAAGTTTGTCTGGGCATGGTTCTCAAGGTTTTTGCCCGATACGCTGGTTACCCACTTTCCGTCCTCTGTTGTATAGCTTGCGTTAAAGTTGGATCTTGTGTAGCGATCCTGATAGGCACCAGCAAGATACTGCTCAGCGGTCGTCCAGTACCCGTCGGATATCTTTGTGTCAAATCCGACTGTAAAAAAGGCGCCGTTATCAAGGTTCACTGTGTGCTCATAGCCCAGCTTAATGCACCAGTCAGGCGACATGGCTACCTGGCGGCCCTTGAGTTGTAAGTTGCCCCCACCTCCGAAATCCGGATTGGCAGGAATCAGGAGTTCGCCGTATTTGGCATCTACAAGGGCCAGCGCTGCATTCACCTTATCATTCTGTGTGACAAGATAATCCAATTCAATGTCTACGCCCTTGTTCGTCCCTTCCTTTGCGTTAAAGATCGCCTGTGCTCTTTCAGTTGAACCCGTAGCGGCGACAGTGTACTCCACTGGAAGCTGAGCCTGCATGTTGGTGTATTTGTAGTAATAGCCTTCCAGATTCAACTGCATGCGGCCGTTCATGAAGCGGTTCTTGCTGCCGAACTCGTATGCGACCAGTTCTTCAGGCTTATATTCCTTGGGAGGCAAGGTCATGTTCAGTCCTCCCTGCTTGAACCCCGTGGATATCTGGGCGTACACCATGGAATTTTCCCCGGGATCAAATTCAATGCCTGCCTTGTAGGTGGTGGATTTTACATCCTGCTCATAATGCAGCCATCCGGAGTCGTACACCCCGGTGCCGTTTGTGTCGGCATACAATGGATTGGAAGCGGGGACCTGGGAATTGCCATAGCGATAATCCGTTGCATTGGTGTCCGTGCTGGTTCGTATGCCGCCGGTCACCCTGAACCAGTCGGTAATCGGGAAGGTGCCCTGCCCGAACAGTGCCATTGTCGTATCAGGATCACGCTCGTTGACAAAGTGCCAGTTAGCATCATTATAGGTCGTGGGGTCCTGCTGGTTCATTTCCTGTTGCGGCATCTTCATTCCGTAGAAGCCGACAAGCCATTTGAAGGCCGAGTCTGCGGGGGATGCCAGCCTGGCCTCAGCGGTATACTGCTGGCTATCACGGCCCTGGCCGGTGCCGAGGGATTTGACTACGCTGGTGGCAATACCCAACAGCATGTTGTCGACATTCAGCGAAGAGACCTCCGTATAGGACGGGATCAATGTCAGCTGTGCCCAGTTCATGTCCAGGTCAATCTTTATTGAAAATATCTTCTGCTTGTTGGTAAAGGAACCGGCCGGGTGCCATCTGTCGTTTGTCCATGCATCTGAGCCTGCCGGGACAATCCACCCCGTCTGCACGATATCCGGTATGCCGTCGGGATTAAGGTTAGCAGGTCCACCACCACCTGGACCGGGAGGTCCGCCGGCGCTATAGGTGGTCGGGTCGCCCAGGTCATCTGCTATGCCATCACCATTCTCATCCGGGACCTTCCATCCATAATCTTTCATGTTTCCGGAGGGAGGAGTGCCTGGAGGTCCTCCTTGAAACATAAGCGGAAGCTTCCCCGCAGAACCGGGGATGGGGACTGTATTGTTGCCGTGGCTCTTTTCCCAGTTATAGTCATACGTTGCCAGGACAGAAAATTTATCGCTGGCTTTATATAACAACTTGACCCTGGTTGAAAATTTATTTGAATCGGCTGCGCCGCAACTTAGATAACCGTCGCGGGTCTCCTGCAGGAGGGCCACCCTGGCGGCCCATTTCTCGGAAAGGGGGAGGTTGATAGCGCCGTCAAAGTGCTTCAGATTAAAGTTGCCTATCTGCATGTTCCCCAGGATTTCGAAATTGTCCGTCGGGTTATTGGAGACCACGTTGACGATTCCGCCCGTGGCATTCTTGCCGTAAAGTGTGCCCTGAGGGCCGCGCAGTACTTCGACCCGGCCTACGTCATACATTGCGCTGGAAATTGCCGTTGTTCTGCCTGAATAGACCTCGTCAAACAGGACAGCGGTTGACGGCTCGCCGCCGTAAGCGCCGATGCCGCGGATGTAGATCTGTCCGCCCGTGATGCTGGAGGCAACCTCTACTCCGGCTGCATCCTTCATGGCCGCCCCGAGGGTGTTAAGGGCTTCAGTTCGGATAGTATCCGCTGAAATAGCGGTGATGGCGATTGAGGTCTTCTGCACATTTTCCACCCTTTTTTCAGCGGTTACGGTGATCTCTTCCAGGGTGAATTCCTCGGTAGCGTCCTGGGCAAAGGTCACAGGCAGAATCCATAGATTGAGACAAAGAGCTATAAATCCCGTGAAAAAAATCATTATAGATTTTTTCATAGTTATTCCTCCTTTTAGTTTTTCTGTTTATATTATTCCGGAAATTCCGGCACCAAATCCTGTAGTGATCAAGGTTAATGGTTTAGGATATGTGTTATGGTAATAAGAATTTGTTTAGCTAATTTAACAATATGATGGATTGTTTACTAAAATTTGGGATTCAATTATATTTATACCATTTAAGTAATTATATAGTCAAGTTAGTTTACGGTTGATGCAGTGTGTACACTACACAATTTCTCCACATTATGACAATGACATATTGTGAATATTTTGTGACATTTTGCGTCAATTGTAATTTGGTATGGTGATATTCAAGACTTGATCTAATTGTTTGATCCAAATGCAGGCGCTCCGAAAGCTTTTCATACAAGCGGCGCCGCTGGCCTGAAAAAGTCGGCCAGTTTGATCGAGGATGAAACTATTGATTCGGCCTTTAGCTGCAGAGCTGCGATATGTTAATAGCACTATCAGCGTGCAATATTTATAGCTCCAGAGGAGCGACATGTTAATATTATTACAGCCTATATGTATTTACCTCTTTTTTTATGCCGCTCCTCTGGAGCTGAAAAAATTAATTTTACAATTGTTGTGCTATTAAGATATCGCCCCGATAGGGCTATATTCCTGCAAAACAATTGAAGTTTCACAAGAAGATGAGGCGCCTGCATTATTCAATCCGGCAGGGACTTTGTCAGCGCTTAAAGGTTCAACAAAATTTGATTTCTGAAATTCGTTCAACTAATTATCCCGCCGCAAGACTTCAACGAGCTCAATCGAGTCGCGGACGGGGTATAAAAAGGGAAGCCTTTTTTGTTACCCCTCACCCTGACCCTCTCCCGCAAGGGGAGAGGGGATTTGTGGAATCTCCGTTGCAAGCGGATGGAGTATTAATAATATCAAATGAAAAACCAAATTGTGGTCTACTTTGAGACGCCTGCTGTCAAATCACTCCATGTATTGTAGGGTTTAGGCAAATCGGGCGCCCATCCGGCAACACGCCTGGTGCTGTAATTTTTATCCCGCATGTCTCTAGCCTGTTCCTGATTCTTTTGCTGTTCACCGGATAGCTGATTTGATGGTTGCGGATTAAAAAAGGGACGGCTAAGCTGCCAGGAACCGTCAACCAGACTTTTATTAAGCGGCGCCGCGAACTGTACCCATTGTGTAAAATGCCATATCTTCCATTTTCCGTCTTCTTTTATGAAGTCTACATTGCATTTCTCCCATATAGTAACGGGCACCGGTTCGCCGTTCTGATCTATCTCAACATTTACGCTCGGCACATACCATAATCCTTTTGCTGTTTTGCAATCGCCCGCTACCTCGATATATGGAGTAGTAGCCAGATGTATAACCATATCGCCGATGCCTTCATTCTCCGGTACATTCTTCACCTCACCGGGGAACAGCTCACTCATTCTTTTCAGTTTTGCCTTATGGGCCGCGTCATTTGTCTTAACGAAATAATTTATGGTCGCCTCTCTCCCAACATGCTCTGATCCGTATGAGATGTCATCCCGTTTAGACCAGTAAGTCTCGATCTCATAGGCCTGCTTTTGGGCCTCGTAACAATACGTGTGGGCCGCCATTACATTTTGTATCTCCCCATAAGCCAGTGCGCGCTGTAATTGCAGGTCCTGCTCGGTTGAAGCGCTGTTCGCCTTTTTTGCTTCAAGAAATGCATTTCCAGAGATAACAAGGCCTATGGTTAAGATTAAAACTGCTGAAAAAAATAATTTATCTCTCCTCATTATTAATCCTCCTTATAGAATACGAATCAAAATTTTAAAAGTTTCTCTGTATTAATGTGAAAGATCTTCTCTTTGTCTTTATTGCTTATTGAAAGTGATTCTATTGCCTTCACGGCCAGGCTGCTGGATTCGGCAGGATAATCAACTGCAAACAATACCCGGTCAGGGCCCATGGCCGAGTATAGAAATTCTAATACCGGCCCCCAGAACATCCCGCTGGTAGTCACATAAAAATTGTCTTTTACATATTGGCCCGGCTGCTTTTTGATGCCAAGCTGGCCTGGTTGGCCGGGTATCTGGCCGGAGGCTTTTCCTTCACCTCCCGGCGATCCGCCGCCGTTGCCGTCGCTATCCAAACCCATTCGCCACATTAAGGCAGGCAGTCCTTCCCCTCCATGCCCCAGGATTATTTTCAAGTTGGGACATTGGTCAAAAAGGCCGCTGCAAATAAGACGCATTGCGTGGAGGCCTGCCTCGGCGGCGTAACCCCATATCTTTCCTGCCAGGGCAGGGTAGGTTGAATATGGTTTGATCATATCAGGCGACGGCTCCTTTGGATGAAGATATATAGGCACCCCAAGTCTTTCTGCTGTTTCGAATATGACCCGGAATTTCTTAGCATCAAGATATTCACCCTGGATATGTGAGTAAATCATTGCACCCTTCAGCCCCAGTTCCTTTACTGCACGTTCAAGCTCTTTAGCCGCGGCATCAGGATCCTGGCAGGCAAGGCCGGCGAAACCGGCAAATCTTTTCGGATATTTTTTTATAATCTCACAGGTCTCATCATTGGTCAGCCTGGACAGGGATGTGGCCTCAGACGGATCGATAAGACCATCCTGGAAACAGACCGGTGAAATCACTTGCATATCAATTCCGGCCTCGTCCATGTCCCTCAGCCTTTTATCGCTGATAAATGATTGTGCGTGTGAGGTTACATCAAATGACAAGGGCATGTTGTACCTGGCCCCTGCCTTAACCCTTGAGGCAAGATGGTTTAAAATCTTTTCTGTAGTGAAGTGCTCTTCAACGGCTATCTTCTTCATGCCTGGAACAACGTCCGCCTTGCCGTGCGCCTCTGAAAGCAATGGTTTTAAGAGGCCGGTTTTTCCTGTCCCCATGCCTTTGTCTCTTCCGAATGAATAAATAGAACCGGTTCCAAAGGCAAGTAACGAAAAGAAATATTTTAAAAAACGTCTTCGCTCTTGTTGATTTTCCATGCTTAAAAGGACCTCCATTATAAGATTATTATTTTAAGGGGATGCCCTTATGGAACCATACTCTCTGAGCTTTACAGCAGCTCAGGATGGGGTCCCCCGGAATTCCGGGAGACCCCATGGAGGATATTATTATTAGCTGAAAGTTACGCTGAATGTATAATAGGGCTCAGGGATTCTGGGTTGATCCTGCGGCGCCATGGCGCCGCAGGGATGATCGAAGGATTTAAAGGTCGTTAGAACTTTACCGACAATGTGGCCTCATAGGTCCTGGGATCGCCGATCCTCAAGCGCTGCTGATCCGCTTCATAACTCTTTTTCACTGCATAATTGGTGATATTCTTGACAATAGCATTGACGCTCCATTTGCCGCCGGCGCTGTTGAACCCCAGGGAGGCATTGTAGAGGAAATAGGCCTCCTGTATGCCGTAACCTGTGCCGTCGTTTACATTGAAGGTCAGATCGAATCCCGTCTTATGTTGCACATCTAAACGTGGCGTCAATGTGCCGTAAGTCCCAATCTCGAAATTATGCTCATAGCTTGCCGTCATAGAGAATTTCGGGGCATTGGGGGAACGTCTCCCGTCATAATTTTCATCTTGGAAATAAAACTCATAGATATAATTAAACCTGAGCTCGGTCCATTTCATATTCAGGTAGGACACGGAAAAATCCACCATGTCCTTGGCTGACGCAACCCAGCTCAAGGAGGCGTCAACTCCCATTGTGCGTTGTTTGCCCCAATTCATCCAACCGCCGTCATCAAAGTTATACGTACCGTCAGGATTCTGTTGCTGTGGGCCAGGATTTAAATACTCCCAATAAGTCATGCCTCCGAGTTGGACTATTGATCCGTCCATACGATTAATAGTAGTGGTGCCGGGGGCGAAGGTATGCGACTGCAGGTTCGCTTCCGTGTCATTGCCTCTGGCCCCTGCATTCTGTGCAAGCCTGTTTCTAAAGTCATAGTAATAGGCTGAGGTATTCAACTGGACGGTATTGTCGAACATCCTGGTCTTTGCGCCTATAGAATATGCCTTCAACTTCTCAGCCGGTCTTCGCCCATCGTTGTTGGTCATGGCCATGCTGTCCGTACGGAAACTGGTTGTATAACTTCCGTAAAACATCACCTTATCGGACATGTCATATTGAAACCCTAACTTATAATCGGGAGTTGTAAGGTCCATTTCTGTTTCGTCCAAACCCGTCGGGTTACCGGGGTTTGCCCTCCCCGCGTCATGCCCGATTTGATGCGCATAGTCCATACTCCTGCGATAGCCCGCGGTAATGGAAAGCTTGTCATTGAACGGGAGAGGGTATGTTATATTGCCATAAACAGCCTTTTGCTTTTTATTGTTTAAATTATCTTGGTTCAGTTGATTCGAAAGATTTGGGTATGCAGTGGTGTTATAATAGGAAGTAACTGTATCAAATTGCTCTTTATAATATGTAACGCCCACAATATATTGGAGCAATTTAAAATCATCGGGAGAGGCAATGCGCGCCTCGAACCCTTTCTGGGTGTTGACCCTGCTGCTATACCAGGTCGCATCAATTTGAGTCTGATTGGGGCCGGGAGGGCCGGGGGGGTAGCCCACCTTACCAGCCTGGTCTCCTGATGATTCGCTTTTGCTGGAACTGGGCGTCATGGTAAAGGTGCCGATAGGGGTGCCCCATGCGATATTGGTATTCCAGCCCTTTGTTACCTGGTCTAAAGGATTGTTTGATCCCTGGGCGTTTGGAGCCGTTGTCCATGACGAGCTGGACGACTTATCAAACGCCGCAGCCTGCTGACTCATCTCGCCCTGGTTCCCGTTTTTTTGATAATTTCCGGTTAATGTGATTTCGAGATTATCTGTTGCCTTCCACAATAACTTGAGACGTGCCGAGTCGTTCTTGGTCGATAATAGATCCGTATACGGTTCCAGAAAATTATTCTCCCTTGTCCTGTTGTAAGCCAATCTCATAGCAAGCTTTTCATTTACTATCGGTGCGTTGACGGCAGCCTGGATATCGCTGTGCTTATAATTACCGTATAACGCCGTAACATTGGCGGAAAACCTGTCTGTCTTTGGAGCCGCTGTGATGATGTTCACAATGCCGCCGGGCGAGTTTGCCGCATACAGGGTGCTCTGGGGACCCTGAAGCACCTCAATACGCTCAACATCAAACAGATTCTGTCCGGAATTGTTCATGCTGTTATAGGCGCCGTCCACATTCATGGCAACGGTGGGGCTGGAGGACTTCCTGCCGCCGTAGACCGGGTCGATATCAGCCATGCCACGGATAGCAATCCTCATGCCGTCAGCGCTCGTGTTGATGAACACGCTTGCAAGGCCTGAAAGGATGTCATCCACATTGGCCTTTGCCTCTGCGGCAAGGTCCTTGTCGGAGATAACGTCCATAGCGAGGGGGACCTTCTGCAGGTTTTGTTCGCCGCGTTTTGCGGCTGTAACCGTTATCTCCTCCAGGGTGAATTCTTCGGATTGGGTTTCCTGGGCGAAGGGCTGCGACACAAAACCAGTCAAGAAGATTATTCCGATGAATAATGTTAATAATGCGATTCTTTTTTTCATTTCATTCTCCTCCTTATTGTCTAGATTGTTGGTGTATAATGAAACGTTAACAACTTAAAAAAATCAGCTTAACGGAATTTAAAACAGGTTTTTCAGCTATGATTGATAAAATCGGTTCATGTCTTGCTAATTTGTTACAATAAAAACACAATTAAAATCAGGATATTCCAGGTGATTAAGGAGACAATAAAAATCTAATAAACAGTTTTTAATGAAACCTGAAAATTCTTTGCCTAAAGACGGGGTCAGGGCAGCAATGCCCTGTTTGAAATATTTTTTAAATTAATAAATTTTTCTTAATATTCAAACAGAAGATAATATTGATCAAAAAAATATGAGTATGGTGAAATAATTGTTTTATTGTGGAGGATATATAAGATGTAAATCTATGAAAGGCTATGGCAAATTACGACTATTAAATGATATTAAGCGAAGTATGATTGACAATATGTATTGTATAATAAATTAATTTCATAGTCTCCCTCCTGTGAAAAGATTGTTCAATTGTTATCCTTTCAGAATTCTTTTATTATTCAAATAAAAGTTTTTACTGGTAAACATACAATAAAACAAAAATAATAATTATAATACACAATTTGGCTATGATAAATGATGAATATTTTATGACATTTGGCGTAAATTTTTCTACCGAAATACAGAAGCTTATGAATGAAGCAGGGGAGGGATAAGAATGAATACCCCATCCATTACAGATGGGGTATTCAGCCAAAAGGAATTGCAGGATTATTCATCCGCGTAGCTGAAGGTGTCCTCGAATTGGCAGTATGCTACCGGCGGTCTCGGATTCAGGGGATTGGGCGCCCTGGTTACGCTGTATGGCTCGTTGAAGGTCTTGGCTGTGAAGTACTTCTCGTAACCTTCCTTGGCCTTCATTCCTCCTGCCGGCATTTGTCTTGGGTTCTTTGACTGTTCAATGGCATACTGCGCCAGATCCTTGCCCATAGGGACATCCCAGTCATTATATACATGAAAATGCCAGATCTTCCATGCCCCGTCCTCTTTTATAAAGTCAATGCCGTATTTTTCCATTGACCAGCTTGAATTTCCCTGCCCGTCCCGGATATCGGCGCTCCATCCGATAGTGTACCAGAAGGCCTTGGCCGTCTTGCCGTCGCCGGCTACAACAATAATAGGTGTGTTCAGGGTGCGGAAGGAGGTGTTGCCCGGCGCCGGCTGCTGGATCTGTCCGCCGCTGCTTTGTGCCGCAGCATTGGCTTTTTTGCTCCCAGTGCCATAGCCGTAGGTGTTTTGATGCACCTCAATGGGGCCCTTATAGATATAACCATTGCCTGCAAAAGTGATATCATCGCGCTTTTGCGACCATATCAGTTCAAGCTCCGTATCATGATTGCCGCCGGGCGCCCCGTAAAGGGCGTGATAGCTCATGACGTTCTGTATTTCCTGGATGTCGAGTGCGCGTTCCGACATCTCAGCAGCCGTCATCTCCTTGCCGCAGGCGTTCTTTTTGGCATAGGAATTATTAACTGCAAATCCCGTCATGATGAAACATGTCATAAGAACTACTAAAAATACCCTTTTTGTCTTCATACCGTGTCTCCTTTGAAATTGTTTTATTAATGATACTTGCAGAAATGCAATCCGGCTATGATTAAATACGAATATGTTATGACATTTTGCGTCAATTTCCCCGGACGCCTTGTTGTGAACCGGACTAATATTCTCCTTTTCTTAAACACAATTCTCCTCCCCTTTGAGGGGAGGATCAAGATGGGGTCTCATAAAATGTCTCAAGACCCCCTCCTGCCTCCCCCTGCTAAAAGGGGGAAAAAATTGTGTAGCGAAACAATTTCGGTTTTGATACCCCGCTGCTCTGCGTCGGGGAGCTTCATTCGGCAGACTTCAAAAAAAAGTCCCGGACACCTCGCGAGGCGCCCGGGACCTATGTGCCTATCTGTCTTTTAATATTTAAGGCTTATGGTAACCCCGAAGGTCCTCGGATCAGTGATCATCATTCTATACAGCGGCATAACCGTTGTCTTCTGATAATCGTTTTCGATATTTTTTACCCAGCCATTGGCTACCCAGATGCCGCTCCCCGATGCATAGGAAATATTCGCATCGGTGCGATGGAAGCCGTCCTGCCAGGAGTTCTCGAAATGCTTTTCGGTGGTAGCCCAGTACCCGTCCGAAACCTTTGTCTGGACCCTTGCGGTCAGCAACCCGCCGTTGGCGAGTTCAAAAGAGTGCTGTAATCCGAAGGTCCCGGACTTTTCCGGCGTATTTGCCACGGCGGTGTCGGTAAGAACAAACGGGGTGCCCGGCGTGAGAGTCGATCCGGGCGGGGTATCGATATTAAGAACGAGTTCCCCGTACCGCGCATGCTGATAGGCAAAGGTCATATCCACCTGATCATTCTGGGTAAGCAAGGCCTTGAACTCGATATCAACTCCGTAATTTTTCCCGCTTTCAGCATTTTTGATGTACTGCGCAAACTGAGTCGTGGGGGTCCCTGGAGGAAGATTTTCAGCCGGTACCGGTTTTTCCTCATAAAGTGGAAATTGAACCTGGAATTTATCGTAGTTGTACAGATAAGCTTCTGCATTCACCTGCACGCGATCATCCAGAAACCGGTTTTTACTGCCTAACTCAAAGGCCATAAGTTCTTCCGGTTTATAGGTGCCCGGTGGCATGGCGGATGTGTTGTATCCCCCGGCCTTGTATCCTGACGATACCTGGGCATACAGCATTGACTTGTCATTCAGGTCATACTCCACTCCGGCCTTGTAAGTTATGGCTGAATAGGAATCTTCTGCCGTTTGGAGACCGGTGTCATAAGCAGGACCATAAATGCTCCTGATCCCGTAATCTATGGATTTTTTATCCGTGGTATAGCGTAAACCAGTAGTTACACGGAACAGATCTGTTACCGGATAGGTGGTCTGGCCAAATACCGCAAGGGAAGAGGCCGGCCTTTTGTTGCCGTACACCTCATAGCCGGAGTCTGATCCCCCCGGCCCTGCATCCGTGGTCGGCTGGTTTTTTGTGGTCAGGTAAAAGGCGCCTGCAACCCATTTCAGTTTGGATTCCTCAGAAGATGCCAGCCGCGCTTCCATAGTGTACTGATCTTCCACCATGGTGCTGCCATCGCCCAGGGAGGTTTTTAGCGGGTTGCCCGGGCCGTTAAAGAGGCCTCCGAAGAGGTCTGAGATCACAAAACGGCTGCTGTGGGTGTAGGCCGGAATAAAGGTTGCCGTGGCCCAGTCGAAGTCGTAATCAACCTTGAGAGAAACCGTTTTGAAGGTGTCTTCTTTCTCATCTGCGGGATGTGCGTTGTCCACAGACCATGGATCATCCGGATCGACACCGCCATATTGCGTCCATTGAAAGAAGGGCGGGCCGCTGGTGTGGGGGAACTCGACAGTGGTATTGTCAAGATTTTTTGTGTGGGAATAGTCCAGCGCCAGCAGCATGGAAAGGTCTTCAGTAGGCTGGAACAGGAATTTACCGCGGATATTGGTCGGGTTGGATTCGCGGCCGCCGTTTGAGAAATACCCGTCGCGATTCTCCCTCAGGAATGCAAAGCGCATGGCGAACTTGTCGCTGACCGGGACGTTAACCGCACCGTCAATATGCCAGAGGCTGTAGTTTCCGAACTGCAGGTTCGCTGATGCTGAAAACTTTTTAAAATCAGGGTTTTTAGTGATGACGTTAATGGAACCGCCGGTGGCGTTTCTGCCGTACAGGGTCCCCTGGGGACCGCGAAGGACCTCAACACGGTCTATATCATACATGCCCGCGAAGACAGTCTCAGCCCTTCCGCTGTAGACATTGTCCAGCGTCAGGGCGATGCTGGGATCAACCCAGTTGGAGTCGCCGTTCGCGCCGACGCCGCGGATATAGATCTGTCCGCCCTGGGGAGATTTTTGAACCTGGAGCGCAGGGACATCACGCAAAACGCTTTCAAGGGTGACCTGTGCATTTTCAGCGATGTTCTCGCCGGTAATCGCTGTTAATGATATGGCCGTTTTCTGAACGTTAGCCACACGCTTTTCAGCGGTTACTGTGATCTCTTCAAGGGTGAATTCATCCGAGGCGGTTTCCTGGGCATATGCAGCCGGAAAACTTCCAAGGATGAAGATAAGCCCCAGAAGGATTGTAAAAAGACCTATGTTAAGTTTCTTCATAGCATTTTCCTCTCTTTCAAAAATATAGTTAATATTGTCCACCATCAGGTGACGGGCGAAAGCCCCAACCTGTGGCTAGAAATTAATCCGATATTAATTTCATGTAAAAAGTTTAAAAAAAGAAATGAAATATGGAAATAATGTGGGTATTATACAATATATACAGGTTATAGCAATGATAAATTGTGAAAATATTGTGGCATTTCACGTCAATCTGATTTTAACAGGTGAGCCGTTAGGCATTGAGACATATCTACGAGCTCATGTTGAGCTGCTCAGGGCTGAAATGCTCAATCGAGCCTTAAAGCATCCAGGAGCCGTTCTACATGGCTCAAGGCCTTGAATTTACCGAACGGGATCGGGGGGTTACATTAGCTTGGATGCTAGAATGCTGGGAAGCTGGAAGGCCTTAAATCTTATAGTTCAAGGCTCTTTAGGGTCATAGCTTCCCA
>Ga0209287_10000679_pt1 | contig 19245 bp, 14 predicted proteins | sample PPLLak3cmMay2015_2_FD_187255 | JGI IMG/M metagenome (GOLD analysis project Ga0209287, IMG submission 187255) | Freshwater sediment microbial communities from Prairie Pothole Lake near Jamestown, North Dakota, USA - PPLs Lake P8 Core (1) Depth... | ecosystem: Environmental > Aquatic > Freshwater... | reverse complement strand
CCGGGGCGAGGTTAAGGCGGTGATCGTCTTCCGCAACGACCCCGCCGGGAGGACTCGCCGCTTGAAGGTTCCGCAGGTCCAGATCCTCCTCGATGGCGTCGATTCCAACTCCTCCCAGATCGCCGCCGGGTATTTCAACGGCATTATCCAGAATTACATCCTCCAGGATATCAACCGTTACGGGGGCGAGCTCCCCCTGGAGGTCAAGCCGCTGATGCGGTTCAATGCCCGCCTGCGCAGCATCAACATCATGGGGCCGGGTCTGATCGTCATGCTCCTGACCGTGCCGCTCCTCTTCCTGGGGTCGGTCTCGCTGGTGCGGGAGAAGGAGCAGCAGACGATCGAGACGCTGCTCATCTCACCCCTGACCCCGTTGGAGATCTATATCGGCAAAGCGGTGCCGGTCACGATCCTGGGCTTCCTGGGCATCCTCGGCGGCAGTATCGTTTTCCTCTATATCTTCCGCATCCCCTTTCGCGGCAACATCCTCTACCTGCTGCTGGCGATAGCCATATTCCAGCCGGCGGTCATGGCCTATGCCATGTTCATCTCCACCCTGGCCAAGACCCAGCAGGAGGCGATGTTCTTCGCCTGGTTCTCGATGCTCACCTTTCTCCTGCTGTCGGGCTTCCTCACCCCGCTGGAGAACACGCCGCAATGGATCCAATGGCTGGCCCGGGTGAATCCCATGTTCTACATGATGCGCATCCTGCGCGAGCTGTTCCTCAAGGGGAACGGTATCCTTTTCTTTTGGAAGGACCTGGCCATCCTGGCCGTCATCACTGTGGTCGTAGTCTCGCTCTCCCTCTCCACCTACCGCCGCTTCATCTATCGGTAGCCCTTTGGGGTCAAGTCAAGACGGTTGCGATGCTAATTCTGGAGAGGTACCATGGTTATATTAAACTCTCCTCGGGATAAAAACAGGTTTCTATTGACATTTTCGATCACTCCCAGCAAAATGAAGGCATGGTGCCTGCAATGACCCGGAACGGACGGCTCTCCCTTTGGGAACGGCTGGCCCCGCATTTCGGTATCATGCTCATTCTGATCGTGGTCTTCCTTCTCTATGCCCCTTCTCTGAGTAATTACCTCTTGGGCGATGACTTCGAGTGGCTCAATTCGGTATATCCGGCGTGGCGGAATCCGGAGTTACTATTTGAAAAAATCAACAATTTCTACCGCCCATTGGTCAAGCTTTCCTACCTGTTGAACTTTGCTGTCTCTGGGAACCGGGTCTTCGCCTATAACTTGCTGAACATCCTGTTGCACCTTGGGAATCTCTGGCTGCTGTTCAGACTGGCAATCCGCTTATTCCGGCGGGCGATGCCTGCGTTTTTGGCGGTGGTTGCCTACGGCGTTTGCCCCCTGTATAGTGAGGTTACCTTATGGGCTGCGGGCCGACCCGATTCCATCCTGATGCTCTTCATCCTCTCTGCCCTGCTGCTGCTGGCCCGCCGGAAACCGGAAGAGACCCGATTGCCGTGGCGCACACACCTCTGGTTGGGGCTCTTGGCCATTGGCGCCGCTTCCACCAAGGAATCCTGGGTCATACTCCCTCCGCTGGCTTTTTTTTTCCTTTGGTTGGTCAGGGGGATGCCGTTCAGGAGAGCGTTCACTCAGACTTCAGGCCTGTTCCTTTTGCTCGGGTTATATCTCGGCTGGGCAATCGGTGCGCCGCTTCTGAAGGGGAGTGCCCCTTTCACCCGTTATGGTCAGGCCAATTTAGGTGCCATGTTGGATAAAGCCGCTCTCCTGTTCTGGGAATTCCTGGGAGCGGGGAATCTCTATCGCGGTGATTGGTGGCAGTATCTTCTGGTGATCGTACTTCTGTCCGGGTCAGTCATCTGGCTGGTGCGACGGCGCAACCGGACGGCCCTTTTCGGAATGGTCTGGCTGGGACTTGGCATCGGAGTATCCCTGCCGGTGATCTACGCGGCTTCCCGCTATAACTACATTCCATTGATGGGTTTCTGGCTGGCTCTGGTCGCCGGCATTACCGTCGAGTATGGCGAGTTCGTCCGGCGCCATGATCTTCTGCGACGCTGGACCGGTATCGCAATCGCCGTGCCATTGCTTGTTTATCTGGCCGTGCAGTCGTTCTGGTTACAGGTGGAAATAAGGGACTATCGATTGCGCGGAGAAATGCACCGGCAGCTCGCGGATAAGTATAATGATGTGCGTTCGCGGATTCCCCGCGACGAGCCTTTTATCTTTCTGGACCTGGGTCGGCGGTTGGCGGTGCGGGAGTTAGCCGCCTCTATCCGGGGGATCGAAAAGCATCTGTTCGTACGCGAACGGGCAATCTGGCAGCAGGTCTTTCTGGCTCCATTGGGGAATTTTCTGGGAACACCGTTTTCGCACCGGCTGGAAGAGGTGGACCGGAGTGAATGGCTGCCGGTTCTCCGGGAAAAAGCGGTCACCTTGATCTTTACCGATGAGGGATTTGCTTTCGCCGCCGATGAACGGTTCCGGGTCAAGATCCTCGAAAGGTTTTCCCAGAGCGGAAAAATGCCATTCAAAGTCCAGATCCTCCGGCTGCGAATGCTACAGGGAAGATCGTGAGAATCGCCGAAGCGATCCAGTTTGTCGCCTATCCATTGCGGGAACGGACACTGATCGTCATCCCCACCTACAATGAGCGGGAGAACATCATCGGTTTGCTGAAGCAGATCCGGGAAATCGTTCCTGGGGCCGATGTGGTGGTAGTCGACGACGGTTCGCCCGACGGGACCGGTCGGATTGTCCGGGAATACATGGAAACGGTGGGTGGAAAATCGCTGGTGTTGATCGAACGGGAAGGGGAGCGGGGGCTGGGCAATGCTTACCGCGAGGGGCTGCGCTACGGCCTGGACCGGGGGTATGAAATACTCGTCACCATGGATGCCGATTTTTCTCATAATCCTCTCCATCTTCCGGCCATCATGGAAGCATGTGTCGACGGCGATGTCGTCATCGGATCCCGCTACATCCGCGACGGCGGCACGATCAATTGGCGTATCCGTCGCATTCTCCTCAGCTGGCTGGCAAATCGGTATGCCCGTTTTTTGCTCGGCCTGAAGGGAGGGGATCTGACCTCCGGTTTCCGTGCCTACCGCCGGGGGATTCTCGATGCAATCGGACCGGAAAAGGTTTTATCCAACGGCTATTCATACCTGGTGGAGATGCTTTTTCTGGCGCAGCGGAAGCAGGCCCGGGTAACCGAAGTCCCTATCATCTTTTTCGATCGCAGCCTGGGTAAGTCGAAGATCTCCCGCCGCGAAATCTTCCGTGGCATGCTTACCCTTTTGCGGTTGTACCTGGTCCGGATCGGGATTCGGAATGGCAGCTGACACACCGGATCTGGTAGAAGTCGACTGTCCGCTCTGTGGTACCCGCGATTTCACGCTCTGCTTTCCGGCAACGGCATCCGCAGCAGACGATGGAACTTCCGACCGGTTCCGTTGCACCAGTCCCTATCTGTCCCAACACCGGGATATCGTCCGCTGCAACCGCTGTCGCATGATCTACGTCAATCCCCAGTTGGCCCCGGAGCGCCTACTGGAGATTTATAGCCGGGTGGAAGATCCACTTTACCTGGAGGAGGAGGGAGCCCGGGAACGTACATTCACCCGTTCACTCAGGCAATTGGAGAACCTGGTTTCGCCTCCGGGGTGCCTTCTGGATGTCGGCTGTTATGCCGGGGTTTTCATGAGAGTAGCCGCGGCCGCCGGCTGGACGGTTACGGGGGTGGAACCAAGTCTCTGGGCGGCGGCGATCGCCCGACGGGAGGGTGTTGGTGCTGTCCATAGTGGAAGCTTGGAAAAAGCCGGACTGAAGCCGGGAAGTTTCGATGTCATCTGCATCTGGGATGTGATCGAGCATCTGGGAGATCCCGCCGCCATGCTCCGGGAGATTCGTCGATTGCTCAAACCCGGCGGTTTCCTGGCTCTCAGCACCCACCTGCTGGACAGTCCGGCAGCCCGCTTATTAGGTCCGCGCTATCCCTTTCTCCAGGACATGCATGTGGTCCATTTCACCCGCTCCACCTTGCAGCGCATTTTGGCCGATACCGGATTTGAAGTCATTTCCCGGAGTGTCCATCGGCGGGTCCTGCGTCTGGGCTATCTGCTCGACCGGATGCAAAAGGGGGTGCGGTTTCCGCCCCTGCGGTGGTTGGCGGCTCGGCTGGGGCGCAGCCGACTGATCCGCGAATATTTTGTCTCCATTGGCTTCATGGGATTGGTCAATGTCTTCGCCCGGGCTCAAAGCAGTGCCATGGCAAATTATAACGGGAAATAGATTTTTACAGAACAATTGGCATATAATGGATTCTATTATTGAAGATGATGAATTCACCGATTTAAACCGACTGCAAGGCGAGGAGGAAAGAATGATGAAATTGCATGAGCGAGTGAGTTGGGGAATGCCCGCTTTTTTGCTTTATCTGGTTTTGCTGCTGTCCTCCTGTGCAGGTGGAACCCGCCCCCGATCCAGTTCAACCTCTGGTGGAGGAGGGGAACCGGCAATACGCCAAGATGCACTGGACCGGATGGACGCGAGCAATTGCCGCCTACGATAAAGCACTGGCCCTGCGCGAGGACGCGCCCGTCCGCCGCCGCCTTGTCCTGGCTTGGTTGCTGCGCCTGGTGCGGGAGATGGAATTGCAACATGTAGATCCGGCTCTGCTGGAGCCATTGAGAAAGGCCGCGGAACCGCTGACACAATCGGAATACATCGACCTGGCGGTTTATCGCACCCTGTTGGACTGTTACTTCAAAATGGTTGCGAGCCCTGACCGGATGGATAGGTGGGAGGAAAGGATGACCCTCTTCCTGGGAACCCCCTTGCCCGAGAGAAAACCGGTTCCCGAGGAATGGTTTTTGCGCATGACTTTCTGGGATCACCAGAACCGCAGAGATAATCGCTCCAATCCGGACCGGGATGAATTCTTCGCTGCCTTCCCCGACCATCCGCTTTCCCGGTTTATGAAGTTCGGCCACATGACGCTGGCCGAGATTGAAACGGTGCTGGCTGCCGATCCCGAATTTTATGAAGTGCGGCTCAGGCGGGCCGATGATCTCCTGGATCAAAAAAAACTCAGTGCAGCTCTGGACGAGTTCGAAACGATTGCCCTGCACCTGCCGTTCTGGACCCACATCCACCTGGAGCGGGGCCGGCTCTGGCTCTACCTGGACGAAGACGAAAAAGCCCTCGACGCCTACACGGCGGCGCTGGCGACAGACCCCGACAATGGCAAGGCCTTCTTTGGCAAGGGGACGGCTCTCACCGAGATGAACCGCCTGGAAGATGCCATTGTCGTGTTCCAGGAGATGCTTGGTAAACAGATGGCTTTTCACGGTGAGGCACATTACCAGTTGGCGCGGAGTTATTTTGCGCTTGGGAATCCATTGGAGTCGCGCCGCGAGGTGGATTTGGCCCGTTCCTATATGCCCGATTCGGTAGATGCGGCTATGCTTTCGGGGATCCTCCACCTGAGTGCCGGTGATGTGGCCAAAGCCAAGCCCGATTTTTTGGCCGTTCTCTTCAAGGCGAACACCAATGGCGATGCGCACTATTTCTTGGCCCAGATCGCCTGGCTGGAGAAACGGAAAAAGGATGTGCCGGTTTTGTTGGACAAAGCATTGGCCGGTTTCAAGACGGACATGGCAGGATTGGAGATGCGCTTGGCCGAGAATGTTTCCAGTGACTTATCTCAAAATCTGCGCGAGCGTCGCCAAGCCAAGCTCAACCGCAAATTGAGACTCCTGATCGAGCAGACCGCCCAGCGGCTGGAATTGGCTCAGTCCTGGCTGGTTTCCGCCAACCAGAAGCGACGTTTTTTGCGGGAGAAAGAAGAACTGCTTGGGCGTCTGGCGGGAATTGCAGCGGGGGATGGGAAATAGGCTGATCTGAGAGACGATTAACGACAAGACACGATTGATCAATCGGGACGACAGCGCAGAATTTCCGGGCGATCATCCGGCTATGACTCCGTTCAATGATTGCCGCCTGGTTCGGACACTCCAGATGGGAGGAAAGAATGGAAGAAATACGCACTCGCCGGGTATTGGTCGCCGATGTGGACCGGGCGGTCCGGACACTGGCAGCTGCTTTCGACCAGGATCCGTTCATCAACTGGTTGATCCGGCAGGATGACCGACGCGGCTCAGGCTTTGACACCCTTTTTTGCACATGCTTGACGAGCTTGTGCCTGCGCCATGGTGAGGCCCTCATCACCGCAGACCATTTGGGAACCGCACTGTGGTATCCCCCCGGAAAAGCCAAAGTGGGAATCGGCCGCCAGCTTGTCCTGCTTCCAGCCATGATCCGCGCCGCCGGAATTCGTGGCCTAGGGAGACTCGTCCGGGTGATGACTCTCCTGGAGAGCATCCATCCGCGGCAGCGGCACTATTATCTGCAGTTCATCGGCGTGAATCCGGAGCATCAGGGAAGCGGGATCGGCAGCGCCTTGCTGCAGCCGGTTCTGGAGCGGTGTGACCGCGAACGCTGCGGCGCCTACCTGGAGAATACGAATGCCGGCAACCGCACTTTTTACGAGAAGCGGGGGTTCACCGTTGTCCGCGAGCTGAAGCTGGCTACGGGCGCCCCGCCGCTATGGCCGATGTGGCGCGATCCCGTTGGTGTCTCCGATCCATCCACATTATGATCGGAGGCTGCATCAGAGAAAAAAAGTTCAAAAGCAAAATCATCCACCCGTTTCCTATTCCCCGCCATGCCCACGGTTCCGGCAGTGATGGAATGCACCTTGGTCAGTCAACCTCGTCAGTCTCATATGAAAATGGTATCAGAGAAAAGTAAAATAATAAAGCACCGTCCCCAATCAACCAGACAATGTCGTTCAGCCTTTTGCCCCTTTGTTTTTCCGGTATTCCGCGTAGGCCTCGGGTACAGCGGCGCAGAATGCTTCGGGGAAATCCATACAAATTGAGCTTTTCAAACTTTGGGTGGCAGTATATGCCCGTGTTGCGCAGCCACCGCCACATAGAAATACAAATTTGCAGGACACGCATTCGGGAAAATCGATCACTGCCCGTTCCCGCCATAGTTCGAACATGGGACCGTCCATTTCGAGATCGGGCAGGTAGCGGCCGATCCGACCGATGGGTTCCCCAACGGATTCCCAGCAGGCATAGATATCCCCATACGGGTCCAGTATGTACATCCCCAGGTGGGAGCCGCAGAATGCTGGTGAAAAATGAGGATATCCATCTCCCTTCAAGAGTAGTATAAACCTTCGTTGCATGTTTCTGGCCGTTGGTATTGATTCCATCTGGGGATGAGACTGTTTGTTTTCCTGTGCGGCCGTCATCAACTGGCCACAGGTGAGGAGGTTCTCACATCCAGCTTCTTCTGGCTTCATTTCGACCACATTGCTGTAGGCGATAAAGTTGGGGGATTTCACCCAACCGCGCTCTTGATATATACACGATAGTTCGGGTAAGCGGTTCAGGTTGCTTTTATCCACGTTGCTACGCAGATAAACAGTGACCCCCCGCTTCAATGCCTCGTCGATATTACTGGCGGTATCGGCAAAAGTGGGGCTTCCATCTGCCCGTCGGCGCCTCACATCATGAATGTCGGGGGGACCGTCCAAGGTGATCTGAATCCAGTTCACTTTTCCAGGGCCTTTCCCCAGGAGATCCTGGAAGTTGTCCAGCTCGACGCCATTGGTGATCGCGGAGAATGCGTACCCCAATCCCCCACCTTTTTCCACAATATAGGTTACGATGTCGAGATTTTGCCGGAGGAATGGTTCACCACCGTAGAGCGTGATCCTTTTGGCGGCATTCTCCTGGGAGTTTTGGCTTTGCTGGATGAGTGTCATGGCTTCGTATGCCGAGTCTACGGTAGAGCGGTCCATCGTTTTTTGCATCCACTCGCTCCCCTTGCGTCGCAGTTGTTTTTCATAGCAATAGGGGCAGCGAAGATTGCAGTCGTAAGTCGGCATCAGTAGAAAACCGGTTCCTTTTTTCTGCCAGTCGAACAAGACTCGGCCGAGTTTACGGACGTACTCCTTCTCCTCCTCAAAGGTTCTTTCGGTCAGGTATCCCCGTTTCAGTAGCGATTCAACCAGTGGGTCGGTGATACGGTTGCTGCGGCGGCTTTTTTTATCCTGATAATTCTGCAGAAATTCCGTCACTTCCGCATGAACCACGTCGACCGCCCCTGAGTACCCGTGAATCAGAAGGTGGTCCTCCGACCCGGTCAGGGGGATGTAGATATTGTAATTACTCTCGCGCACGACAAACCTCCTTTTTTTTGGAAATCCCGGTTAATATGCAATTGGGAACTGGGATCATGGCTTGACTTCGATCCGTTTGGCTTGAGCCGACACGACCATGCTCTCTTTGCTGGAGCGTCCTTCCACGGGTGGCTGTATCCTGTTCCGGATTCGTCTTGCCAAGGGGGTGATCAGTCCCCGGATCAAGAAGGCCAACCCGATGAGCACCAATGTAGGAAACAAGAGTTGTCCAAGGTGCTGGAGTGCCTCCAAGAAAGCATGGGATGCCAGGCTCTGCCGGACCTGGCGGAAGACGGAGATAGCGAGTTCAGGGTATTGCCGTAGGACCCAAGGAGCAAGCCTCCCCAACAAGAAAATGACATAGAGAAAGTAGATTGAAGTGGCTGTGGCATAGATCCACAGTGCTGCCTTGATGCGGGGCTGGATATCCAATAAGACTTGAGACGATCGTCGTCGGGAGCGAGACAATAACCGTTTCCACAACTCTCCCGCGCGGGCGTGCAGGTTGGGTATCCCCATGGCGTCGGAGAGGATCCAGTAGCCGTCCCATTTGAACATGGGATTCAGGTTTGAGATGAAGGACAAATCGATCGCTACCGTCGTGAACAGAAACGCAGGTTGACGGGTTATGAGGAAGGCGGCGCACAGCAGGGTACTGAAGACCAAATCGAAATACATGCCGCCGACGTCCACCATCACCCGCTGCCAGCGGGGGAGTCTCCAGGAATCGCTCACGTCGACATAGAGGATGGGATAAATCAGATAGATTCCACATCCCAACTTGCCATGGCGGACCCCATACCGGCGGCACGCGGATAGGTGTCCCAGTTCGTGGATTAGGGTGCCGACCAGGAACAGGAACAGAGTCAAGATTGCCTCCCGTCCGTACGTCGCTGCTGCCCGGAAAGAGGGAAATAGCTCTCCCAGGTGCATGTATGCCGGGATGCGCAGTATTAAAGCCAGGATCACCCACATGACCGGCAGCGGTTTGGTGAAAAGGACTTGCCCCAAGGCGGTGAATGGGCGGAGACTCTTTTCCGATAGCAAGGGAATCTTGAGGCGAAGCGCCAGAGAGCTCCGGGACGGTTGATCCGGCTTGACTGGAAGCGCTTGACCGGAATCTCCGGCCAGCACCCCAAACGGCGCGATCTTCTCCTTGATGATCCGGACGACCGATGGCTCTGAGACAATGTGACCCCACTTCCGGGTGAGCTGGTGGGCCAGATCGCTCAGGGAATGGTGGCCGTCGAGTAGGTGGAGGATATCTCGCATTTCCCGGGATACCTGGAGGCTTTTTCCGTTCGGAAGCTGTACCAGAGACAGGGGATTGACGGTACAGGTATCGAACGGCATAATCTGGACTCCTTCCCGCAGCCGAGGGTATTCAGGCATTTCCATTGCTCTGCTCAAACCGCCTCTCCTCTCGCCGGTACAAAGACAGCGCTTCCAGTACGGTGGCAGTGGTAAAGAACCGATGGTGGTCCCGGATAATGATTCCGGAGCCATTATGATCCTCTCTCCATTCCTTTTCCTCCCAGGGGAGGTGATCCCATGGAAAAGGAATCCGGAGCACGGGATAGGAACGCCAGCTCCCGTCGGAAGCTTGTTCCCGCAGGAGCCAGGCGATCCCCCGCTGCACCGCCGCTTCTGCCTTTTTGCCAGATCCCGCTTTTATCAGAGTCCGTACGGCGAGGGCCGTATAAAAAGGTCTGCTGATGCCGGTCGAGCCGTTGTTCCAACCACCGTCAGCCGATTGTTTTTGGCTAAGCCAACGGACGGCTCTGCGGCAGTGCCTTTCCACGCCGACCGCTCCGCTCAGGCTCAGCGCCATGACGCTCTGGCAGGTTCCATACATTCTGCCGTCCCACCAGTAGGATTCCCAGTAACCCTCTTGGTGTTGACGCCTGCGGATAAACTCCAGGGCGGCCTGGATCACCGGTGCATGGGCTTCCCATCCTCCATGGAGTAGCGCCTGGACTGCGGCCGCGGTTACGCAGAGATGAGATGATGTCCATCCGGTTATGTCCGTATCCCGCTCTAGTCCCATGTATTCCCGAATCGGATCGGGGTCTGCATAGGTGCTGAACCCTCCCTCCGCGGGTTTATGGAACTCCAGCAATGCTGTCGCCGCTTTGACACACACATCGGCATCCGCTGTTGAATCCGCCAGGAAAGACAGGCACCATGCGGTCGAATCGGCGTCCATCACGACTCCTCGGTGGTAGCCCCAGCCTCCCTGGGGGAAGCGGTTTTCCCTCAACCACGCAGACGATTTCGCTACCGTTTCATCGGTTCCCTTGATCCGCTTCAAAATGGCTCCCACATATCCGGTCACCCAGTCGGTGCTCTCTCCGGCTGAATTACGGAAATCGCTCCAACACCCCTCCGCCCGCTGACCGGAAACCAGGAATCGGACTCCCCGTTCGATCGCCGACGGGATGGAAGTCTCACTCGGTTGGGCGGGCTCCAGATAGATGGCAGTTGTCTTTTTTCTGATCTGATTCAAATCGGCTTTCAGAGAATGGCACTCCGCCCTCCGGCTCTCAATGTACTCGATCCAGCCGGGGCATCGGATCTCCTCGACGATCCCAATCGCTTCCAGACAGGCCCGGTCCACACGGTCGAGGAGTTCCTCAGCCATACCGGAATAATAGAGGACTTGTCCGATGCTCTTGATGGAGGGTTTGCTTCCCGTGCGGGTTTCTGCTGCGAATCCACCTTCGATCAAGATTCGGTTCAGGAGGTGAGAGTATTGTCCCAATTGGAAATCCTTTTTCCAGTCTTTCAAATCATCGTATAATTGCATCCCGTCGGCGAACCAATCCTGGGAGGCGGCCAAACGGGAGATTTTTTCCCCCTGGTTGGCCAGAACCGCCAATGCAGCCGTGGCCGCTTTGGCCAGAGCTGATTTGCCGATGGCGATCTGGCGCCGTTCCTCCTCGGTGTAGGAGGATATCCTGTCTTTGTGTTTGATTGTTTCCAGGAACACGGCCCGTACGAATTCTCTGTGATAGTCCTGCAAGAAACGCCAGAAAGAAGAATCGGGAATGAACAGGGCATGGAGAATGGCTAAGGACTTTTCATGCAGCAGATCCGCCAGTAAAATGCACAGACACTTCTCCGGGTTTTCTTTGCCCATCTGGTCATCGATGAGCCGGTCCTGGATCACCAGGTGCTTCGCATAGAGATGCCCGGCGATTGCCACCTGCCGAACCTTTTCCGGCGACACGCGGGGAAACGCATCGGCAAATAGAAAAGGATAGTAATGGCCTTCCGTGACCTCTGAATCTTCCATCAGTCCCGCCGGGATTCTAGGATCAGGCTCGTTTGCAGCGCTCTTCCCTGCCTGAGTCCAAAATAGCGCCGCCAGTTCCGTGTGCCAAGTGGCGATGGATTCCGCTACAGTTTTCCCTTCTGCAATCAATTTCTGAATCGTGTGATGGCGCATGGACTGAATCATCTGTTCCTAATGTGGCTGTATCTGGATCGATCTGTTCGTGATCGATTCGACTCCCGGCCCTTCAGGGAGACCGGACAAGGTATCCTGCATCCGGTCCCCCCGTTTTTCCGTTCGACTTATGTTGTCGTTAGCGGTTGTCTACTGGACGTAGGTGCGCTGGATTACCAGGGATTTTCCATATCGCAGACATCAATGTTCGGATCAAAAGCGCAATTGTTGCATTTGAGCCAACACCTCATCTCCAGTTTCTCCTCGAGTGTCTCCATCGCCAATCTTCCATCCAGTTCATCGATGGCCAAATCGGTGTACAACTTCTTGTTCAGGTGTTCCATGAATTCCTCCTTTTTCGGGATTTCCCGTGGATTTCGGCTTTATTGTATTTATTATCATTTTTCAATTCGTCCAATTTGATCAAATGACACTTCCTTCCGGATGAATTCCGGCCGTCCCCGGGGATGAGTAAACAAAACCGCTTTGGTGGCGGTAATGATGGGGTCTTAATCAGACGAACGGCGCATTGAAAACAGGAAGCCGAGGATTTTTGTCTTTTTCAGGGAGTCAGGTAGTACCAAGGGGTGGAAAAGGAGGAATCATGACCGGAGTTTTCCCTGCGCCTACCCGCGAGGGTGACAGACTTTTTCAACTCGACGTGATCCGGGGCATCGCCCTGCTGGGGGTGCTGTTGATCAATATCGACCTCTTCAGCGGCGCCTTCTGGGCCCTGCAGGCCAAATTGCCCTATCCCGCCGGCTGGGGAGGGAACCTACTCACCTACCTGCGCGGCGCTCTGGTCGAGGGCAAGGCCGTGGCACTCCTTTCAATTCTCTTCGGAGCCGGGATGATGATCCAGGTGGACCGGGCCAGGCTCACCGGCGCCAACCACCTGGCCTTTACCCTGCGGCGCCTGGGGGCATTGGCCCTGTTTGGTTTGGCCCACAGCCTCCTTCTCTGGAACGGCGACATCCTGATCGATTATGCACTGTTGGGACTGATGGTCCTCCCATTTCTGAATGTGCGGCCCCGGCGGGTGCTCTGGGCGATCCCCATTCTGCTCGTGGTGGCGGTTCTCCTGGTGCTGCCGTTCATGGGTTTGATCGAGAAAGTGGAGGGGAATCCCGGTGGTCTGCTGCAGATGCACAGGGAGCACTATGGAAACGGCTCTTGGCTGGATGCCTTACGTTTCCGGGCTTGGGAGTTCCTCCACGTGGTCGGACCGCTCCGTATCCAGGGGCGGCTGGTGATGTGTTCCCCCTTCTTCATCCTGGGGGTTTTTTTCTGGAAACTGGGCTGGTTGGCCGAGCCCGGTCGTCATCGCCGCCAACTGACCAAGCTGGCTGTTGCCGGCCTGATCATCGGGTTGACGGCCAACCTGTTGCCGGCCGATTCGGTGTTCGCCTGGGCGGCGCGCATCCCCTTCCGCCCCCTGCGGGTGTTCCTCAAACTGACCTATGTCTTCGGGAAAGCGATGCTGGCGCTGGGGTATCTGGGCGGCCTGCTGCTCCTTCTGGAAAGAACCGCCTGGCACAAGCGAACCCAGGCGCTGGCGGCGCTGGGCCGCCTGGCCCTGACCCAGTACCTCATGCAATCGGTGGTTTGCTCGCTGGTTTTCTGCGGGTTCGGCCTGGGGCTGTTCGAACGGGTTCCGCTCAATATCTGTATCGGCGGGGCCGTTTTATTTTTCATGGTCCAGGCCTGGAGCAGCCGGCTCTGGCTGCGCCGATTTACTGTGGGGCCCTGCGAATGGCTGTGGCGGCGGCTGATCTACGGCGGGCCGCAGCCCTTCCGGCGAAAGTGATTCGCCCCCCCTTGGAAGTCGGCCGGCTTTGTGCGAGAATGGAAAACCGCTGCTGAGGATGGAGGCAAGTGTCGTGAGAATCATCCGATCTTTGCTGGTACTGATTTTGATCGTCCCGCTCATGCCTCCGGCCGCCTTCGCCCAGGATGCCCCCCCGGCCGTGGAACCGGTCCCCATCCCGACCGCGGATGAGATCGAAGCGGTGGAACTCCTCATCGCCGCCCCCTCCACCGCCTCCATGGCCTCCATTGCCGGCCACCTGTACCTGCTGCTGCGCCGGAAGAACGACATCTCCGGCCTGTCGACCGTCATCGGTTTCGTCGCCAATTCAAGCGAGGACGAGAGAAGCCGCATCAACACCTGCCTCTATTCGCTGCGCGGCCTTTTCGGCCACTATCGCTCCCTGGTGCAGCGGGAGCGGCTGATCACGGTCATCATCCGCAACACCATCGCCGAGGACCGGGACATCCATCGCCTGCGTCTGAACCTGACGCGGGGACAACTGGAACGGTTGTTGGCCGGGATCGCTGTGATGGAAGAAACTCTGCCCGATGAACGGTATTATTTCATCAACCGCAATTGTACGAGCTTTCTGTTCCGCCTGCTTCGCGATGTCTACCGGGATGAAAAAAGGCCGGCCGATATCGAGTGGATCGACATGCCCCTCAATGTGGCGCGGAAAATCTATCAGTACGGGCTGGCCGAATTCGTTTACCCCGAATACCCCAGCATCAGCCGGGCCGCGGCCGACGCCTGGAAACGAATCGGGGCGTGGCTGGCGGTGAAACCGGATGCGGGCAACGACAAAGCAGATTTTTCCGCGGTCTTTCGGGAGCGGCTCCATTTTTTTCAACGCCGGATCTCCCGCCTTGACCGGATTCCCTTCTACCGGAACCTCCTCGACCGCTTCAGCCAAACCTGGCCGGAAGGGGAGCGGGCTGCTTCCCCTCGGTTCCTGGAGCAGGGGCGGCAATTGCTCGCGTTTTTCGAATACGCCAAGGCGATCGAGCGCTACCGGGAATACCGTGACAAGCTGAAAAAAAAGGACGCCGAAAACCTGATCAAAACGGAAGCAGCGGAAAATCGGATGCTGATCGAGCTTTCCCTGAGGTTGCGGGGGATACTGGTGCTCGCCCAGGGGGAACGATTCTCCGCTTCCTGGGAACAGTGGCGCCAGGCCGAGAGCGATTCCGACCGGGGCAAACGGGCGGGGGCTGCCATTCTTTCCGGGTATTCGGTCGTATCGCTGGCGGGCGGCATCGCCGGAACCGGGCGACACGCGAGCGCCGAATTCGAGTACAGCCTGCTCCGGCAACGGCTGGGGGATGGCAGCCTCTTCGCTGCCAACCGTCATTCCCGCCTCGACCTGCTGGCTGTGCGCCACCGGTTTTCCGCTGCGCCCGGCGACTACAACCGGACCACCCTGATCCGCTTCGAAAAGATCATCAAAAAAAAGGGGCCTAGCAACCGACTGCCGCTGAGACCCGGATTCGGCATCCTTTTCTTCGAGGAGGAGCGGGATCCCCATCCGCTCATCGCCCGCCATACCGATCTCGCCCGGTTGTCGATCCTGCTCAACCTCTTTGAAGCGGGGAATTTTCGCCACTATTTCCTGGTCGAGGCCGGCACGGGTTTCGCTCTGACCCGGCTCCAGGCCGGGGATTCCCGGCTGAGCGGAAGCTACCTGGGCGGCATGGAAACGAAGATCCAAATCGGCCGCGGCTATCGCAGCGAATTGCGGGGATCGCTGCAGTATATCCGGTATTCAGGCTGGAACGGGTTCCGGGCTTCGCGCCTGCTGTCCGAAGCCGAATGGAACTGGACCCCCTTCCGGCTGACCGGCCTGCAGTTTTTTCTGTCCTACGGGTTTGAACACTCCCATTGGAACCCTGTCGGGGGCGGCGTGATCTCTGCCGATCAGGGGCGGTTGCAGCTGGGCCTGCGCGGCGGTTTCGACCTCCTTTCAAGGTTTCGCTGATGGGGTTGTGTCGATTGACTTTGTATTTTGGATCGACTATAGTTCTTTTTAACGGAGGGTCTCATGAGAAGATGGACGGCATTGATTACAGCGATTGTATTCTTGTTTGTGGTGGCCACTCTCTACGGCGGCGAAGACATCAGCAAATCGTCCGGGGAGAGTTCCGGAGCGGCGACGGGCAAAGCCCTGCTGGTCGCCTTCGGCATCGTTGTCCTGGTAGTGATCATTATCGCCCTGGCCGGCGGAGCCGTTTCGACCGGAGTATTGGCCTCGCTGAAAAAGAAGGAAAAGGAGAAGAAGGAACAGGTCAAGGAAGTGATCGAAGAGGCGGCCCGAAGCGATGGCGAAAAGCCCAATATCGGTATCCTGGCCCGGCTCTATGCGCTCACTCCGAGCCAGGTGGAAGACGAGATCGCCCTTTTGGTTGCCGCCGACCGCATTTCCATATCCCGGGCCATCATCGATGACGAGGCGGCCACCGATGCTCTGACGCAGATCAACCAGGCATTGGAGGCACGCTCCCGGACTCTCGGACGGTTCGATCAGGCTGGTATTCACAAGCTGCGCGAACTGGTCAGAACCTATATGGGCGATCCGAACTTTTTCGGGGAAACCTATTTCAACCAGGTTTACCGGTTGCTCCTCACCTGCAACTGAGCAGTGGGGTGGTGGCTTCGACAGGTTTGGCCGCCTGGGAGGCAGGTTATTGAGCTTGCCGAAGCGACCGATTAAAGGCGATATGATATATCCGTGCCGGATCGGGAGAGAAAACCGGGTTTCCATTTTTATCATACTTTTGGTAGAATCTGAGTGATCGTGGAGGAAAACATGAGACGCATCGCATCCTTCGGTATCCTGGTGATCCTGGTTCTGCTGTTGACCAGCTGCCTGCCCGGTCCCAATCGCCTGGAACGGGTCCCCGACAAGGAGGGCGAAGTGGCCGGCTTTTTCACGGGAATCTGGCACGGCCTGTTGTCGCCGATCACCTTCATCATTTCCATCTTCAGCCGTTCGGTCCGCTTCTACGAGGTGCACAACAGCGGCGGCTGGTACAATTTCGGTTTCGTGCTGGGAGCCGGTTTGTTCCTGAGCGGCGGAATCCTGGGTTCGAAAAAGAAAAAGAGATAGCGCGGCGCCTCAGCCTTTCCCATCCATGCAAGGAGGATTCACAATGAAACGGACGATTCTGTGCCTGTTGTTGTTGGCCGTTTTCTGCGGCCAGGCCCAGGAAAAACGGGACAAGGGCCTTTTCCAGCAGGGAAAAAACACGTTCTACGAGAAGATCATGAGCGATCTGGGTCAATACTACAAATCCCGGGAAACCGCGGAAAAACAGGGCCGGTTCGCATTGGATTTCAGCGGACGGTCCTTCCCCACCGACATGAAGCTGTACACCGTGCAATGGCACAACCCGGTCGAGTCGCAGGGGGCGACCAATACCTGCTGGGCATTTTCCACCGTCTCCTTCCTCGAGTCGGACCTGCACCGGGCCCGGAAGCTGCAAATCAAGCTGTCGCAGATTTTCATCGTCTACCATGAATACCTGGAAAAGGCGACCCGCTTCGTTGAACGGAAGGGCGACTCCTACTTCGCCGAGGGGTCCGAGGGCAATGCCGTCACCAAGATCATCAAGAAGTATGGCATCATCCCCTATGCCGATTACAGCGGACTTCTCCCCGGTCAGCCGTTTCACGATCACCGAGCCTTGTACGATGATCTGAACGCTTACCTCGATGGGGTCAAGAAAGCGGGGGCCTGGAACCTGGACCCGGTGCTGGCGACGGTCCGGGCGATCCTGGGGCGCCATATCGGCACGCCGCCCCAGACGGTCAACTGGAAAGGAAAATCCTATACCCCCGTCGCCTTTGCCCGCGATGTCCTGCAGCTCGATCCCGATCAATACGTCGATATCCTCTCCTACCTGCAGCAGCCCTATTGGCAGCAGGTGGAGTACCAGGTCTCGGACAACTGGTGGCATGACAAGAGCTATCACAACGTGCCCCTCGACACCTGGATGGAGACATTGAAAAAGATCGTCAAGGCCGGGTACACCGTCAGCATCGGCGGCGATGTCTCGGAACCCGGATACAACGCCGACCTCGGCGTTTCCGTGGTGCCCTCGTTCGATATTCCCCGCGAGTACATCGACGAACACGCCCGCCAGTTCCGCTTCTCCAATCAGACCACCACCGACGACCACGGCATCCATATCGTCGGCTACACCGAGAAGGACGGCGACATGTGGTTCCTGATCAAGGACTCGGGGTCGGGCGCCTTCAACGGCCCCAACAAGGGGTACCGCTGCATCCGCGAGGATTACGTCAAGCTCAAGTGGATGGACTTCATGGTCCACCGCAGCGCCGTAGATGATCTCCTACGGAAGTTCACCTCTGCCAAGTAAGCAACGGGCAGAACGGAAATTTCAATAATTCAAGGACCGTCCCCAGAGCTCCCCAGAGCTCAGGGAAGCGCCAGGCGGCTGTGGGCGAAGGTGAGCAGACCCTGGATGGGGACGCCGTAGGGGCAGTTGCCGGCGCAGTACCCCGCGCAGGTCCGGCACAGGTCGGCCTTGGGGGTGTCGAGCCGGGCGTACTTTTCCATGGCGAAGCGCTCGGCGCCGTGGATATCGAAGTAGTTGAAGTACCGCATGATCGTATTCACCGGCACCTGGTACGGGCAGCTCTGTTCGCAGGCGCCGCAGCCGTGCCGGCAGTAGAGGCGTCCGCAGCCGGCCTCGAACTCGGCCAGGGTTTTCTTGCCTTGCGCGTCCAGGCCGGTGCCTGATAGGGCCAGCAGGTTCTGCAGGTCAGCGAAGGTGGTGAAGGCCAGGTTGAGGGTGTGGACGCGCGGATCATTCAGGACGAATTTCAGGGCCGCCTGCTTGATCTCGGCCGGATTCTGGAGATTGTGTTCCTTGATGAACGACTCGGCCTGTTTGGCCGCCTCCTCCATCTGGGCCAAATTGCGCGTCATGTTCTCATCGGGTGTTTCCCCCGCCTTCTTCATCTGTTCCACCCGTTCCCTGGTCTCGAAATAGCGGCCCAGGGGATCCGATTTCATGATGGTGGTGGCGATGTTCTTCTTGGCGGCGGCGGCCAGGATCTGCTCCCCCGCTTCCCGCTGCAGGAAGTTGTAGATGAGCAGGACCAGGTCGAAGCGGCCGTCGTCGATCGCTCCCAGGAGGACCTTCTCCATCGTTTCTCCCTGCCCCTGGAAACGGCTGCCATGGTTGGCCGTGCCCAAAAAGCGGACTTTCTTCTCCTTTTTCAGCTGTTCCATGGCCCGGTGGAAATGGTCGTTCTTCAATGATTCGACCGTGGCCGCACCCTGGATCATCATGCAATCGACGTAGTCGGTCTGCAGGCGTTCCAGGGACTGATGGACCTTGGCGATCACCTGCTCGGCGTTGTTGACCTCGTTCAGGCGGATCTTGGTGGTGATGAAGAGCGATTTCCGGTCCAGGCCCTGTATCGCCTGGCCGATGCTCCGCTCCGCTTCACCCCGGCCGTATCCTTCGGCGGTGTCGATGTAATTGACACCGGCTTCGAAGGCCGCCTTCATCAGGGGAACGACCGCCAGACGGGAGGTTCCGATGCCGATGTCGGAGACCCGGAATCCGGTCCGTCCCAGGGTCCGGTAGCCCTTGATCTTGGGGATATCCCCCTTTTTTTCTGCGACTGCTGTCGCCTGGCCGGCGGGCAGTCGGCCGCCGAGTCCGGCCAGACCGAGAGCAGAGGCTTTGACGAAATTCCGCCGATTCATCCCCGTGG
>Ga0209287_10000674_pt1 | contig 19345 bp, 16 predicted proteins | sample PPLLak3cmMay2015_2_FD_187255 | JGI IMG/M metagenome (GOLD analysis project Ga0209287, IMG submission 187255) | Freshwater sediment microbial communities from Prairie Pothole Lake near Jamestown, North Dakota, USA - PPLs Lake P8 Core (1) Depth... | ecosystem: Environmental > Aquatic > Freshwater... | reverse complement strand
GATCCCGTATTTCGCCGGGAGCTTCTGGAGCGGCTCTCGGGAGTGATTCAGGACGGCAAAAAATCGGTTCTCTTCTCTACTCATATCACATCCGACCTGGAACGGACGGCCGACTATATCACCCTTCTCCTGGACGGAGCCGTCGTCTTTTCCTCGCCTCGCGACGACATCCGGGATGGGTGGGCCGTCGTCAAAGGAGGGCGCGAGCTCCTCGACTCCGCCCGCCGAACGATCTTCCGGGCCGTCCGCGAATCGTCTTACGGGGTCGAAGCCCTGACCAGCGACATCCCCGCGGCCCGGGCGGTATTCCCTTCGGCTGTCTTCGACCGGGCCTCCATCGATGACATTATGATCTTCCTGAATCCGGGAGCGTCCCATGATTAAATCGATCCGGAAGGACCTGATTCTCCATAAGAAGTTCATCACCTGGATGGCGATTCTTTATCCCCTCTACCTGGGCTTCCTGGGCTCGCAAGTCAATAATACGAACATCCTGCCCATCTTCAGCGGTTTCCTCTATGCTCTCGTGCCTTTGATCCTCTTCGGCCGGGAGGACAAATTCAAGTCGGAGACTTTCGGCCTTAGCCTCCCGGTCACCCGCCGGGAATACCTGCGGAGCCGGTTTATCTTTAGCTGGGGCCTCATGCTTCTGATGTACCTGGTCGGCTCCCTGCTCATGGTCGCGGTTCCCGGAGGCAAGCTTTCGGCGGCGACGGTCTTCGGATCGAAGTTGGTTCTCCTTTCCCTATTCTTCATCGCCGCCATTTTCGGGATCATGATGCCTCTGTTCATCCGCCTGGGTCAGGCCGGGATGCTCGTCTTCCTCGTCGTCCTGCAGATTCTCGGCGTTCTCCTGATGATCTTTCGGAAATCCGTCGACATCGATACGGTTAAAAAGATCATCCGGCTTGTCCCGAACGGAATCGCTGCGCTGCAATCGTCGCTCGGCCCGTTTCCCGCCTTTCTGGCCGGTCTCGCCATCCTGGCCCTCTTCTCTTATGCTTCATTCGCCCTCAGTCTCGCCCTGTTCCGAAGGAAAGAATTTTAAGAGGCGGCCATGGAATACGCCCTGGACATTCGGAATCTTTCCAAAGCATACGGCGGCTTCCGGCTGAACGATGTCTCGTTCTCCCTGCCCCGCGGGTACATCATGGGTCTGATCGGGCCCAACGGGGCGGGAAAAACGACGGTCATCAAGCTCATCCTGAATCTCATCCGCCGGGATGGCGGCGAAATCCGCATCCTGGGATTGGACAATCTCGCCGGAGAGATGGAAATCAAGAGCCGGCTCGGATTTGTCCACGATACGCCCTTTTTTTACGAGCACCTGACCCTGGCCAATGTCCGGAAGACCGTCGCGCCTTTCTACCGGGACTGGGACGACGGGCAATTTCGGCACCTGGCCGATGAGTTTGATCTCCCCTTGGGGAAGAAGTTCAAGGCCCTTTCCCGGGGGATGAAGATGAAGTTCGCCCTGGCCGCGGCTCTATCCCACAAGGCCGACCTGTTAATTTTGGATGAGCCGACCTCGGGTTTGGACCCCGTGTTCCGGCGCGATCTGCTTAAAAAACTATCGGCCTTCATTCAGGACGAAGGCAAGGCGGTTCTTTTTTCAACCCACATCACCTCCGACCTGGAGCGGATCGCCGATTTCATCACGTTCATCCGCGGCGGGGAGATCGTTTTTTCCTCGCCCCGGGACCAAATCCTCGGGGCTTGGGTTGTGGTCAAAGGAGGGCCGGAGCTTCTGGCCGCCGAACACAAAGCCCTTTTCAAGGGGATCCGGCAGGGGGCCTACGGCGTCCAAGCCTTGACCGCCGAAGCCGGGGAGGCCCGCCGGCGGTTCGGCCGGGAAGCGGTCATCGAAGCCGCCACCCTGGAGGACATTATGTTCTTCATGACCAAAGGAAACGGTCATGCTTAAGCTCATAATGAAGGATTTGCTGGCGGCCCGGTGGTTTCTCCTTCTTGTCCTTTTCATCGGGATTCTCTATCCGATTCAGCCTTTCTGGCCCACGGAGATATTGCCGTTTATGGGCGGGGTCTACGGTTTCATCGCCCTCTTCATCATATTTTTTCTTGAGGACCGGAATAAGACCGAGATCCAGTTCCTGAGCATGCCCGTTCAACGGCGGACGATCGTCCGGGCCAGGTATCTGCTCGGCTCGCTTTTGATTGTTCTCGGAGGCGTGGCCACGACGGCTCTCTCAATCATCGCCTTCCCCCTGACCGAAAGCGGGGAGCCTCGCCTGTTCCTTTCGATGGAGATCGTGCTCGCGTTTTTTCTGATGTATGCGTTCGGCCTGTCTCTTTATCTCGGCTGTTATCATCGCCTCGGTTTGGGGCGGGGAACGATCCTTTTCGTGATCGCCGCCATCGTCTTGATCACGCTGGCCATGCTGGGATTAAAAGGAGGGGCGAAGTCTCTTTCGATCCCCGGGATCCTCCGAGCCCTCCGGGCATTCCTCGGAACGCCGGTCTTTCTGGTTGCGGCGGCGGCTGCCGTTATTGTTCCGTTTGCCGTCTCGCTTCGTCTTTCGACGCGATATTACGCCCGCCGCGAGTTTTAGCGGAACGGAGACTGATATGAAAAAATGGATCATTCTTCTCGTCGTCCTCACCCTCTACATGACCGTTTGTTCGGACCTCACCCCCGGCCTGATCGGCTGCGATACCTGGGTCGCCCTTCGGGATGCCGTCGCGCGGGGACATGTCCTGTTCGGAAAGAACAGCGACCGAACCGTCTTTGACAGCCAACCCCTGGCCCTGCATCCCCGACGGTCATGGCCTGAAGGCGCGGCGATCGACCTCGGCCGCGTTACCATTCCCCAGGTCCGAGAGACGTATGCGACCCTCGGCTCCGGGCCCTATTGGTGTTGGGGATACGAGGAAGGGATCAACGAGTTCGGCGTCGCAATCGGAAACGAAGGCGTGTTCACCAAGCCGCTCCAGGAAGCGATCGCCGCCACCCGCGAAGGCCGCGGCCCGAAATCGGGGCCGACGGGGATGGATCTCGTCCGGCTCGGATTGGAGAGGAGCCGAACGGCTCGCGGCGCGGTCGAAACGATCGCCGCCCTGACGGAAAAGTACGGTCAATTCGGCTCCGGCCTTCCCGGCCTGGGGCTGGAGGGCGCTTATGACAACTCCTATCTGATCGCCGACGGCAAAGAAGCCTGGATTTTGGAAACGGCCGGGACCCTTTGGGCCGCCCGGAAAGCCGAAAAAGGCGTGGCTTCGATTTCCAATACGCTCAGCTTGTCCGGGCCGCTCGATCTGGCCTCCTCCGACCTCGCGGATTATGCCCGCAACAAGGCCTGGTGGACGGAAGGGCCGGATGTTCCCTTCGATTTCGCGAAGGCTTACCTGGCCGCGGGGCCGGACCAGCCGCTTGCCCGCGGCCGCGCTCTGGTTCGAGCGCAATGTTCGCTCGGTTTGCTGCAAGAGAAGTCCGGCGCCGTCGATGTGCCCTGGATGATGCGGATCGCCCGTGACCGTTCGACCAACCCGAGTCTGGACTTGGACGTGACGGCCAGCTCCTGCGTCGTTTCCCTTCCCGCGGCCGCCGGCGACCTCCCGGTTTTTTGGTGGTGCGCTTCCGTTCCCTCGAGCGGGATTTATATCCCGTTCTTCGTCCACGGCGCGGAGCTTCCGGCGATCCTGACGAAAGCCGGGACCGCGGGGAAAAAGGTCGTTCCGCCGGATGCGGCCCCGACCGACCGATACGCCGCCGATTCCTACTGGTGGATCTTCCGCGACCTGGCCGACCTGGTCAACGCCGACCGGCCGGCGCGGCTTGCGGCGGCGCGGGCGGAATTCGACGCGTTGGAACAGGCTTTTGCCGCCGAGCTTCCGGATGTTCTCAAGGCCGCCTCCGCCCTGCGACGCGAGGGGAAAAAAGGGGAAGCGGCAAAAATGCTGGATGCGTTTTCGGCCCGCTGCGTCGGCAGAGCCCTGGCCAAGGCTGCCGTTCTCCGGGATTCATGGAAATCTCGAAGCCCCGAGACGAAAGCCATAGCGGCCGAGGCCGGCACGTATATCGCTAATTTCGGCGCCTTTAAGGACGCGGATTGGACGATTTCGACTCGGGACGGCCGTCTTTTCCTGGAAATCCCGGGCCAGGGCGCTCTCGAGCTTCGTCCGCCGGACGAGAAGGGCTTCCATGCCCTGGTCGTTTCGCCGCTCGCGGGTGTTTCTTTCCTCCGCCGTCCCGCTCACGGGATCGTCGCCATGACCTTCCGCCAGGGAACCATGTCCTTCGAGCTTCCGAAGAAAGGCGTTGTCCTGCCCCCGGAAATTCCCTTGGAAAGTCTTCAGAAATACCTCGGGAAATATTACGGCGAGGAGATGAAAGAGACCCTGGAAATTGTCATTAAGAACAACGCTTTGGCTTTGGTGATTCCGGGACAGAAAACCTATGAGCTTCGCCCTCCGGATGAGCAGGGGAGACGGTTCTTCCGCGTTGTTGCGACCATTCACTTGACCTTTCAGGAATCCGCCGACGGATCCGTCGCTTCCTTCACTTATCACGAAGGCGACGCCGCCCTGATCTATAATAAAATAAAATAGTTCTCGGGGTCGGACCTCAGGAACTTATTGAATAGCAGTCGTTTAATTGTCAGTTCTCGGGGTCGGACATCAGGAACTTATAATAGTTCTCGGGGTCGGACCTCAGGAACTTATTGAATAGCAGTCGTTTAATTGGCCGAATCTAAATTAAGCCAAAAGAATAGAGAGTTTTCCGAGAATTTCCGCAACGGTCTCCGGGGCGAGGGTGCAAATTTTTTTTGCCCTCCGGATTCGCCAGTCCAGGCTTTTTATCTGGTCTGATAAAATCACTCCGGAAACCGGTAGACCGGGCGGAAGGATCACTTCCCAAGGGTAGCTTTTAATCGCGCTTGTCAGGGGACACAAAAGGGCGAGACCGACTCTCTCGTTATAAGAGAGGGGAGACAGGACAACGGCCGGCCGGCGCCCTGATTGTTCATGTCCGGCCTGCGGGTGGATCGTAATCCAGACGATATCGCCCCGGCCGGGAACGTAATTCGAATCGAATGTCGGTTTTACCATTCCTCAATCCCGGATTTTTCGCCCATTTCCCATTCGCCGGGTTTGTTTTCTTCCGTCACTTCGGAAAGAAGGGTTTTCAAGCTCCAGCGGCGCTCTGGGGCCGGGGTGATGAGGATGGCGCCTTCCTTCATTTCCAGATAGAGAGACGAGTTCTCTTTGATTTTCATCTCATCAATAAATGCTTTAGGTATTCGAACGGCTAAGCTGTTCCCCCATTTCTGAAGACGAGTATTCATAATCAATCCCTGTAGATACAATGTATATACTCGCCGGCCGGTGAATTGTCAATCAAAGATCGCCGCTAAATTTTTAGAACCGCGTTTTTAGGAAGAACCCCGACCTCCCGGCGTCTAAAATGCGGGAGGAGTGTTTTTTTTTCCGGCCGCCGCGGTCGGCTCCCGACATTCTCAAATTCAGAGGAGGAGGAACCGAATGAAGCGATTCCTGACGTTTTCGCTTGCGGTGCTCGTCCTGGCCGCTTTCGTGACGGCCGGAGAGATCACCCTGAACGTCAAGGAGCACACCCTGGGGAACGGGATGAAGATCCTGATGATCCCCAAACCGGGCGTGCCCCGTGTCGTCTGTCACATCTACTACAAAGTGGGCTCGATCAACGAGAAGCCCGGCATTACCGGAAGCGCCCACATCCATGAGCACCTGATGTTCAAGGGCACGAAGATCATGGGGGTGACCGACTTCGAGAAGGATGCGGCCATCGACCGGCAGATCGACGAGCTGTACGATCAGATCTACCGGGAAAAGTACTGGAAAACCAACGGCGATCAAGCCAAGATCGCGGCCCTGCAGAAGAAGGCCGACGAGCTGATCCTCGCCGAGAAACAGTACATCATCAAGGACGACCTCTGGGGCCTGTATATGAAAAACGGCGGCACCGGCCTCAACGCCTCGACCGGCAACGAGAACACCGGGTACTATGTCACCCTGCCCTCCAACAAGGTCGAGCTCCAGATGCTGCTGGAGGCCGACCGGATGCAGAACGCCTATTTCCGGGAGTTCTACTCGGAAAAAGACGTCATCATGGAAGAGCGTCGGCTGAGCGAGAACGGCCCCGGCTATTTCTTCAGTGAGCAGGTCGACGCGGCCTTCTACGCCGCCTCCCCGTATCACTGGGACGTCGTCGGTTGGATGGACGACCTCAAGAAGGTGACCAAGGCCGACCTGGTCGAGTTCCACAACACGTATTATATCCCGAACAACGCCGTGGCGATTTACGTCGGCGACTTCGACCCGGCCAAGGTCGTCGAGATGGCCGAGAAGTATTTCGGCCGGATTCCCAAGGGCCCGGACGTCGAACCCATCCGGACATTAGAGCCGCCTCAATATTCGGAAAAGCGGATGTACGGCGAAGGGCCTGCGCCCACAAGCCTCCAAATCCGGTTCCATATTCCCATGGCCGGAAATCCGGACGTGGCGCCTCTCTCGGTGCTGGCCGGGATCCTCGGCGCGGGCGGCGGCGGGCCGCGCGGCGGCGGGGGCGGTGGGACGGGCCGGTTGAACAAGATTCTCGTCCAAGAAAAGCAGCTGGCCGTCAACGCCTCGGCCTCCAACCGGGCCTCATGGTATGTCGGCGCCTTCCAGTTCAGCGCCTCTCCGCGCCTCGATAAGGGTGTCAAGCCCGAGGATTTGGAGAAGGAAATCTGGGCCGAAGTCGAAAAGATTAAAAAGGAAGGCGTCACCGCCGACGAAATCCAGAAGATCAAGAACCGCAGCGAGGCGGGGTTTGTGCGTAGCCTGGCCTCCACTTCCGGCCTGGCGGGCTCCGTCGGCCGGGCCGAGCTTCACCGCGGCTGGCGGTCGATCCTCGAAGACATCGAGGCGATCAAGAAGGTCACCAACGAAGACATCAAGCGCGTCGCGGCCAAGTATTTTGTCAAGGACAACAGCTTGACCGCCATCTACACGCGGAAGACGGGCCGGTAAGGAGAATGACGATGAAAAAGACACTCAGCCTGATTTTCGCCGTCAGCATCCTCTTGGCCGCCGCCGGCTTGGCCCAGGTTCAGAAGCCGGGCGACCTCAAATATCCCGACCTGAAATACGACCCGCCGGATCCGAAGGCCTTCCGCTCCGTCCTGGCCAACGGCCTGCGGGCTTACATCCAGGAAGACCGGGCCCTGCCTATGGTCAGCCTTTCGGCCATCGTCCATTTCGGCGGCCTCTATGTCCCCGACGGCAAGGAAGGCCTCGAGTCCCTGATGAGCGGGACGATGATCCGGGGCGGAACCAAGACCAAGGAAGGGACAGCCATCGAGGAACGGATCGATTTTCTCGGAGGCTCCCTCGGATTCAACGTCGGTGAGCGGACCTCGACCCTGACCCTGTCGGTCCTCAGCAAGGATCTGGACGAGGGGCTGGCCGTGTTCTTCGACGTCCTGATGAATCCCGAATTCCGCGAAGCCCCGTTCAACCTGGCCAAGGCCCGGGCGATCGAGCAGCTTCGCCAGGCCAACGACCAACCCGGCCAGGTCCTGAGCCGGGAATACGAGAAGATCCTGTACGGAAAGCACGCCCTGACGTCGCAGGCGACCAAGGCGTCTTTCGAACGCGTAACCCCGGTCGACCTCAAGGCCATCCACGCCCAGTACTTCAATCCCAAAAACATCATCTTGACCGCGGCCGGCGACTTTTCGAAAGCCGAACTGTCGGCCAAAATCAACAAGCTCATCGGCCCCTGGAAGGGGAAGGACGTCAAGATCCCGGCCTTCTCCAAGTCGTTCCCGGCCGCCGAGCCCGGCGTCTATTTCATCCAGAAGGCCATCAACCAGGGCTACATCAGCCTCGGCCATCTCGGGATCGAAGACACCAATCCGGATTACCCGGCCGTCCAGGTCATGAACTTCATCCTCGGCGGCGGAAGCTTCACCTCCCGGATTACGACCAAAGTCCGCTCGGACGAAGGCCTGTCCTACAACCAGGGCAGCCGCTTCTCCACCCGCTGGGGCTTTCCCGGGACATTCTCGGGCTACGTCCAGACCAAGTCCTCCACGGTCGGCTACGCCATTTCCCTGATCGAGGCGGAATTCAACCGGATCCGGAAGGATCCGGTGTCCGATGCCGAGATGGAAATGGCGGTCAATTATTTCATCGACAGCTTCGCCAGCCAGTTCGAAATGCCCCAGGCGGTGATGAATGCCTTTGCGAACCTGGAGATGCAGGGCAAGCCGATGGATTTCTTCAAGACTTACCGGGACAAGATCAAGGCCGTGACCAAGGCCAAGGTCCAGGAAGTCGCCCAGAAGTACATCCAGCCGGACAAGCTGGCCGTCATGATCGTCGGCGACTTCGAGCCGTGCAACAAGGGCGGCGACAAGTGGCCCGGTCCGCTGGACAAACTCGGCAAGGTCCACAGAGTCAACCTGATCGACCCGATGACGGGAGCGGAAACCAAGTAAGATCCCCTTGCCGGTATCCTTTTTTGACGTTCCTGTTCCCGGGGTCCTTCGGGGCCCCGGGATTTTTTTCTGGGGTCGGACCTCAGCAAGTAATTTATTTACAGGATGATATGTGGCGTGTGGCCCTCGTAACTTTTACCAGGGATAAAACGTTTTGTTTAAGTGTAAGAAAAATAATAATTTCGTGAGGTCCGACCCCAAATGCAAATGAAAAATCAACAAGATCATCGGCCCCAAATGATAAAAAAAGCTCAGCTTTCTTTTGTTCTGGCGGCCTTCGTCCTTGTCTTGGCCTCCGGCTTCGCCTTGTCCGCGCCCGAGCAAGCGCCCTATCGAATCATCACGTCCCCGGAGAAAAGCGGCCTCCCGCTCCAGCGCTATCTCGTTTACGACCTCGCGACCAAGGCGGCCGCCCTTTTCGACGCCGGCGGTCCGATGGACGCGTTGATCGCCGAAATCAAAAGCGGCGGCCTGGACCTGAAGTATATTTTCATCACCCATGGGCATCCGGATCATCTCGACGGTCTCCCGGCTCTGCGGAAGGCGTTCCCCTCGGCCAAGGTCTGTTTGGCCCGGGAGGATTTCGACGATTTGAAATGGATGGCCCGCTGGAAGGATATTTTCGCGCCTGCCCTTGTCGAGGCCTGGAGCAAAAGCCCGGAAATGGCCCGGTTGATGGATTTCGATTACGCGGTCATCGGGCCTCCCGATATCTATGTCGAGGACGGCCAAAGATTCAAGCTGGGAGGGGTGGATATCCGGGCTTTGAAAACGCCCGGCCATTCCCGGGGAAGCGTCACGTATGCCTTCGGAAACGTCCTGATTCCGGGGGACCTCATCCTTTATCATGCAACAGGCTACATGGAATGCCGGTTGTGCTCCAAGGACGCGATCGCCGCTTCGATCCTTCGCTTATACAAATCGTTCCCGGACGAAACGATCATCTTGCCCGGACATGGCGAAGCGTCAACGATCGGCTTCGAAAAAGCGAACAATAAGAACGTCAGGGTCGATAAAGTCGTCTGGTAAGTCCTGAATAATCAGGCTAAATCGCGGTCGAGTCCGTAAACGAGCTCCCGGAAGACCGTGACTTCGGGCAGGGCGAGAGCATCGCCGAGGCGGCAGGCGGTCTCAAACTCGTTTTTCGTCTTGCGGCAGGGATTTTGAGTGTATGCGAAGGCCCACAGGTCCATGAGCATCAGAGCCGTTTCTCTTTCTCGTGCCATGTTCGTTCTCCTTGTCCATTACAAGCAATTGCAATAAACGTGCCAGCAATTGCCTTTTATCAACCGCTTGGGAAATAGTTGACAGCTTTGCCGCGCCGGCCTACGATTCGGGAGAAACAAGGAAACCATCCGTGTTTTTCATTGTACGCCGGCGCCGAATCCGAATGCGACGGGCAAAAGCGGTCGCGGGCCTCCTTTGCGCCGCGGCTATGGCTTCCGCCTCGCTTTCGGCCTCGGATGACGCTCCCGCCATTTTCCGCCAAGTCTACGAGGAAGTCCGGACCATGCCCGCCCGGCCGGGCGAACAGTTCATCCGCCAGGAATTCTTCATCGGCGAGGACGACGACGATACGAACAAAGACCTTTCCGTTTCGATCGTCCTCCCGGAGGGCGGGCAAATCCCGGTGATGATCGTTCAATTCACCTGGATGGAGCGCGATCGGTCGAACCGGCGGATCTCCCGGGCCCGTTCGACGAAAACCCTGCGCTGCGTCATGGAAACGGAGGACACCCGGCTGGAAGGGGATGGGTTGGAGAAAGACGAGCTGTCCGTCCTGGGCCGCGGCCTGCTCAAAGCCGTTCGGGACAATAAGCGGCTCCTTCAGAAAACGCCGTCCCGGGGCTCCGCGGAGCCCCGGGTTTATCCATCAAGGGGTTGACCGGGAATGCGTCCCGGCTCCCCAACCGGCAAGAATGTTTACGATTCGTGAAATATTCTTTCGCGGCGACTGGTCTCGTTCTGTTTTCCAGGTGACGACGAAAACAGGGAAGAGCCGGGGAAATAGGACTTTTTTCGAAATCTCCCGTTCGTAGGCATGCTTCCGGATTTCATAGAGCAAGAGGCATGCCATTGTCGCGTTTAGGAAAGCGCCTCAGATCAAGACGGGATTTGAGGAGTAAAGAATGCCGGGAATGCCTGCCGGGGACTCCGGGCTTAGATCGCCCGCTCGGGATGCTCTTCGAGGGATTTGATATTTTCAGGGCTCAGCTTGGTGATGGTGATTCCCGTGTAGCCGTAAAAAATCGACACAAGGGGATTGATCAGGTTTAAAAAGGCGTAGGGGAGATAAAGGAGAGGGCTGACGCCGAGAGTCGCGCCCATGAAGGCCCCGCAGCTGTTCCAGGGAATGAGCGGCGAGGTCAACGTGCCGGAATCCTCCAGGCAGCGGGACAGGTTCTTAGGGTGTAGGCCGAACTTCAGGAAAGCCGAACGGTACATCCTTCCGGGGATGACAATGGCCATATACTGGTCCGAGGCGATGGCGTTCATGCCGAGACAACTTAGGATGGTTACAGCTATGAGGGAGCCGGTCCGGCGGACTTTTTTCAACAAGGCTTCGGCCAGGGTTTGAAGGATCCCCGTCTTTTCCATGATGCCGCCGAAGCTGAGGGCGCACATGATCAGGGCGACGGTATCCATCATGCTGCTCAAGCCGCCGCGGGTCAGGAGGTCGTCGACCATGGGGACTCCCGAAGCGCTGACGAACCCGGACTTGGCGGTCATGACGATCTCGGTGAGGGTGCGGCCCTGCATGATCATTCCGAAACCCGCCCCGATGACGGTGCCTCCGATCAAGGACGGAAGAGGCGGAATCTTAAGGATGACCATCACGATGACAAGAAGTGGAGGGAGAAGGAGGAGCGGACTGAGGTGAAAATTGGCTCGGATCGTCTGGGAGATGACTTCGATCTTATCCGATGAGATATGGCCTCCGGCGAACTTCAACCCGAGCAGGCCGAAAAGGATGACCGAGATGAGATAGCTAGGGGCCGTCGTATAAACCATGTGCCGGACATGGGTGAAAACGTCGGTCCCGGCCACCGCGGGCGCCAGGTTGGTTGTGTCCGAGAGGGGCGACATCTTGTCGCCGAAATAGGCCCCGGAGACGATGGCCCCGGCCACCATAGGCATGGGGATCCCCAGTCCCTGTCCCACGCCGATCAAGGCGACGCCCACGGTCCCCGCGGTCGACCAGGACGAGCCCGTACCCAGGGAGACGATGGAGCAGATGATGAGGGTGGCCACGAGGAAGATGCCCGGGGAGAGAATCTTGAGGCCGTAATAGATCAGGGCCGGAACGATCCCGCCCGAGATCCAGGTCCCGATCATCATCCCGACCACCATCAGGATGAGAATCGCGCCCATGGCCAGCGAGATGCCGTGGACCATCCCGGCCTCGATCGACGGCCAGCGGTGACCATGAGCGATCCCCACGGCCGCGGCCACGGCGGCGGCAGCAATGAGGGGGATGTGGGCGTCCTGCTTAAGGACGACGATTGTGACGGTCAGGGCCAGGATCAGGAAGAGGACGGGAATAAGGGCGGCTCCCAGCCTGACGGGCTTGATCGCCCGGGGGTGCTGATCTTTTTCGGATCTGGGCATGAGCCGCCATTATAAAGAACCGATTTTTAAAAGGCAAACTCCGGTTGTCGATCTTCTCCTCTTTATGCGGACATCAGCCGATTATTTCTTGATGTTCTCCCAGAGGACGTTGACAATCTTCCACTGGCCGCCTTCGCCCTTGGCCAGGGTGAGGAAATCGATGAACTGGGAGCAGTCGCTCCGGACGAAGGCCATGGTCGCAGTCACATCGAGGATCGTCACCTTGATGTTGCGCTGATCGGCCGGGACGCGGCTGCCGCCTCCCTGCTTCGTGTACGCGACCATTTGGTCTTTCGTGAGATGGGTGAACCGCTCTTTACCTGTCTGGGAATTTACTTCCAGGAGCCGCTTGGCCAGCTGCGGGTGAAGGGCTTTGTCCATGCGTTCGGCGTTGCCTTCAAACCAGCCTTCGATGTAGTCGAGGGCGGCCTGGCGGATGGCCGTGTTCGTGGCCTCGTCGGCCGTCCGGGAGAAGAGGGTGGAGGTTCCGAAGACGGCGGCGGCCAGAATCAATCCGATCACAAGAGCTTTTTTCATAGTCGACTCCTTCTTGTGGCTAACTGGTAATGAATAGCAAAATGCATGCCAGGCGCGTGTCTGGCCGGGGCCACAGAGCGGCCCCGGTTTCAGCAGGGGCGGCCCAGAATAAGTCGTTATCTATGTATAAGATAGCTTGATTTTCTCAAATTTTTCAATCCTCAGAGAGCGATTTCCCCCCCTAAAAGCGATCTCTAAAAACGGCCAATGTGTCCGAAATCGAGAAACCCAGCGTTTACAAAACGCTTTTTATTAAGGCTATCTTCCATATTGTGTGGGTAGCGATTGGAGATTATGGCGGCTGGAGCGAACATCGTCCGGATTAGGCTTTTCTTGATGCCTGATTGGGTAGCCGGCTCGGAAGAAGCCGGACGAGCGAAGATGTTTGAGCGTCCCGCGCCTTGAACCATTAGAAGGTCTTTCGTGACGCGAGTTCTTCGCCGCCAATCCAAGCCAATCAAGAAAAGCCGTGAAGATCCGGACGCGTGAGCGAAAACCGCCATATTTTCGGCAATTCTTACCCACACAAACTGGAAGAGAACCTTTTAAAATGGATTTTCGGTCGAATACGGCCGGCCCGCCGGGCGGTTGAAGCTGATGTCCTCGACTCCGAGCATCCGCATCGCCGCAAACAGCGTTCGGCCGGCCGGGGCGAAAGCCAGCACGGTGTGGTGGGGGAACCGCTTCTCGATCAGGACATGGCGGTAGAACCGGCCCATCTCCTTGATCCCGATCACCCCGATCCCGCCGAACGATTTCGGGTCGACGTCCAGGACTTCGCCCTCGGCCATGTACGACCGGAGAACCGTATCGGCCGTCGACTGGAGCCGGAAGATGGTGACGTCGCCGGGCTTGATCCGGCCTTCGAGCGTTCCCCGGGTGATGTCCGGCTTTTTCCCGGGCTCCTGGAGGCGATGCATGATCAGCTGGTACTTGAGGCCCGGGCTCATCAGGCAAACCGACGGCGTGTTCCCGCAATGGAAACCCATGAACAGGTCGGTGAGCTGATAACCGTCTACGGCCTTCTTGCTCTTCTTGAACATGTCGGCGGGGACGGTGTTGTTGATATCCAGCAGGGTGGACGGAAGCCCGGTCGCGCAAACGGCGATGTATTCGCTCAGGGCGCCGTAGATGTCCACCTCGCAGGAAACGGGAATCCCCCGTCCGGCCAGGCGGGAATTGACGTAGCAGGGGACGAAACCGAAATAGGACTCGTAGGCCGGCCAGCACTTGTTGGCGAACACGGCGTAGTCCGAAGCTCCCAGGTTTTTCTCCATGAATCCGGTCAGGGCGACTTCGTACTGGGCCAGCTTCTCCAGGAGGTCGGGATAGGCGTTGCCGGCGCCGAGCTCTTTGGCCATGTCCCGGGCCACGGCCTTGATCTCCGGCGCGCCCTTGGCTTTCAGGAAGAGGTCGTAAAGGTCCAGCTCGGAGTTTTCCATGATCTCAACCCCGAGGTCGTAAAGCGGTTTGATCGGGGCGTTACAGGCCAGGAAGTCCTGGGGCCGGGGCCCGAAGGAGAAAATCTTGAGCCGCCGCAGCCCGAGCATGACCCGGGCGATGGGGACAAATCCGGCGATCATCCGGGCGACTTCGTCGGGCGTCCCGACCGGATATTCGGGGATGTAAGGACGGAGCTTGCGCAGGCCGAGGTTGTAAGAGGCGTTGAGCAGGCCGCAGTAGGCGTCTCCCCGGCCGTCGACCAGGTCGTCGCCGGTCTCCTCGGCGGCGGCAACGAACATCACCGGGCCGTCGAACCGCCGGGCCAGGATGGTTGTCGGCCCCTCGGGTCCGAAGTTGCCGAGGTAAAGGACCAGGGCGTTGGCCCCGACGGCCTGAAGCTCGTCCAGGGCTTTCAGGGCGTCCTTCTCGTTTTCGATAATCGTCGGGATCTCCTTGACCGGGAGGCCGAGCTTTTTGGCTTCGGCCGCGGCTATGCGGCGGCGCTTGCGGGAGAGCTCGATCGGGAAGCAATCGCGGCTGACGGCGACGAGGCCGAGCTTGACGGCCGGAACGTTCTTCATGGCTTTTCCTTTTCTTGGCCGTAATAGGCCTCCGGGCCGTGCTTGCGCTGGTGGTGCTTCTCCCGGATGTATCCGGGCAGGACCCGGGCGTCCTTGCGGATGAGCCGCGTCTGGATGGCCATGTGGGCGACTGTTTCCAGGATGACGGCGTTTCGAACAGCCGACGACGGGGAGAGGCCCCAGGTGAACGGGCCGTGGCCGGCGACGAGAACGGCGGGCATTTCGAGCGGCTGGATCTCCGCCTCGGCGAACCGTTCGACGATCACCGCTCCGGTGTTCTTTTCGTATCCGGCCGCGACTTCTTTTTTCGTCAGGAACCGGGTGACCGGGACCGGTCCGTTGAAATGGTCGGCATGCGTCGTCCCGTAACACGGAATCTCGGCCGCGGCCTGGGCAAAGGCTGTGGCCGCCGGGCTGTGGCCGTGGGAGATGCCCCGGATGTCGGAGAAGGCTTTATACAAGGCCAGGTGGGTCGGCGTGTCGGAGGACGGCCGGAGCTTGCCATCGACGACTTTGCCGTCGAGGTCCACCAGGACGATGTCCCTGGCCTTGAGGGCGTCGTACGAAACGCCGCTCGGCTTGATGGCCACCAGGCCTGAAGCCCGGTCGAAGCCGCTGACGTTGCCGAAGGTGAGAACGACGAGGCCTTTGAGAACGAGCTCAAGGTTGGCCTGCCAGACGCTTCCTTTCAGATCTTCGAGCATGGCGCCTCCTCCCTCAACCAAGCTGGCGGTCCCGGACGGCCAGCAAGTCCTTCATAACAGAAAAAAGCGATCCCGTCCACGCTTTCGTCCCGAAGGCGTCGTGGAGCTTCCGGTAGATCGAAAAGAGGTCTTCGTAGACGGCGTGGCGCGCCGGATGCGGCTTGAACGTCCGGGCTTTCAGCCCGCCCATGGCCGCCTGGGCCGCGGGGAAATCGCGATGCCCGCCGGCCGCCGGTCCGGCGGCTACCGCTCCGGCCATCGCCGACCCCAGGGCGCAGGTTTGGGCCGACCGGGCGACCTTCATCTCCAGGCCGGTGATGTCGGCGTAAATCTGCATGACCAGCGGATTCTTCTCGGCGATGCCGCCGCAGTTGATCACCTCGTCGATCCGGACGCCGTATTCCCGGAATCGTTCGATGATCGTCCGGGCTCCGAAGGCCGTGGCCTCGATGAGGGCCCGGTAGATCTCTTCCGGCCGCGTATGAAGGGTCTGACCCAGAAGGAGCCCGGTCAAGCGCTGGTCGACGAGCACCGTCCGATTGCCGTTATTCCAGTCCAAGGCTATAAGGCCCGAGGCCCCCGGCTTGAGTCGGGCGGCTTTTTTCGTCAGCTCCGCGTGCGATCCGCTTTTCAGCCCGCCGGGCCGGATTTCGTTGACAAACCAATTGAAGATGTCGCCCACGGCCGATTGGCCGGCCTCCAAGCCGAAAGACCCGGGCAGAACCGAGCCGTCGACGATGCCGCACAACCCCGGCACGTCGGCCAGAGGACGGTCGCCGGGCCAAACGCAAATATCGCAGGTGCTCGTCCCGATGATCTTGACGAACCGGCCGGGGGAGACGCCGGCCCCGACCGCCCCGAGATGGGCGTCGAACGCCCCGACGGCGACCGGAAGTCCCGCCGGCAGGCCGAGGCGGGTTGCCCATTCGGCCGATAATCCCCCGGCCGGAACGTCGGAGGTAAAGGTTTGGTCATACAGCCGAGCCCGGAGCTTGCCCATCTTCGGATCGAGCCGGGCCAGGAAATCGGCGGCCGGAAGCCCGCCCCAGGCCGCGTTGAACATGGCTTTGTGGCCGGCGGCGCAGCGGCTCCGCTTGATCCGCTCCGGCCGCGTTTCGCCCACGAGGACGGCCGGGATCCAATCGCAGCATTCCACCCAGCTTGCGGCCGCGTCGAAAACCTCCGGATCGACCCGAAGGCAATGCAGGATCTTGCTGAAAAGCCACTCGGACGAATACGTCCCGCCGCATTTGGCCAGGTACTCGGGATGCTCGGCCGCGGCCCGGGCGGTGATTTCGGCCGCTTCGGCAAAGCCGGTATGGTCTTTCCAGAGCCAGGCCATGGCATTCGGGTTCCGCCGGAATTCCTTGCGGCGGGAAAGAGGCGCCCCTTCGGCGTCGACGGGAAGCGGCGTCGAGCCGGTCGTGTCCACGCCGAGGCCGATGATCCGGGCGGGAGCGAAGGAGGAGTCGGCCCGCCGCGCCGCGGCCAGAGTTTTGCGGACGGCGGCTTCGACCGCGACCAGATAGTCATCGGGATTCTGGCGGGCCAGGTTGGGATTTTTCGGATCGAGAATGAGGCCGTCCCGGCCCGAAGGATAAGCGACGACGGCAGTGGCCGTCTCCTTGCCGCTGGAAACGTCGACGAGGAGGGCCCGAACCGTGTTGGTCCCGAAATCGAGGCCGAAGCCGTATCGGGAGGATCTCGACATGCCGGTTCCTCCTTGCGTAAAGGAATTGAAGCAACCCGAGTCGCCGGGAAAGTTTATTAGAAGGGAAACCGGCGCGGGTGTCAAGCGTTAACGTTAACGCAAAGCCGTTGGATTTTTTGCGCGGATGCGATATGATGCCTCAGGCAAGCCATGATCGCTCTTCGATTGAACGCCAAATCCCCCAAAACGCCTCTCGAAAGCGATCGTTCGTTTTCCGCTGATCCCGTCATCCGATGAAGGAGGGCTCATGTCCGTTTCGCTCAAAAAAACGCTCGCGCTTTCGGTCGTGATCGTCCTGCTCGCCCCCGCGATCGTCGCCGGGCAGGCGGCTTTCGACGAAAGCATTCTCAAGCATCTTGTTTACCGGAACCTCGGTCCGTTCCGGGCCGGGTCATGGGTCACCGCCTTCGCCGTCCCGACCGTTCCGGCCCGCGATCACCTGTACACGTTCTACGTCGGGGGGAGAAACGGCGGCCTCTGGAAGACCGTCAACGCCGGAACGACCTTCGAACCCGTCTTCGACGAACAGGCGAAGCTCTCGATCGGCGACGTGGCGGTCGCCCCGACCGACGCGAACATCGTCTGGGTCGGGACCGGCGAGGCGGCCAACGCCCGCTCCTCCCATTCCGGAAACGGCGTCTTCAAATCCGTTGACGCGGGCAAGACCTGGCAGCCCATGGGCTTGGCCGATACGCACCACATCTCCCGGGTGATCATCCACCCGAAAAATCCGGATATCGTTTATGTCGCCTCGATGGGCCACCTCTTCACGACCAATGCGGAGCGCGGCGTCTATAAGACGACCGATGGGGGCAAAACCTGGGCCAAGGTTCTCTATTTCGACGAGCGGATCGGCATTGTCGACCTGGCTCTCGTCGAGTCCGAGCCGGACACGCTCTATGCCGCCTCCTACGAGAAGGTCCGCCTGCCCTGGCATTACGAGATGGGCGGCCCCGGGACGGGAATCTATAAAACGACGGACGGCGGGAAAAATTGGGTCCGGCTGGCCGGGGGGCTTCCAACCGGCCGGATCGGCCGCATCGGCTTGGATGTCTACCAGAAGAATCCAAAAATCCTCTGCGCCGTCGTCGAAAACGGTAACTCCCGGGCGCCGAACGAGCGGGAAGCCGAACAGGACAAGCGCCGCGGCGGGACGCCCCCCGTCCGGACCCTGGGAAACGAGGTCTTTCGGAGCGACGACGGCGGGGCGACCTGGCGAAAAATCAACGCCGGCTTCGAAGCGGCCTTGAACAAATCGCCTTACGCCTTCAACCAGCTCCGCCTCGACCCCAACGATCCCGACACCGTCTATATCACCGGCGTTTCGATCGCCTCCACCAACGACGGCGGAAAGACGTGGAAAGGCCTCGACTGGCCGTCCGATGGCGTCATGCAGAAGGCCTTCGGCGATTGGCGGTGCCTGTGGATCGACCCCCTGGATTCTCAAAGGATGATCTTCGGCAGCGACGGCGGAGTGAACATCTCCTACGACCGGGGCCTGACTTGTCATCACGCGTACAACCTCCCCCTGACCGAGTTCTATGCGATCGGGGTGGACATGGAGGACCCCTATAACATCTATGGCGGCCTCCAGGACCACGACTCCTGGAAGGGCCCGTCCAACGGCTGGGCCGGGGAGATCACGCTGTCCGACTGGGTGACGGTCGGCGGCGGCGACGGCATGTATAACTGCGTCGACCCGACCGATTCCCGCTGGCTGTTCAACAACCGGGAGATGGGGACGATGTGGCGGTTCGACCAGAAAAACGGAACCCAGACCCTCATCACCCCGCGCCGGCCGGCCGGCGCCCCCGCCCTGCGCTTCAACTGGACGGCGCCCATCGCCCTTTCGCCCCACAATCCGGCCGTGGTTTACACCGGGGCCCAGATCGTCTTCATGTCCGAAGACCGCGGCGACCATTGGAAGGAGATCAGCCCCGACGTGACGACCAACGAGGATGCCAAGCAGCACGGCGAGGGCTTCATTACGTTCTGCACGTTAACGACCCTGGCCGAGTCGCCGGTAAAAGCCGGAGTCATCTGGACAGGGAGCGACGATGGAAAAGTCCAGGTGACCCGGGACGGAGGGGCGACCTGGCTCGACCGGACCGCCGCTCTGGACAAGGCCGGCGCCCCGGCCCGCTACTGGGTGAGCCGGGTTTTCCCCTCGCCCCATGACGCCGGGACGTGCTTCGTTTCCAAGACGGGCCTGCGGCTGGACGAGTTCAAGCCGGTCCTTTTCCGGACGACGGATTACGGCGAGACGTGGGCCTCGATCTC
>Ga0209287_10000673_pt1 | contig 19350 bp, 17 predicted proteins | sample PPLLak3cmMay2015_2_FD_187255 | JGI IMG/M metagenome (GOLD analysis project Ga0209287, IMG submission 187255) | Freshwater sediment microbial communities from Prairie Pothole Lake near Jamestown, North Dakota, USA - PPLs Lake P8 Core (1) Depth... | ecosystem: Environmental > Aquatic > Freshwater... | reverse complement strand
TCCAGCGGTGTTTGGTCTAATATCACTATCGATATGACCGATGATATGCAAGATGTCCTAAACGATGTTGTCAAGAATATGATTGCGCAGGGGTATATTTGGAATAGTACTCTCAAACAACTTGTGGTTAACCTTACCACAGTTGATAGTATATCTAGCATTATTTCTGAGGCTTACAAATCTGAGATGAGCACTAGTGTAGATAGGGTTGGGGGCACTGATTTAGGTAAACATGCTGGTTACCCAGATGATGAGGGTTTTGGTGAATGGGATCTCTCAGGAAGTCCCATACTTCTTGGTACTATCGATAAGCCCGTAAAAGGTCATGTTACGCCTGGTTCTACTGTATATGGTGAAATTTATAGTGTTAGATGGAGTAGATTGCACAGTTGGAGCGAGACACACGAGGATATAGTCGGTAATCAAACTGTTAATGTTACAACATATTACACTACAACGGATTATTTGAATGAAACGGTTACAATAAAAATTGTATTAGATTCGTATTCAGTTATGTCTAATGAAGATTCATGGGTTGGTGCGAAAGATGTTTTTTACTACAATGTTCTGTTTGATGATATCAACCTTGAGGAGACAGTTAGTGTTTACATAGATTCATATCTTGATCCGAACAGGGATTCACTTGTTTTACATGGAGAGGGCACATACTATGAGAACTCTGTTGATGGAGAGATCAAAGACTGGGTTTATGACCTAACATGGGATGCATTAGACACTATTCTTGCTATGATTCGTGAAATTAAACTGGATAAATCTATAACATCAACTAACTACCCTGACTTATTTGAACTTATGATAAAAGTTAGAGATGATTTGCTCGGTAAATTTGATGACAACCTCAGCTTTTATCTAGATAAAACCTCTTATTTAAACGGGTCGCTTTACAGCAGCGTTGGCAACAAGGGTGTTTACTTTGTTAGGGATTGGTATGTAGAAAAAGCTAGAGATGATATTGAACAAGTTTTTTCTAGCGTTATCGATGTTATAGACCAAAAACTCGATGAGACACTAGATGATTATTCTCCTGGTTTAAATACAGATGATGTCCGTGATACTTTGAGCGACACAAAAGATGCTTTGAAGAACGGCTTTACTATACCTTTTGGTTTTGATATCGATGTTGTTAGAAATATAGATGGTGTGAATATTTGGAATGAGACTCTTAGATGCGCGGTTGACCAATACCCAAACTATTTGGATCCTTTTGAAAAAACTGGTTTTGGTGATGAGGAAATTTGGACTATGAAAATACGTAATCGTTGTACCCTTGGCTCAACTGGTTTTCCGATTCTGCCACCTACACCTGTTACGCCATGGATTTTAACTTTTAATATATGGGTTATCGATGTTGAGGGGGAGTATGCGCAGTTCAAGTTAGTTGACTCAAATGATGAGACCTTATTCAACACAATTGTTGGTCACGAGCCACAGGCATATATAAGGGAATCACGTGTCGTTTCTGTCGATGGTGTTCCAGTTGGTGAGAATACTCGTTTGAGTTTTGGTTTTACAACCGTTGCTTTTGGCGTGGTGCCGCCATGGGGTATGATGGTTGGTGACCTTGAAGGAGACTGTTGGGATGAGCATACACCAGGGTATGATTAGATGTTTGTAAAAAAATTTGTTGGGGTAGTTGTTTTCTTTTTGTTTTTGTTTTCAACTTTTTTTGTGTCGGTTGTAGATGCTGGTGAATGTAAATATGGTTCTATGTATGCCTGGTTTCGTAATACTAATGAGGAATGGCGAAACGCAACCGCTCATCCCTCTCTTAAACTGGGTGAAGAGTTTGAGGTTAAAGTTGTTATCACAGCAGGAACGGATTTATCTGTGATATTTTTTAAGCTGCGTGAGTTTGGAAATCCTGTTTTTGAGGTTATAGACGGTCCAACTGATATTGGCGAGCTTCTTGAATGTGGACGTAGTGTGAAAAATGGTGATAACTTCATTTATAACTGGATTGTACGTGTTAAAACTGATACTGAGTGGTTTAACGCATATTGTCCTCTTGAGGTGTTCATCCAGTTTAACAAAAATGATCACGATGATTGCACTGTAAGTTTTGACGTACTCACAGCTTATGTGGTTAATGAGTATTGGGATGGGTACAACGCTACAGATAATATCAACAGCATGAGTGAAAAAAATAGTATGCCAGGTTTTGAATTTTTAATGCTTTTAATAACAGTATGTTTTATAGTTTTTTTTAGGCGAAAAAAACTTTTTTTATTTTAAAAATTCGTGGATGTCTTCGATTTTTACTGTTTCTTGTTTACCTGTTTTCATGTCTCTCAGTGTAACTGAGTTTTGCTCTAGTTCTTTTGGTCCTACTATTATTGTTTTTTCAGCGTTTATTGAGCTAGCGTATTTCAGTGATTTGCTTATCCCTCGTCTTAGCAGGTCGATGTCTGCTGTTATGCCTTGGTTTCTAAGTTTTTGTGTTATCTCCATGGATTTTTCTATCATGTCTTCGTTTACAGGTATGACGTAGGTTTTTATCGGTGCTGTTGGGAATTGGTAGTTCTCTGTTTCCAGTGCTATTATTGTGCGGTCAAAGCCTATTGCGAATCCTGCGGTCTGTGTTTCTTTTCCACCAAATAATGATATAAGTTCGTAGGCTCCTCCACCGGCTAGTTGTTTTTCTGCTCCTAGCGATGGCGCATCTATTTCAAAAACGATTCCTTTGTAGTAGTCAAGCCCTCTAACTATCCCCATTTTTATTTGGCAGTTTTTTATTTTGAACGTATCTTTTATTAGTTGTAGTATTTTTTCAAAGAAATCAAATTCTTTTTTTGTTTGTTCGTCTTTTATGTATTCTTTTATTTTTTTGATATCTGTGGTTTGTAGTATTTCTATGAATTGTTCTGAATCTTCATTTTTTACATCAAAATCTCTTAGTAACTGTAACGTTTCGTTGTATTGTGATTTATCTATAAATGTTGTTATTTGTTTTTGTTGTTCTTTTGTTATCTTCAGTTTTTTGAACATTGCTGATAGTAGGTTTAGGTTGCCTATGTTTAGTCTTATATCTTTTAGACCTGAGTTTTTTAGTAGCGTGTATGCCAGTGCTATTAGTTCTGCGTAGGCTTCTGGTGTGTCTGTTCCTATGATTTCACAGCCTGCTTGTCTGAATTCCCTGTATCTACCTTTTTGTGGTCTGTCATATCTGAAGCAGTTACCAAAGTAGAATAGTTTCAGTGGTTTTGGTTCCATCTGCAGTTGTTCTACATAGAATCTTATTACCGGTGCTGTTAGTTCTGGTCTTAGCGTTAGATCTCTGCCGCTTTTATCTTTAAATGAATAGAGTTCTTCTATTATCCCATCGCCGGATTTTGCTGTGAAAAGCTCTAGGTTTTCGAACATCGGTGTCTGTATTTCTCTGTATCCGAATGTTTGAAATGTGTTTCTCATTGAATCTTCTAGGCATATGCGTTTTTGCATTTCTTCTGGAGTGAAATCTCTTGTTCCTCTTGGTATTTGATACATATTTTGATTGTATAAAAACCGCATTTAATTATGTTTCTGTGTTTGTTATGTACATCTATGATGAATGATTATTTTTATATACTACAAATGTATATAAATGTGCAATAACATATATAATATTACTAATATTGTTGCGTCGCCGGCAGCAATTAGAGTATATGATAAGTCGTTCTCTATCAACAGGCGGGGGAGGATGAAAAGAAGAAATGAAGAAAATCAAAGCATTGTTAATAGCTAGTTTTTTGATTATTACAATTGCTGGTACTTGTTTTTCGGCAAATGCTGCAATACAGGTCGTAAATAAAGTACAACAACCACAACAGCCACAACATGGCAGTGAAGGAACCATCGCTGGAATGATATACGACAAATATGCCAACCCAGTGGATAATGCAATCGTCATGCTATTCCCGGCAGGAAAATTCTTGCCAGAAATTGTTAGTAGCAAGGATGGCGCATATAGTTTTACTGATGTTCCTTCAGGCCAATACAGAATTGTAGCGACAAAACCACTGATAAACGGTAGTGGATCAACAACAGTTTTCACATTAAATGAAGGGTCAACCATACTGAGAAATGTATACCTAACTCATGGTTTTGGCGGTAGCGGTGGAAATTATAGTGGCGAAAACGGGACCGTTGCTGGAACGATTTACGACGAAAACGGCAATCCTGCAGATGAATCATATGTCCTTTTGTTTGGAAAAGGGAAAATTTTGCCTTATAATTATAGTATAAGCGCTGAAGATGGTTCATACGGATTTGTTAATAACGTCCCTCCAGGCCAATACCGGATTATAGCCACAAAACCACTTATTGATGGTTCTGGATCAACTACTCTTTTCGTTGTTAGTCCAGGAGCTACAACAACAATAGATGTATACTTAAACAATTTTTTAGGTGGCGGCCAAGAGATAATGGGACAACAGAAATTACTACTTAAAAAGTAGAACCAAAAATTAAAAATTTTTTCTTTTTTTATTTTTCTTTTTATTGCTCAAGCGTTGCGTGTCTTCGACGCATGGACTCTTCATTCTCATTTTTGCTTTCCAAAAGATCAGCAATTATTCCGTCCAAAAGAATCCACACACTTGCTTCAAAAAGTGTACCCAGAGGGGCATATCGTTTCCTTTCAACATCACTACAGCTTGCAGCCAGATACAATGTAACATCTGCGTATTTTGCTATTTCGGATTTCCTTTTTCCAGTAATTGATATTACTTTTGCGCCTAAGCCGTGAGCAATATCAGCAGTCATAACTGCAGGAATAGTTTCACCTGATCCTGAAATTATTACTACTGCATCTCCTTTTTTCACAGGAGCAGTTATAGTTTCACCAATGACAAAAGTTTGAAAACCTAGATGCATGAGTCGTATAGCGAATGCTTTTGCAACCAAACCCGATCTACCAGCGCCATAAACAAATATCCTGTTTGATTTGAAAAAAAGTTTTTTTATTTTTTCAACGTCATCAGTTGATACGCTATTTAGTATATCGTTTATTTTTCTCTGGATGTATTTTATAGATTTTGAAAAAACTATTTCTTCTTCTTTTTCTTCTTTTTTTTGCATGTTATTTCCGTTAGATCCTTATAATTTGCTGTTTCTTTACCAGTTCGTTTCATGATTGCTTTTTCCACTTGTAGTTTTATATAAACTGCATCATGTTCTAACAATGGTGACTCTGATATTAATGTGGCGTTGTAGTTGTTATCAATTATAACATCTATCAACGGTGCTAAGGGCATGTCTCCTTTTTTGATTGGGACGTGATAGTATTCGTTTCCATCCTCATAGTAAACCCCTGTGATATGTATAAGGTAATTTTTCAATCTAAGTGGTTTCAGTTTTTTGAAAATCACCTCGAAATCCTCTCGTTCCTTAAGAGAACCGTTTCCTCTTGCATGAATGTGTCCAATGTCTATTATTGGTACAATGCCTTTCACGTTTTTGCAGACTTCTATGATTTCATCTAGGCTGCCGAACACCTTTTGTTTGCCCATTGTTTCTAGGCCTATCCTAGTTTTTATTTTTTCTTTTTTGAAGATTTTTTGTAGTTTCTTTGTGTTTTTTATAATTTTTTTCAGAGTTTTTTTCTCGTTCTCTTTACCGTAGTACCCTGGGTGTATTATCACTGTTTTTGCCCCAATTTTATCTGCTACTTTTGCTGATGTAACTATCTTTTCTATGCTTAGTTCTAATTCGTCGTCACCAGCTAGATTTATGTAGTATGGTGCGTGGACGTGTATTTCTATGTCGTTTTCTTTTGAAAAATCTTTAATAAACTGTGCTTCTTCATCTTCCATCACGTATAACCCGCGGACGAACTGTATCTCCATTGCATCTAGATTCAGTTGCTTTTTAATATAGACTAAACCGTCTTTGTTTGTTCGTCCTTTACAAGAAAGAGGTATACCTGCTGGTCCTATTCTTATCATAAGTTTTTATCCTCCCCTATCTCTCAAACCATTTATTCTCTAATTTAAGTCCTTATTAATTGTCATGATCCTTTTTATAAGCTTTTTGTTTTTTTATAAAAATTAAATGAAAAATTGTTTAGACTATGCCTTCCAAACGGCTCATTATGTTCCATATCAGGGTTCTGCCATGAAGCGGTATGTTCGGGTCGTTTGCCAGTTCATCTAATCTCTGTGATGCTGTTGCTACCCTGACGTCCAATGGGTCTGTTTTTTTTAGAAGAATATTTTTTACTTCCTCTGCACCTCTCCGTATATTCCTCGGGATTGAGTTATCCTCATTAAGCATATTGAGGCCATCGCATACCTGCATGATTTTGTCGTCTTGTGTCATAGAGTTCACCATCTTAAGTATCAACGGTGTAATGCGATAGGGGATAAAAATATTTGGGCAGATAAATTTAATCCTCTAAGTATCTTGTGTTTAGTATCTCTTGTATCTCGGTTGCTATGTTTTTTCCTATGCCTTGTATCTCTTTTAGTTCTTCTTCTGAGGCGTTTACTATGTCTTTTATGCTGCCGAAATGTTCGAGTAGTCTTTTTGCTAGTACAGCTGATATGTTTGGTAAGCCTTCTACTATGAACTGTTGTTTTTCTCTCGTTGACATCGGTGTTTTTTCGCCCCTGGTTGCAACCGGTTTTTTTTCGTCTCTTTGTTCACGCGCTGCTATTATGTATAGTAAGTTTGCTGTTTCCATGGGGTTTTTGGTTGTTATCACTGGTATGCCGAAGTCTACGATTATTGAAACAATACTACCATATATTGCGTTGTGGCTTATGTTGCGTTTTGTTAGCAGTCCTTCTCCTTCTATTATCAGTATGGGTCGTGGGTAGGCTTCTCTTAGTTTCGCTGCTTGTTTGAATAGTTTGCCTTCTATCATTGATCCCAGGTAGTCTTCCACGGTTTTGCGTTCTACGCCTATTCTTGTTGATAGTATGTAGTCTCCTGTGTCCAGTTGTTGTGCTTCTACGTTTGCTTCTTTTAGTGTAAGGTTTTTTGCTACTGGTGAGCGGTATTCACGGTGATCTACAATTATTGTTACCTGTTTTTGCTGTTTTTGGTAGTCTGGTAGTGTTGTTTGTGTTTCCAAGGGTTTGTCGTACAGTGTTTTTGTGCCTTCGAGCTGTTTACTTATTTTTGATCTTAGTATCTCTAGTTCGCTTCTCATTTGTTTTTCTTTTCTTTTTGCTGCCCAGTAGTATGCCTCGTCTTGTGTGTCTTTTGTTATCAGTATTATCACGTTTCCAGGCATTTTACGCCCTGTTCTACCCCGTCTCTGTATAGTCCGTATTTCTGACGGTATTGGTTCGTAGAATACGACTAGGTCGGTTGATGGTATGTCAAGTCCTTCCTCTGCTACGCTTGTTGCTATCAGTATGTTGTATGTGTCTTCTTTGAATTGTTTTATTATGTTGGCTTGTTGTTTTTGTGTGAGCCCTTTATCTTCATCTCGTTCTGCTTGTCCTATGAACCGTACTGGTTTGGCGTTTTCTATCTGTTCTATGTGTTTTAGTAGATGCGCTGATGTGTCGCGGTAATGTGTGAAAACAATGATTTTTGAGTCTGGTTTATTTTTTAGTTGTTCACTGATTATGTTTGTTATCTCTTGTACTTTTGGGTGTTCTATGTTCAGGGATTTAACGTAAGCTATCGCCTCTAGTATGTTTCTGTCTGCCATTATTTCTCTCGATGCTTTGCTGCTGTCTTTTGATACCGATTCTTTTCCCATCCTCTGGAAATAGTTTTTTAGTGCATTAACCCCCTGCGTCTGTAGTAGTTCTATAGCATAGTATATTTTTAGTGCAGCGTTTTGTGTTGAGGCTGCTTTGAAAAGTATGCTTGGTGGTTTCATACTTGCTTGTAACTCGGCCTGTATCCTTTTTTGTGCATCCAATAGTTTAGTACGGTTTATCATTGAAACAGAAGATGATTCTATGAATCCTGCGTCTTTTAGGAATTGTAGGCGTTCTGACAAAGATTTTTTTAGTAGCTGTAGTGTATATGCAAAGTCTCTTGGTAGCAGTATTTCTTTCCATGTTATTTTCAGGTCGTAAACATATGGTTTCACGTCAGGGTCGTATTTTGTTCTGATCTCTATGTTGTTTATATCAAGGTTTTTGCATACCTCAAGTATTGTTTTTACGTCGTTTCCTGGTGATGCTGTTATTCCTAGTGCTAGGCGTTCTGTTTCTCTTTGTTTTTGGTGCATCTCAGAAACATAAACATAGGCATAGTCTCCCACTGCGTGGTGCGATTCATCATATATTATGAATGAGACGTCTTTTAAACTAATTTTTTTTGATATCAGGTCGTTTTGTATTACCTGTGGTGTTGAGACTATTATTCTGCTGTCTTCCCAGGTTTGTTTTCTTTTCTCTGGTGACACCTCGCCTGTGAAAACCGTTATGATGTTTTCGTCTATTGTTAGGTTTTGTTTTAGGTATTGTGCGTGTTGCGTCACTAGTGGTTTTGTTGGTGCTAGGAATAGTATTTTGTTGTCTTGTTTCTGTAGTTGTTTTGCTATTAGAACAAGTGCTATCACTGTTTTTCCCATGCCCGTTGGTAGCACCACTAGCGTGTTTTTTTTGGTTGCAGAGTCTGCTATGTTTACCTGATATTCCCTGCGTTCAACTGTATTTGGTTTTATGAATTCTTGTTGTATATACACAAAAAAAAGGAATACAGTTTAGGTTTTAGTATATTTGCAAAATATTATAACCCTCTAGAGGTTTATTTTTTTGGTTTAAGATGGATGTATTTGGTTTTGCTATACCGTTGTGGGCTGTTTTTCTTTTAGGCATAGTATTGATTGTTGTTGTTTGGAAGCTTATAAAGTTTGCTTTGACTGTTCTGATTGTTTTGATATTGTTCTTTGTGATTTTGATAGGTCTTGATTATTTCCATGTTTTTGATATGATTCAAAGTTTTTTATCTGGTTTGTTGTGATTTTATATAAGCTGTAATATTTTGATAAAAAGCTTTATAGCCCTTTACATTATTTATGGTAAAAAGGTTGGATGGGCATGGAAGAAGATATGAAGGGGTCTGCTCGGTTGGATGATAGCGAAGTTGATACTCTTTTAAAATTATATTCAAACAGTGGTGGCGTTGTTAAGGGCCTCTCAGGTTTTGGTTTTGATGACAGAGTATTACATGATTTAGTTGGTAAGAACCTTGTAAGTGTTAGTGTTGATAGTGGTAAGGGAGTTATTTCTCTCACTGACATGGGTAATACTATCTGTGGTTCTGTTATGATGAACCGGGTTCTTGGCAAGGCCGATGATTTCAGGGACCGGGTTAGTCTTTTGCCGGGGCGTGGCGTTGGTTGTTTGGTTAATCGTGTTATGTGGCATATGGATGATGGCCCGTGGTTTGAGCGGGTTTTGCTTATGGATCCTAGGATGAATAGGTTGATGAAGGAGTTCATTGGTGTTGTTGATGGCCTTGGCCTTAGCTGGGATATTGGTAAGGACAGGCAGTTTTCTCCCGAGGTTAAGCAGTTTTTGCATGATGAGTTCAGAAGTGTCCCTGGTCTTTCTCCTGTTGAGGAGGAGTCTTTGAAGAATTTCTTTTTCTTCCATGTTTATGCTCAGGACCAGAGGAATTTGATTGTTTTTGATAGGGATGGTGAGGAGTTCCGCTCCATGCTTTTTGATGGTAATGATAGTTTTTCGTCTGGTCGTTGGAATCTTATGAGCCGTTTGGAGCCTAAGACGCTTTTATCTGACCTAGGGTTGGGTCAGGAGCAGGTTGTTGGTTTGTTGTTTGATATGCAGAACAAGGGTTTTGTTAGTGAGCATCGTAACCGTTTTGCGAACCCGTTTTTTGGTGATGAGGGGAAAATTTTTGTTGTAAAGGATTCTATTGGTTATATGGGTTTTATTTACGAGAGGTTCTTGTCCCCTGTTGTTGATTCTCTGTTGAGAACCGATGAGTAGTATCGGCTTGTGTTTAAAACAAACGATACCGATATTTTTTGCTTAGTTAGTCTTCTTTATATACTATTTTTACTGAAATGGTATTTTTACACAAAAAGTATATAAACAATGACACACAAAGTATACCATGTTAATATATATCAATGTGGGAAGGTGAGAGAAAATATGAAAACAATTGTAATTAAAGCGGCTGTTATAGCTGGTACTATTGGTATAGGGATAATGGGTGTTATGCCCAGTGTGGCACAAACCGTAATGGTTAAATAAATTTTTCTAGATTACTCCCCTTTATCTCTTTTAATTCGTAAAAAATACTCATAGTTCTGGTAGCCAGCGTTCTTTGTGAACTTCAGCCATTATCCAATATTCTAATCTTCTGATTACATTAGGAAATTTATGGTTAATCTCATCCATAAGTTGGATAAGTTTATCCATATTTTCCACCACGATCTCTGGTTCTATATCACTCCATCCAGATGCCACATTAAGACATTCTAAGCATCCCTTATCATCTAGAAATTTGATTATATTCTTTCTTTGTTTGTACTCTTTCAAAAAAATGTCTACTTTAAAGATTTGTAGACCCAATTTGGATAGATCAATGTTGACACGAAATGCTTGAATTACACCTTTTTTAATTAAATTTTTGATTCTGTAATTTGCCGTTTGTGATGAACACCCAATTTTTTCAGCTAATTCTATCAATGGAGTTCTTGCATTTATGGCCAATTCATTTAGAATTGTATAATCTATTTTATCTATCTTTTCGGTTGTTCCATCACATATAGTTTCGTACATTTTTCTATTAAATTTATCAGGTTGATCAAGTAGGTATGATTTTTTGTATCCAACTGCCTGGATATATATTGAGATTGTATATTTTTCAAAATAATCCTCATATTTTTCGAGAGTTTTATCAAAGAAATCATAAAATTCATAAACGTTTTTAACCCATACTACGACATCTATATCTATAGGCCCCTTTACTGAAACTACTGCCCAAGCATTTTTATAATTTGTAAAATGTTGTATTATTTCATTTTTTATTTGGGTGTTTACGTAATGGAAATTAATGTAAATTCTAAAAACATTATACCCTAGTTTAAATGTGTTTATAGCTGTCCAAAAATTCTTTATAATTCCTTCATCTTGCATCTTTTTTATTCTATAGGCAACAACGTCTTTTTTAAGCCCTACTTTTTTGCCTATTTGTGTATTTGATTGTCTACAGTTTATATCAAGTTCATAAAGTATTTTTCTGTCCTTTAAATCCAGTTTAGCCATATTAATAATAAAAATCTGTTGCTAAGTATTTATTATTTTGCAATAAAGAGAACAAGGGTTATTTATTAAAGAAACTAGTTTTTATTAAGAATTTTTTCGATTCTCCTTTTTAAATCCTCAGGAGCATAAGGCTTCTCTATATAATCGTCACCTAAGCATTTTTCAAGAGTATTGTCTTCATCGCATATTCTTGCTGTCAAAAAAATAACTGGGATACTCTTCCACATAGGATTTTCTTTGATTTTTTTATAAACATCCAAACCACTCATGTCAGGTAACATTATATCTAGTAAAACAAGGTCTGGTAGCGATTCATTTTCAAGTAGGTTAAGACAATTCTTTCCATTTTTGGCTTTGACGATTTCATATTTCTCATCGTCTTTTATACTAAATTCTATAGTAAACGCAACATCAGGTTCATCATCAACAATCATTATTTTTTTCTTCATGTTCACTCCAACCAAACTCAGTCTGTTTTAGTAGGTATATCAAAATAGAACGTAGAACCCTTACCAAGGCCTGGGCTTTCAGCCCAGATACTACCACCATGCTTCTCAACAATACGCTTACAGATACTGAGGCCTAACCCACTTGATTCAAGATCATGACGTGAGGGATCAACCTTGTAGAATTCCTCAAAAATATGTTCTATATTTTCACTAGTTAAACCTATGCCAGTGTCGTTTACATATACGGTGATAAAATCATCGTTCTTTTTTGCATCAAAAGTTATGGTACCACCATTATTTGAAAATTTCACAGCATTAGTAAATAAATTATCTATAAGCTCATCAAACTGAACACTATCTGCTGTTATAACAAAATTTTTATCAATTTTATTATGTACCTTGAGACCTTTTTCATCCCAGCCAAATTTTTTGTTTTCTATTATCTTTTCAACTGAATCATGAATATTAAAATTTGAAAAAATCAGCTTAAAGGTAGGCATGTTAAGTCTTTCAAGCTGAAGAGTTTTTGTAACCAAATCTCTCATATAACCAACATTACGATTTGCTATGACAAGAATATCTTTGATCTCAGGATCATCTTCTTTCTCCTCAGCATAAGGCAACAGGCCAACAAGAGGAGTAAGTGGACTCTTCAAATCATGACCTAGCTGCCCAATAAATTCATCTTTATGTTTCAAAAGTTTTTCGATTTCAACGGTTCTCTCAGCAACTTTATGTTCAAGTCCCTCATTCAAAATTCTAAGCTGATTCTGAGTTGCTTTCAGCTCCGAATTAGCCATCTTCAAATGATCATTTATCTCCCTGAGTTTTTCAGCATGCCTAAGTCTCTCCTCCTCAGCTTTTTTACGTTCTGTGATATCTCTAATACTGCCTTGGATCCTCACTGAATCTCTTTTGCCGATAATTTCAATTTTATTTTCGATTACTTTAGCGTTTAATTCAGCTGGGATAAGAGTGCCATCTTTCTTTTTAATAAAGGTTTCAAACCTATCTATGTAATTTTTATTAGAATCTTTCCTATTATTAGATAAAATCTGTTTCCTAAGCCTCGCCCAGTCCTGTTTAGGGATTAACAAAGAGAGCTTACTCCCTATAATATGCTCCGGAAAATATCCAGCAATTTTATCTACAGCTGAATTAACGTAAGAGATCCGCCCATTTGGCGAAATCTGGAAGATTATGTCATTAACGTCACTAAAAAGATCTTTTCGGCCTATGGAAATCGTTGTATCAGATATAACCTCAAAATATTCGATTAAAGAATTAAATTTGGTTTTATTTTCCATTAATTCATTTTCGATGTGCTTAAGATAAGTGTTGTTTTTACCAATGACTACTACTGATTTTATTTTGTTTCCATCTTCCACAGGATAAAAATAGAAATCAAATACCTGTTTTTCACCTGATTTATCAAAAAACTCTCCAGTTATACTTTTGTTTTCCAAACCGTTTAAAATATTACTAAATAAATTTTGAATTAATAATTTATCAATTTTACCAAAAATTTCTGGTACATCCAAAATTGATTTATTCAAGATATAATCCTCTGAGAGATTTGAATAGAAAAGACCTGCATGATTAATTTTTTTAATGTAGCCTTTGCCATCTAAAAATAAGAGTATATCTTTATAATTACCAGGATTAGGAAATGAATTCGATGATTCGCAGTCAAAAGCTTGTGAATCATCCTCTCCAGCATCAAACTTGGGTTCTGTCAAACACAAAGAAGGGGTTTGATTTGAACAATTTAACAAACCTAGTTTCTCTGCTTCTCTGAGTTCCTTTACTATCTCGGGCATCTCATTCATTTATATGCCTCAAACTTTCTGTTTGACTTATCATTAAATTTATTTACAACACAAATTCTTGAATTTCTCACTTGCTATCCCATCTTCAATTACATTCAATAAAACATGTTTTCGATATAAATAATTAACGTAGACTCAATCCTCCGTTTTAATCAAGTAAATAAATTTTTGATAAGATACTGTATAAGAAGAAACAAAAAACATTATAAAACATTAAATAGATGTATGATTCAGATGGGATAATGGATTTAGAAGTAAATGTTTTCACATCATCAAATAAAGATGCAGAAATAGTGGGAAAGGAAATTGCAGAGGCTATTTCTAAAAAATTGAAACAAAAACCAAATTTCGCCATGCTGTTTTGCACTGGACAATATGAAGAAAATGAAGGCTTAAGAAAAATATTAGATTCTGTGCACAACAGTCTGCCAGATAATACGCCAATTGTAGGTGGTAATATAGCAGGTTTTGTGACAAGAGATGGATGCTACGCTAGAGGAGCAACTGTTTTAACTGTGTATTGCCCAAAAATGAACATTTCCATTGGAATTGGGAAAAATACAAAAAGAAATCCAAAAAAAGCTGCAAGGCAATGCGCAACAATGATAAAAAAAGGTTTGAATAGCAACTACAAGACCAAAATAATCTTTAGTTTGGTATCTGGTGCAGAAATGCCACACATCCCCGGACTTGGTGATGCAACCAATATAAAATCTAAATTATTTGCAAAGTTAATGATGTCAATGTTTTCTTTCGCTCAAAAAACAGCACAGAAAGGTGTTGGAAGAGAACAGGAAGTTTTAGAAGAAATTTCAAGAGAATTACCTGACTTCAATCTTATACATGGATCAATTATGAACAGCTACACTCTGGAAAACAATTATCAATTTTTCAACAAAGAAATTCTAACTGAAGCAGTAGTATGTTTAGCAATAGAAACAGACTTAAATCTCGACCTAAGATCTGCGCATAGAGGAGAAAAAACAGATATCAACTTCAAAATAACAGATATATCAAAAGATAGATTATTTATCAAAAAAATAAATGATAAACCAGCTCTACCGGAATTTTTACGACTGATGAATTGGACTAAAGAGTCGTTTGAAAAAGAAAAATTAATAGATATCATCGGTCGGTATCCTCTTACATTTGAAAAAAATGAAAAAATATTTTTAAGACCTATAGGCGCATTTATAGGAAATTATATTGGGACCATGTCAAGATTAGAAAAAGATGAGATATTCATAACAAAAATTTCAGAATATGATATTATCAACTCACTAGATGATATTACGGTTTGTGATAATCCTCAATTTGGGTATATGGTTTCATGTATAGGTAGGCAAGGGATTCTTGGACTCAAAATTTTTGAGTCTCAAGAGAAAATAAAAAACTACTTTAAAGACAAGGAATTTTTACTGATTTACACGGCAGCAGAGGGGACTAAAAAAACTAACGAAGAATTAGATTTTTTTAATCTAACAATTACATCAGCTATTTTTTCAAAATAAATTACTATGTAGAACCTAGAATTTTTAAGATTCGTTTCTTTAAATCTTCAGCGTCATAGGGTTTTTCAATGTAATCGTCGCCAAGGAATTTGCCAGCGTCCTCGGCAGTATGATCAACACGGGCTGTAAGGAAAACGATAGGAATCTTCTCAAGGCCAGGAGTTTCCTTAAGTCTTTTATAAACCTCCCAACCATTCATCCCGGGCATCATAATATCCAACAAAATAAGATCAGGTTTATAATCTGTTTTCTCTAAAAGATCAATGCATTCTTCTCCGCTTTTCACGTATTTCATTTCATAACCTGATTTACTCAAAGTTAAATCAACAGTGAAACCTATATCAACATCATCATCTACTAGAAGTATCTTATTTTTCAAGGGCAATCAACCAAATTGTTATCCCTTAAGTATTTAACAGTTTTTCCATAAAAAATAGAAATCTTTCATGAGTTAATTATATAAGCAATTTTTCAATTAAAAATATGGATTTGGAGATGCACGCTGATAAAAAAAATGTGTTGTTGATTTCTATGCCTTTTGCTGGTGTTTCTATACCTTCTATACAACTGGCTGTTTTAGAAACATATCTGAGGGAAAGAGGCATTTCTATACAAACACAGCATCTTTACTTAAAAGCAGTAGATTCCTATGGTTTGCAAAATTACAATTTTCTTATCTATCCACCAAATGACTCTTATACCGCCCAAATGGTTTTTTCCAGATATGTTTTTCCAGAACATTGGACTAAAGAAGAAGAAAAATTTAGAGAATATTTTCAAAAAACGGTGACAAAAAATAGAGAAACACAGCAATTCAATTTTGATGTTTACATTCAGAAAACCGATGAGTTTTATCATTGGGTTATTGAGAATATAAACTGGCAGATGTATGATATAATTGGTTTCACGTTGAACTATGGACAACTGCTTCCTTCTCTTGCCGTAGCAAAAAAAATAAAAGAACTTTACCCTGAAAAGAAGATAATCTTTGGTGGTAGTAGAACCGTTGATAATATGGGGCTGAACGTGTTAAAAACATTCCCTTATGTTGATTTTATTGTCTCAGGCGAAGGGGAAGAAGCACTTTATCGTCTAGCCTCAGATTACGAAAATCATTCGTCCATACCTAGGTTAATGTATAGAACTGGGAATGATGTTTTGTGGAACCAAACAGAAGAGATAATCGATATCAATAGTTTGCCTATTCCTTCTTATGGTTCATTTTTTGAACAGCTTGAAACAGCATCTGATGAGCTTAAACAATACTTTGCATACTATGGGAGACTACCTATTGAGATATCACGTGGTTGCTGGTGGAATCGCTGCACATTTTGCAACTTAAACATCCAATTCAAGAAATATAGAGAAAAGAGTGTTGACCGCTTTATAGAGGAATTACAGTTCTTATCAAATAAATACAACATGCTTGATTTTCAGATTATTGGTAACACTTTACCGAAAACAGATTATAAACTTCTTTTTGAAAAACTGATAAAATTGGGAAAAGACTATAATTTAGTCGTAGAGGCACGTGCAGGACAACTTAAAAGCGATGAATATGTTTTGATGAAAAAAGCCGGTTTCACAATAATCCAAACAGGAATAGAATCATTTAGCACTAATTACCTTAAAAAAATGAATAAAGGTGCTAGAGTGATTGATAATATAGCTGCTCTGAAATTTTGTAAAGAAAACGGTATCGAAAATCAGTATAATCTTGTGGTGAATTATCCTAACGAAGAACTGATTGACTTTGAAGAAACAAAAAAGACGGTTCAACTTCTGAAACAGCACCTTGATCCCCCACAGGTATGCCCACTTAAAGTTTTTTATGGCAGCCCTATACAAAAGAACCCCGAGCAGTTTAACATAGAATCATTGGATTATGCGCCATTGGATAAGATGATGTATCCGATGGAAGTTTTGGATAAAGGTATCAGTTTTGTTTACGGTTTTAAAAGAAAAAACGATTTAGGCGAAAACAACTGGGATCAACTTGTGGATGATTGGCGAAAAGAACGCGAACGATTAGCTTTAGAAGGTGTAAAAAGAAATACGCCTATCGATAAACTGATTTTTTATTTTGTAGACGGCATAAATTTTGTAAGAATATATGATAGAAGGGATGGCCAAGAAATTAAGATCTACGTTTTAGATGAAACTGAAAGAAAAATTTTCCTTGCCTGTACCGATGTTATATCTTATTGTAACCTAAAGGAACGTTTTCCAGATGTTTCCGAGCAGCAACTAGCTACTGTCTTAGAATCATTTGAACAAAACAGTATTGTTTTTCATGAGGATGATTGTTATTTGAGTTTGCCGTTAAGATGTAATACCAGGCTTGTTACTCAGCCTGTTAAAGAAGAGTTTCTACTGGTTTCTGATTAGCACAAATCTTTTGGGTTTTTTTCCGTTTTTCTATGAGAATAAAAGATAGGATGTTTACATTCTATGAACAAACTGTTTATAAATCATGAACAAAAAGTTCATATATCATGAACAATATTACATATCATATGAATTACGAGCTTTTTTCATCACCGCAAAGGGTAAAGATACTTGAATTTGTCTTATATAGAGAAACATCAACAGTTACAAAAGTTTCTAAAGAATTATCTGTGAGCAAGGGGCTTGTTTCTCAATTTCTCTCCAATTTACAGAAACTAGGTATTTTGTATTACGAAAATGGTTATCATCCAACTGATCATGTTTTGACACGAGTCATCAAAATATTTCTGAATATCAATAAAATTGATATTCCTAGGATTAAGAAAAAATCATTTATTAAAGGAATTGGATTGTATGGTAGTTGGGTCCATGGTACAAATACAGCGAATAGTGATCTTGATATATGGATAAAAGTTGATTCTTATCCAGATGAAAAAGAACTTGCTGATTTAGTAAAAATATTGAGAGAAATGACCCATTCAGACGTACAACTCTTGGTTTTAACTCCACAAAAATTTGAACAGATTAAAAAAGATGAGCCGTTCTTTTCTTCATTATGCAACGGTTCTCTTTCTTTATGGGGTGAATTACTATGACGGGTTATGATGATTGTTTTAAACGTGGTTTGTTGACAAAGGTGCAACCATCAAAAGAAAAAGGAATGGAAAGCATTAGGAAGGCTGATCAATGGATCGGCGAGGCAGAGAAAAATATGACAGTTGATGCCTATGATTCATGTATAGCATCTGCATATATGGCTATGTTTCATGCTGCACGAGCAATATTATTTAGGGATGGCATTCGAGAAAAAAGCCATTATTGTATCGCACGATACCTAGAGAAATATGTGGATGAAGATTCTTTAGAAGAAGAATGGGTAGTTTTACTAGATCGGATTCGTGATGTCCGTCATCAAGACCAATATACTCTCTATCATCATACAACTGAAGAAGAATCAGAATCGGTATTAAAATCAGCAAAACAATTTGTTCAACGTATAAATAAGCTTTTTTAAAATATGGTTTTTTCCTGTTTTTCCTACAAACGTAAACAAAATATGCTGTTTTTGGAATTTTGTAGGATTTTATAGGAGTGGGGCTTTATGTTTTCTTAAGTCCTTATAGAGATTGGTAAGATGAAAGAAACGAATGGAATGAAATGTATCGGGGGTAAAAAAGAATGTATTTCTTTCTTGTAGCGTATGCAATATTGGGTGCTGGTCTTAAGTACATCGATGATGCTTTTGATGAAAAAATCTTCAACAAAAAAATAGCTTATGCGGTTGCTCCGCTCCTTGGTGTATTGTGGGCATATACAATGTTTATTGATGCGGCGTCCGCTACTATACTGTTGGCTATTTTGTTAGGTGTTCTTCTAAAGGGTAAGATTGACAACTACGCCCATTTCCTTGGTATGGTTGTTGTTATAGCAGGTGTTGTAGTGTTGGGTGTTCAGCTGCTCATAGTACCATTGATTGTTCTTACATTGGCTGCTCTGTTTGATGAGGTTGGTAATGATTTCATTGACAAGAGACAGTACATTGATGGGAAGAATGCTTGGAAGAAGTTTGTTGGTTATTTCTTTGATCAACGATGGCTTACTAAAGTGGTTATACTTGGTTTAGCGCTTGTTAACGTTATGTCCATATATTTCTTCCTGGCGATGCTTTTGTTCGATGGCTCATATATTCTTATGCGCGGGTACAGTCAGTTGAGGCTTAGGAAGTTTGAGGCGGTGGAAAATAAAAATATATTAAAAGCCTAAGCGAAAAAGAGAGGTTTAGAGTCGATATACGTATACACCTGCACCATTACATGCGAAAAAGGTATTTATGGTGTATATAAGTATAAAAACGAAAGAATGAGAGGGTAGAAGAGGAGACAAAAACTGTATGTATTTCTTCTTAGCA
>Ga0209287_10000671_pt1 | contig 19380 bp, 25 predicted proteins | sample PPLLak3cmMay2015_2_FD_187255 | JGI IMG/M metagenome (GOLD analysis project Ga0209287, IMG submission 187255) | Freshwater sediment microbial communities from Prairie Pothole Lake near Jamestown, North Dakota, USA - PPLs Lake P8 Core (1) Depth... | ecosystem: Environmental > Aquatic > Freshwater... | reverse complement strand
GTGAACTTACAACGCTTTCAACTGCTGCAACTGGGGACTGGTTAGCGGTTGTTGATGTGTCTGCAAGTGAAACTAAAAAAATTAAGAAACAAGATATGCAAGGTGCCACTGGTCCTACTGGTCCCACTGGTGCTACTGGTTCTACAGGTGCAACTGGACCAACTGGGGCAGATTCAACTGTAACTGGACCTACAGGACCCACAGGAATTACTGGGACAACTGGAGTTACTGGTGCCACTGGAGTTACAGGAGTAACGGGTCCCACTGGTGCAGGAACAACTGGGGTAACTGGACCAACTGGTTCTGCTGGTGCAACTGGCACAACTGGCACAACTGGTCCAACAGGTCCAACGGGTCCAACGGGTGCTGGAACCACTGGAGTTACTGGTCCGACTGGTTCTCGGGGACCAACTGGACCCACTGGTGCAGGAACAACTGGACACACAGGACACACAGGACCCACAGGTGCAACTGGGAGAGGTCCGACTGGACCAACAGGTGCAGGTTCTACTGGTCCAACGGGACCAACTGGACCGACAGGTAGAGGACCAACTGGTCCAACAGGTGCTGGTGCGACAGGTCCCACAGGTGCCACTGGTCCCACAGGTAGGGGTCCGACTGGACCAACTGGGGTTGGAACAACTGGTCCTACTGGTTCCACTGGAACTACAGGTCCTACGGGTCCGACTGGGGTTGGAACTACAGGTCCTACTGGTGCAGAGGGTGCAACTGGTCCAACTGGTGCAAAGGGTGCTACAGGTTCAAGGGGGGCAACAGGTCCTACTGGAACAAGTTATCTTTCAAGAAGTGGAACAGTTTTAACTCCAACTACTGCTGGAGACGAGATTCTTGCAACTGACCACCCATCTGGAACGACAGGTGCTGCATCAACCAGGAATGATTATGTGGTGAATGTCTGTTATGGAACAAGCACAACAGGTCCTACGGCTTCAACTACAACCGAGGGTTCATTATACTTAACTTACACAGCATAAAAATATGGCAGCAACAAAAAGAGTTTCTTATGAACCAACAGTAGATGCAAGTGCCAGTGTCTTTTATGATGGAAATTATTATTTACAGGCACAAACCCTTTATATTAATAGTGGGAGTAATTTTGATATTTCTTCTATTAAATTAACATTAAAAAAGAAAAATTCTCCTACTGGTGATTTAAATGTTTATTTATGTGCAACCACTGGAACGCCTGGAGACCCAGTATTTGGAACAGTTTATTCAAGTGGAACAATAGATTCTTCAACATTGAGTTCAACTGATAATGTTGAAGAAATAGCAATGTCATCATACAGAGTTGTTAATGGGGGTTATTATTCAATAATTCTTAAGGGACAATCTTCTTGGACATCAAATTATGTTGACTGTAGAATAAAAGATTCTGGTGGTTATAGTGGTGGTCAGAATCATTATAGTGCTAATAATGGTGTTGATTGGTCGAGTTATGTTGGCGATTTTTATTTTGAAATATGGGGAACTGACCCTGTAGCTGAAACTAATATGAAACTTAATGTGGGAGATGCCTGGAAAACAGTAAGTGCGTTAAAAGTAAATGTCGGTGATTCCTGGAAAGCCGTAACTAAAGCCAAAGTCAATATAGGAGATACTTGGAAAACAGTATTCTAAACATGGACATAGAAACATTACAAAGAGAAATAGAAGAACTTAGGGATTCTATAGGTGCAGTTTCATCTGCAATAAAAACCCATGACCATGATGGCGACAATAGTTCTTATTTGGTTGACCTTATTAAGGCAAACCAGAGTTATAGTATTACCAATATCCATGACTTAAGTGCGGGAACTGGAACTGCAAATGAAAAATTTACCTTTAAATCTAAACAAGGTCTTTGGATGGGAAATGAAAGTTTTGCCAGTGCACCTTTTAGTGTGGACATGGAGGGCAACCTTACATCAAACTCTTTAACTGTAACCAATGGAACTGGTGCAAATTCTTTTCACATTGATAAGGATGGCAACATGTGGTGGGGAAATTATGCTACCTGGGCATTGGCTGAAGCAGCCCTTGCATTAAATATAAGTAAGGCAGGAGTTGCTCGTTTAACTGGGGCAATTATAAGTGGTTATATTTTAGTGGGAGGTGCTGCCGCTGATGTAAATGCAGCATCAACCGAAATTCAACCAGGGAAGATTTTAATTTCTGGCTCAACAAGTTTAGATGATTGGAGGTCTGGTTCTGACGCAACAATGATAGACGGAGGAGATATTTATACAAATTCAGTCACGGCAGCAAAACTTGCAGCAGATGTTATTAGCGGTGGCAAAATTATCGCTGGTTTATTGACCGCAACCAATATAACGACAGGAACTTTAAATGCAAGCAATGTAACTATAACTAATTTAACTGCTACCCATATACAATCTGGAGACTTTACCATAGGTGGAACAAGTCAACCAGGTAATATAAAAATTATAGAAAGCACTGCTGGTGGTGCAGGGTCAACCACGGCAAAACTTTATTGGCAAAGCACTGGTGGAACATTAAGGGGAAAAATTTGGACTGATGGAAGTGGTTATATGGGATATAATGCCATGGGTGCAAGGCATTATTTTTACTGTAATGATTATGAAACAATGGTTTTAGATTATAATGTTCAAGCAATTTTTAATTATGGAATCTCTTGTAGGAAAAATTTTAATGTAACAAGTGGAAACACAGCAAGATTTGAAAACAAGGTTTATATGTATGGTTCTTCCACCACAGAATACTTTGAGGGTGGTTCTGATATGTTAACTTATTACGCAAAAGCATATCATTATTTTAATGTTAACAGCACTGAAATGTTAAAAATATCAGCACAAGGAGTTCAAAATACAAATGGAATTTTATATCTCTCTCAGTTAGCAAGTGCTACTGGTGGAGGTTATACTTCTCAAAATGGTGCAATTTATTATGATTCTAATGCTCATAAATTTATGGGAAGAAAAAATGGTTCTTGGGTAGAAATAACAACAACTTAAAATTATGCAAACTAAAGAAGAACTTATAAAAGAACAACAAGACCTTGTGGCTATTAGCCAACAAATTGAACAAAAAAAGAACGAGGTAGTTACTCGTTTAATTGAGATTCAGGGAATTTTAAAATACTTAGAAGAAGAAAAACCTAAAAAAAATGATAACAATAAATAATTTTAAAAAAGGACAGACAACAAGTCCTTATACATCAGATGGTGCATTTGCCAGATGTAAGAATTTAGATGTGGCTTCTCAGCCAGGAATGGCAAGAATTAATTATCTTCCAGTTCTTGCTGGAACTCCCGCATCCCTTTTAACCTCTTGTTCGGTAGATACTTCTGGAAATCTTTATATGGCTGGTGGCGGATATGCCTACATAGTTGCAGTTGGAACTCCAGGGATTACTGATATAACTGGAACAGGCGGAACTGCTTCGGCTGCTTTGTCTATTGGATTTTGGGAAGGATATAACATTTCGGCAATTACAACTAAACTTAGATATTCAACTATTGCTGCACCAAGCACTTGGGCAGATTTTGATACTGATGAGCCGACTACAATGACAGATTTAAGCACTCATAACATTTTTACAAGTGAGTGGGATGGGCATCTTTATGTTACAAATGGAAAATATGTTGCAAGATTAAGGAAAGTTGGTGCAACATTTAACCCAGCAGATGATGCCACTTATATTTGGTCATCAGATGCCTTTGAACTCCCACCAGGATATACAGCAATTGGAATTTCAGAGATAGATAATCTTCTTGTAATTTCTGCATACTGGACAACTGCTTATAAAACAATCTTCTTCTTTTGGAATAGGGCTGACACGGCTTCAGAGTTTGTCTTTGAGTTAGATGAGCCAGACATAATGAGTCTGACTAAGGTAGGAAGAAATGTTTTCGCAACTGGAGGAAAAAGGGGAAACATTTATAAGGTAAATCTTTATGGGGTAACCCCATGGCAAAGGATTCCTTTTGATTATGATAATGCAGAGGAAATGAAAACTTATAATGGAATTGGCACATGCAAGGGAATGGCTTGGTGGAATAATCGTTTAATGGTTGGAGTGGGAAATAATGTTAATACTGGAGGAACTTTTAATTGCGGACTTTATGCAGTTGATGGCAATTCGGTTTATCATGCCCATACAATTTCTTCTGGAAAAGACGGTTCAGACACCAAAGTTCAGATTGGTGCCATTGCAACAATTTCAGATATGCTGGTCTATTCCTGGACAACAACTACTTCAGCCCCAGTGACTGCTTATGGGGTAGATATAGTTAAGTTCAGTAATAATAGGCAGACTTCTTATGTCAGTAATCTTGAAAGCCTTTTTTATCCAGTGGGACTTTTTAATGAAAAGAAATCCTTTGATAGAGTTGAAGTGCAATTAGCAAGACCACTTCAAACTGGAGAAGGAGTTCAAATTAAATATCGTAAAAACATTAATGACTCTTGGACAACCTTGGGAACACAAACTTATGCAACAAATGGTGCAGTAAGTTCTCTAATTTTTCCTGGAATACATAATGCTGAAAATATACAAATAAGGGTTGAATTAACAACTGGTGCATCCTCTAAGAATACACCGTATTTAAAGGAGGTTCACTTAATATAATATGGCATATCCAAATTATCCAAATTTTAACAATTATCTAAATTCAAATTATTCTCAATCGACCCAACCAATAACTGGTTCAAATACCAATCCTTTTGGTTATGCCACAGTCCCTATTTCTAATATACAAGGGAGTAATCCCCCTGCGGGAGGAAATACTGTTAATATAAATCCCCCAGGCTCTGGTTCAACAGATTTAACTGTGCCACCAGCATTACCAGTAGATACAAGTGGTGCTCAAAGTAGTATGGCTGGAGACCTTGCAACAATTAAGGCTCAGTTAGATAAAATACAGCAAGAAGCAAATAAATTAAAAGAAGAAGCAGCAAAACTTAATCAACCAGATAAACCAGGGCAACCAGGACAACCAAAATCAGAGGAAGTTAATTGGCAATGGTTTATGGACCAAAGGGCTGAAATAGCAAAAGATAAACCAGATTGGAAATCATATAATGATTTTTTACAAGAAAGTGGATTAAAAGATATTCAAGCAAAATTACTTGATTATGCAGACCAGGTTGATAAATTAGAGGCACAAAAACAAGAAGAACTTGGTAATATGGAAATGGCAGTCAAGGGAAGGGCAACTATGGCATGGCAGGGAACTAAAGGTTTAATAGAGAGGACTTATAACTCAAGAATTGCTGCAGTTGCTGGTCAGGCAAAGTGGCTTCAATTAAGTTATGATTTTACAAAGGAAAATGCTGATGCCTGGATGAAATATCAGATGTTTGATTATGAACAGAGAGTTACTGACCTTGATTTTTATAAGGATATTTTCGGAGACATGAAAGATGAAGATTACAGAACCTGGCAAAAAGAAAGAACAATAGCACAGGATGCTTTAGACCAGAAATGGAAAGAACTTGATTATATTCTTAAAATGAAAGAGTCAGAACAAAAAAATGATAAAAAACTTTCTTTTACTGACCTTCAGAAAATTAATGAAATGTATGGATTAAGTCTTCCTTATGGAACAACCGAACAGGAAGCACAATATCAAATTAGTGGTGGCATAGGGGAATGGTATGACGAATATGGTCAGGGATTTAGTGGTTATAGAGCCCCATTAACTGAAAAAGCAGACCCAGATGTTGAAAGATATGCTCAGGCAATAGTAAATCGTGGACAGTATCGGACAACTTTTATTAATGAGGAAGGAATTAGAGAAAGAAAGATAGATTGGTCTCAAATTCCACAAGACATTAGGGGTGAAGTTGAGGCAAGGGCAAGTGAATTACAAGAAGAAAAAGATAGAAATAATCCATCTCAAGAAGAAAACAATTGGGATAAATTATGGAAAGGAATTGGGGCTTATGGTTCCTTATTAGTTAATCCAGTTGGAACTGTTTATAATTGGTTAAATAAATAAATATGGCAAAAAAAAGTCCATGGAAGGACCCAAATATAAATCCCGAACCAGTAAGTCCATTATTAGGCGGATATGATGCCATTATAAAAACAGCACCACCTGAAACTCTTGGAAGAAAGATATCAAATTTCTTTGAACCAGTTAGAGAATTTCTTACTGGGATGACTGCTAAAGAAAGAATGGCAGCGAAGGGAGGGTTTCTTCCTACAACAAATCTTAGACCAGTATTTGGAAAAGAGGCACTTCCAGTTGGACCTGCAACTGAATATAGAAAGACTGGAATGATTCCAATCAATATGGCATCAAGAATGTTAGAGGCTATTCCAAAGTTTGCATTACAACTTTTTCAAAATATGAAAGATTGGAATGGAACTGCCCCAGACCTTAAGATTCCCTTTGATGCAAAGAGATTGGGTTTTGATACTCCAGAAATTAAATCCTCTGGAAAAAGATTTCAAGAAGCATTTGATAGAATAAATACACAAAATCCACCTAAGACCAATATGGATGCTTGGAAGAATTTTGCTTATGCACATTTTGAAACTACTATTCCAGATGTTATGGATGCTATTGTTGCTGGAAGCATGGTTAAAATGACTGCAAAATCAATTCTTAAGTTAACCAAATATGACCCATTAATTGAAAGAAGTCTTTCTGAACTTGGACTTACAGAAAAATTTACAAAACAAGAATTTCATGATGCCTGGTATAGAAGTATTAAAGAAGCACCCACTCTAACTGAGAGAGTTAATGCATTTAATTCTGGTTGGAATATCTATCAAAAATTAACAGGTGAGGGAACAATTAATATAGTTGCCATTGACGGGAAAACAACTTTAAATCCACTTGTTAAATCACTTCAAAATACTGCAAAGAATCTTATGCTTCCTATAGACCAATGGGGAATGGGATTTAAAGTTAGACCAATAGTTTCATCTGGAATTGGTCTTCCTGGATATCAAACTAAACCAAGTTTTGGACTTAATCTTAATCCTATAGTTGGCGGTGCAGAAGAAGGCGGTGGAGAATTAAATAGAAAAATACAAGACCTTATAATTAAAGGACTTACACCAGAACAAATTGCAAAAAAATTAGATGTTACCATTGAAACAGTTAAGGGAATTGCTGGAGAGGCAATTATAAGTGGACTTAAAACTCCTCCAATTCATGAGGTTACTCCGTCAGAAGGATACTTTAAGGAAGAACCGCCAATGTCTTTAGAGGAATCAAAAGCAAGAGAAGAAATAACAAGAGGAGAAATACAGGGATTTATAGATGCTGGTTGGAATTCTTTTGATATTGCTAAAAAGTTTAATATCTCTACTTCAGACCTTAAAAAAATGATGGGTGACAAAATTAACATCCCTAAGGGAGAAAATTATATTAAAGATGAATCATTAAGCGATGTATGGAAATGGGATGCTGTTGAAGAAAAAATGGTTAGAAAAAAAATACAACCAGAATGGATTCCCCCAGAAAAACCTGGAGGACTATCAGAATTTGAAGCAGAAAGATTAATGAAACTACAGGACCAAAAAATATACAGAAAAAATGTAAACAAGTGGTTACAAGATGTTTTTATTTGGGACCCAGTTAATAGAAAAAGATTAAATATACCATATCAAACCTCTTGGGGAAGACCAGTTGACCGAATTCATCGCTTTGATTACAAGGGATTAACTTTTATTATTACGAGAGTTGCTAATGGTAAACCAGTTGAAATTGGTTCTCCTGGCGGACTTTTTAAAACTTATGAATTATTTACTGGTATGCCAATTGATATTGGTGGACAAGTTACTGTTAATGGGGCAATAATGGCTGCAAAAATTGCGATTGATAAAGTTGGAATGAGACAGTTAGGAATTAATTTAGCGGAAAATGCTGGAAATAGACCAACGGAACAGCCACGCCCAGTTCCAGAAGAAGAACCAGATATACCACATAGTATTAGGACTGAAGCACAAAATTATAATACAGTAGAAGAATTTAAAGAGGCTTTTAAAAATGGAGAAGTGCAAAATAAAATTAGTTTATTTGCATTAAATAATACAACTCTTACTTCTGCACAAATAAAATCCAGAATTAAAAAAGAACTGAACTATTATACAAAGATAATGGGAACAGAAGACAGGGCTCTTGAAGTAATTTATAAGGAAAAATTTGTTGACGGATGGATTCAAGAAATGAATGAAAGGCAACGATTAGAAACAAAGGCACCGCCTGATTGGGAGGTTAGAGGTTTTGTTAATAATATGATTAAACTTGGTCCTTCTTGGTGGGGTCCAGAAAACTTTTTAAGTGCATTAAAAAATAATTTTCCTGAGATTACTGGCGAACAGATTTCAAATGCCATTAATCAATTTATGCCACACAAGATAAAGGGATGGGTTCCAGGCGGTAAAGGCACCTTTGGGAGACCAGAGAAGATTAAAAAACCTTATGTAAGAGATACGGCAACTCCATACAATACGGTTGGGGTTCGTGGTTTAAATAGGGTTGGAATGGCACCAGAACCAGTTAAGATGATAACCAAACCAGAAGATGTCTTACTTAGAATAAGAATGAGGGCAATGGAAAGAGGTTCAAGGATTGGATTTAAGGCTGGTTATATTGAAGCCAGGGATGCTTTAATTGAAAAGTTTAAAACAAAAAAAATTGCAGAGAAAGAAGCAAAGAAAATGATATTGGATTATGCCAATACCTATCTTCCAAAGTCAGCCAGAGGAGGTCTTTTAAGAACCGTTGCAGATGCAAAAACATTGCAGAATGTTATTTTGGCACTCATTAGAATAGATAATCTTGCCCAAAAGATATTATTTAATCAGTCAATTAATGACCTTAAAAATACCTTAAAGGAAATTTCTAAAAGTAAGAACATTGATATTGTATATGTTAATAGGATTAAAAAGATTATTAATAACATTGAGTTAAATAGACACAATCCTCAAACAATTAAAGAACTAACGGAGACAATGAAGTATCTGGAAAGAGAAAAGGCTGCGGGGAACGAGGTAGAATTGCCAGAAAGAATACTTGAAAAATTACAAATACTTAGTAGGGTTTCAAGGAATGATTTAACCCAGGAACAAATAGATGGAATAATTGACGAGATTGAGTTATTAAAAACCATTGGTAAAACTGGACTAAAGGCGAGAAACGCACTTTATAATTATGAAAAAGAAAAGATAACTCAGGATATTTTAAAATCAGCAATTAAGTTCTCCTCTAAAGAAGTTCAGGGGATTCCATTAGAGGGAAAGTTATCGGCACAGGCAAGAGCAGTTAATTTCTATCATAGGGCTTTCAATGAACTTCAAAGTAAGGTTAAATTTGGAATTAAACCAATGGGTGGAATTGCTGACATTACTGGTGTTCCTTATATTAAAAATAGATTAGACCTTGATAAAGCAAATTATCTTAATCATCCTCTTAAAACAAATATACTTGATGATGTAAATGCTATTATAAAGAAGAACAAACTGACTGCTTCAAATATGAAAAGGATAAGGATTTATGAGGTTGCCCAACAGGTTGGCGGATATGAAAAACTTGCAAATGTTGGGATAAGTAAGGATGTTGCAGATTCTATTGTTCTTACTCCTGGTGAAATGGAATATCATACCCTTACCAGAAAACATTATGACGAATGGTATCCAGCGGTTAAGAAATTTGCAAGGGATAATTATAATGTTGATGTCGGACTTCTTCCAAATTATGTTCCTTTTATAACTGATTTCAGTGCGGCAGAAGACTTAAATTTAAGAGACAGATTTGGTCCTCTTTCTGAGAATATAATGAGAAAGAATGTCCCAATGGGATTTACAAAAGAAAGAGTTGGTGCTGGAAACCAAATTATAGAAATTGATGCCCATAAGACATTCTTAAGACATACTGATAATGTGGCTTATATGCTTACGAATGGAAAGGATATTAAAATGATTTCTGAAATCTTTAATGACCCAAGAGTTAAAGATGCAATGGGTGATGTTGCTAATCTTGCATGGAGAGAGTATATGGATTTGTCTGCAAGAATGGGCGGAATCGACCAGGCAAGAAAAAATGAATTGGCAGATTTTTTTAGAAAGAATTTAGGTCGTGCAGTAATGCCATTTAAGATAGGAGTATCATTAATTCAGTTATCTTCATTTGCCGATACCGCTGCTGTTATTGGTGCAAAATATACTGCAAGTGGGGCAAACAACATTGCACTTAGTAAGGAATGGAGAAAATTTATTTGGGATAATTTTCCAGAGATTAGAAATACAGTTGGGGATGACCCATCATTTATTGAGTTGTCGGAAGGTTGGCTTGGAGAGTTATCAAGATATGGATTTATGCCATTGAAGGCATTAGATGGTTTGGTTAGAATGAGTAACGCTGCGGGTGCTTATGAAATGTTAATGGATAAAGCAGGATTAGAAATTGACTTTTCTAAACCAAATAAAGAAATAGTTCAAGAGGCACAGAAACTTACAACCGAAGCCCAAAGTTCATCTTTCTGGTGGAATCAACCATTGTCATTAACAAGGGGAAGAATAACTGGCAATAGGTCTCTTGATAGGTTAATACTTCAATTCCAGAGTTTCATTCTGGGAAGATTTGAAAACTTTGAAAAAAGATTTTGGAGAGAGGGAATTAAGAAGGGAGATTATACTCGTGCTGCAACTGCATTTTTTTGGTTAGTAATTGTTTCAAGTATGCTTGGAGTTGGATTAAGAAGGATTAGCAAAAGAATAATAAATTTTGCTACTGGAAATAAAAATGAGGAAGATAAATTTTGGAAAGATATGGTTCTTGATACAACACAAAACATTCCCCTAATGGGACAGGTAATTAGTGCCATAATTTATGGTTCAGACCCTGTTCCAGTATTAAATGCTTTTCAAACAGGAATTACTGGTGCAAAGGGAGTGATAACTGGAAAACAACCAAAAACAAGAATGAAAGGAATGATAACATTAATTAGTGCATTAACTGAATTATTTGTTGGTCTTCCTGGAACAGCAGAAGGAACTAATTTAATAAGAAAATTAATGAGTGGAGACCGTGGACCAACTACTCCATCAAATAAACCAATGGATATCTATAATACTGGTAGCAAACCAAATGTTCAAATAAAGAAACCAAATGTTCAAATAAAGAAACCAATAGATATCTATAATAAATAAAAATAATGACAAAACAACAAAACAATGTCCAAGATATTTGTATAGCAGAAATAAAAAAGGATTGTGCTTGGATGAGAGATGAAATTGGATGCATCAAAACTCAAGTCTTTAATCACATTCCTACCCAAATAGAGGATATGAGAAAGGAGAGAATGGTGCAAATTGAAGATTTAACTAAAGAATTAAATGCCTTAAAAGACAAGATTGTAATGTCATTTTTAATTGGCATTGTTTCTATTATAGTTGTCCAAATTCTTCTCAAACTTTTCGTATAACCCTTGACAGCCAGGTTGGGTTTTTGTTAAAATAAACTAAGATTATGAAAAAGAGGTCACTTAATTCGTGTCTCTCAGTTTCAAAATCGCCCCAACCAGACCCTAAGTCTGGTGTTTTAATTTAAACAAAATGAAAAAATGGTTACCCACAGAAGATGAAGACCTGGATAACCTATATCCTAACCACACAATACATGAGTTGGTTAAACATTTTAAAAGAAGTGAGGATTCAATAACCAGGAGAGCAAACAGGAGACACCTAAAAAAGGCACCTGGATTTTTCAAACTACATTACAATAGCACATTAAAAAAATACCACGAGGAGGTGGATGAAATGAAAGAAAATCCATTGGAGAAATATGTGGGAAAAGACAAAATTGTAGGGAGACCTGTTAGATTAAATATACAGGTTTTAGAGGCTAATCGGAATGGAACGGCTGGAAAGTATGCAACCGTGAAGTTCTTCGGAGACTGGCACTGGGGTGCCCGTGAGTGTGACCGAGAAAAGGTCAGACAACAAGCGGAATACTGCTTACAGGAGAAAATCTATGTCTTCCTTATGGGAGACCTATTAGAGGCGGCAACCAGAGGTTCGGTTGGTGCGGGTGTCTATCACCAGATAATGAACCCACAACAACAAATGGAAGAAGTAATTGAACTTCTCCGACCATTGGCTGAAGCCAAACTGATAATTGGTTGTCTTATGGGGAACCATGAATTCCGCATAGAGAAGGACACATCTATCAATGTGACCAAGGTCATTTGTGCAATGCTCAAGATACCCTATCTGGGAAGTGCTTGTTGGAATCTCTGGAGAGTTGGAAACCAAGATTACAAGGTATATGCCTTGCATGGGGCTTCTGGCTCACGGTATATCTATACCAAAATAAAGGCACTGGTAGATATCAGCCACAATTTTTCTGCAGACTGCCTTGTGATGGGACATGTTCATGACCTATCTGATGCGATTCAGATTGTCCAATATGTTGACCTTAGGAACAAGACCGTAATGGAACGAAAGAAGTATCTTGTCCTTACTGGACACTATTTGTCCTACGACAGGTCATACGCCCAAGACAAGGGAATGCCAATAGGCAAGATGGGTTCACCCAATGTGAAATTCTTTGCGGATAGACATGATTTGCATGTTTCCTCGTAAGGAAACTATCAAGTTAGGAGGTGATTATGGGAGAAGTAGAAGAAATTGTGGAAGACCTGATAAGACAGGCAAGGAAGGCAAGAATAACTGAATGCCAAGCAAACGCACATCTGGGATTTATCTATTATCAGGGATGCATAGATATGGGAATAGACATCCTTGATAACCTTGACAGACTTAAGGCAGAAAAGATAGAATTAACTGAAGACAGTGCATACTGTTAGGAGGCACAATGAATAACGCCAAAAGAGAAACTCATAAATGTTCCATTTGTGGCGACTACTACATTTATGACGCTGATGAATGTGATGACCCTGATATTTGTCAGGAATGCGAGTTAGAACTTTGCAGGCAAAAAAGAATCAAGGACTTCTGGAACGGCTCTTAACACCTCTAAAATGGGGCAGGTAAAGATAACTTAAATTATCTGCCCCTTATTCTTTAGTAAATTAACCCTTTAAACTTATGAAAAAATATACAATAGAGTTTTTAAAAAGCACCAAAGGTCAAATTATGATTGCCGAATCAATCCAAACTTGGGGGGACAAAGATAAAGAAAAGGCAAAACAAGATTATATTAAGCAATTAAAAAAGAATCTATGCCAAAAAAACAAACATTAAAAGAACAGATAAAAAAACTTTGCGATAAGTTTGATAAAAGTTTAGAACCTTGGGAAGAATTTTTTCCAAGAGAAATCCTATCCCTTTTAAAAGAGGAGAAGGATAAATCTTATCAAGATGGATTTATTGCTGGGTCAGATGTAGTTGCAATCCAAGTAAGTGAATTAAAAATTGAAGAAATTAAAAGAATTCTTAAAGAGGAGAAAAAGAAATGGGAGAAGGAAAACAATATAAATACAGGTGGACACATTTGGGCAATGCCCACTTGTTCAAGATGTAAAAGAGAAGTGCCTTTTACAACAGATGAATCTATGATTTTTTATGAAGGAGAAAGTCTTTGTGGGGAATGTTATGAAAAACTTAAAAAACTAAAAGAGTAGTCCTTTCTTTGTGGGCGGCTAATATGGGTGGCAAGTAGCCGAAAGGCGAGGGCTGGAATTCCCAAGTGGCAACACCACTAACGCCTACAAAGAAGGGACTAACTCCCTTCCGCTACCAAAAGGGGCAACATCGTGCAAGTTGCCAAATATGGGGACTGGGAAGTTCTAAGTAATACACTTTTTAATAAATCAGGGACTTCCCTCCCTTTCCTCCCTTGTTATGAAAATACTTAAAAAAATAGCAGAGTTCTTCTCCTTCCATTGCCCTTATTGGAAGGAATGCGATTGCTACAGCAAGGACTCGGAGACCTGTAAATACGGGGACTCTTATTGTGGCAAGTTTAGAGAAAATAAAAAAGATGCCAAAAAACATAAAAGAGTTAGAAACTAAATTCTTAAAAGTTTTGACAACCAAAGAGCAAAGAGAGATAATTAAAGGTGCAATTAAACTGGTTGAGGATAGAGAGATGGTTAAAGAGGGCAGAGCATTAGAACTTATTTGCCTTGATTTCCTATCTGGTTATCCTCATCCAACAGAATATGGCGGAAAAAACTGAAAAATACTTTTGTTTTGATTGTGGAAAAGAGGTCTTAATCAAGACTGATTCTTTGGATAATGAAATCGTTGATGGCGTTATGCTTAAATATGAGCATGATGGTGAATCAATGTTTATTATTAAATGCAATTCCTGCTATGCCAAAAGCAAGGAGTTGACTAATTTCCAGGAATGCGAGGTCTATAGCCGTGTCGTTGGTTATCTTAGACCAGTTAAGCAATGGAACTTGGGCAAACAAGACGAGTATAAAGACCGTAAAAACTATGAAATTACTAAGACCCACAAAGTGCGACTTCATAAGTCAAAGATTCGCAGAAAATAAAGTTCCCTTTTATGCCCAAATGGGAATGAAAGGACACAATGGCGTGGACTTTGCCATGTATGGCGAGGAGATTATTTATTGGAATGGATTTGATGTGGAAGGCAAGGTTATTCAAACCAAAATCTATGATGACGGCTGTATGGGAGTCTCAGTTTTAATAACCGATAAGGATGGAAGTCTCTATTTGGCACGATTCCTTCATTTAAAGGCATTTCTGTGCGTTCCAGGGGCTATCCTTGGGGTAGCCAGTCCTATTGGGATTGGAGATAATACAGGGAAGTATACTACAGGCAAACATCTTCATTGGGATTTAATGCCAGTTAAGGTTGTAAACAATTCTTATGTGGCTTTAGACCCAAACAATGGTTATGCGGGTTGCATTGACCCTTTACCTTTTGTGAAAAATGAATATGTTATGGACATCTTAAAAGGATGGCAAAAACTCTTGGCACAAATGACAGAAATGCTTTTAAAAATGAAAAAAGCATTATTTACAAAGGTCGGTGAAGTTTAAAGTTGCGTAAAATTATGACATTAGATTTGACATTACCCCTTGCACTTTTGGGAATAATCGTTTTGACCCAGATTTGTAAGAGGTGGATAAGTCCTAAGTTTGGCAAAACAGGAGTCCAATTATTTATTGCCGCAGTTTCATTCTTGGTTGCTGGTATCTTTATCAGCAAAACATGGTTAACGGCAGACACATTGGCTGTTTTGGCTACATTGTGGGTTGGTGCAAACGGTATTTACCAAATTATCGGCAAACCAATCTTTGATGAATTAGGTGCATTAGTGGAGAAGAAATAAAATGAAGTTATTTTTTACATAGGAGTCCTATTGTGCTTGGTGCTGAATGCCACAGCAGCGATTGGTCAGGACAATAGTGAAACTCTTACAAAACCGACTGACGAAGTTCGGACATTGATACTGGTAAACGACAATAGTGTAAGAGGAATGAGTAATATCTGCACTGAGGAAGAAATAGAATTTGGGGAGATAATTAAAAGCGAAGACATAAACGAAGTCCTGGATGAGTCAGTCAGATATGGGAATTTGATTAGGTGTCTGATTCAATGCGAAAGTGGCTACAACCCAAACGCAACTGGGGATAGTGGTCTGGCTTTTGGCATCCTTCAATTCCACAAGCCCACATTTGACACCTATTCAGAAAGATATAAAATGGAGTTGGACTATAGAAATCCAGTCCATCAGATAGTTCTTTGTGATTTAATGTTGCAGGAAGATTTCAAGAATGTCTCTCATTGGACATGTTGGAATTCTTGCAAAGGAAAATAGATTTTAAATAACGCTGGACACCCCTGTGCGAACCATTTCTTTAAAACCACTTAATAATTGAGAGATGAGTTTTTTAAAACTCTCTCTGATACTTTCTATCACTTTAGGTGTTTGGAATGACCAACGGCAGGGGATTGTCCCCGTTAGTTATGGCTCTCAACCTGGCTAAGGTTTTTCTTTTTCATATATTTACTCTTTACTTACTCATACCTTTTCCCTTAGTCAGGTTAAGGGTCAGAACAAAAAACCCTTGACAAACATTTAAAAATTTGCTAAACTGTTAATAAGTCAGCATTATGAATTCGTGCTGATGAAACAAAATGTTTACCAGGCATAAACAAGTCAGTAGGAGAAATCCTATTGGCAATCTTAACAATTTCATCTCGGCTTTTCGTGCTGACTTGAATTGTGCTTGGTTCGAATTCGGCAAATCAACCCTTCGTTAAGAGGGGTTTTTGCGTTCCTTGGGGGTGCCGATGAAGTTTGCGGTGTCGGTAATAAAAACTTAACGGAATGGACATAATGCTATTTCTATTGTGTCTGTTCCCGCACTAAGAAACCGCCTCCTTAAGAGTATCTTTAGATTTTTTAATGTCCTTGGCTTCGGCAGAGGGTGAATTATTCGCCTCAAAGTCAGGGAATGGCGGTAAAGAGACATCTCTCGCTTATTTTTTTCTAAAGATATCTCGGTAGGTTTGAAGGGTGGCATTAGCCATGAAACTATCCTGCCAATTTTCTTTTTTGCTTTAAAAGTTTCTGCAGTAGTTCTTTCTTATTAGAAGTTTAAGCAATCCTTAAAGAAAAAAGTATAAGGGAGTTTTTTTATTCCCTCTAACAAACACTAAACATGAAAACAAAGACACTTGGAGAGCAAATTTATAGTATTTTAGTAGCATTAAACTCTGATGAATATGATAATTGTGGAAATGAAAAAGAAAGAAGGGGAATGAAAGAATGGAGGTCAAAAGTTTTAGGAAAGGATTATCATTGTTGCCAAAAATGCGGAGAAAAAAGAAAAAAACTTGAAGGTCATCATGTCTTTAATTGGAAAGATAATCCAGAAATAAGAAGGGATAAGTATAATGGGGTAATTCTTTGTAAAAATTGTCATTTATTATTTCATAAAACTTATGGAAAGAGACATACGACAAGAGAACAGTTAGATGAGTTTTTAATGGGGGATTCTTTAAAAGAAAAACTTAATAGATTAACTAATACAATATGAAAACATTAGATTACCTTCTAATTGCATCAATACTCTTTGGTGTATTTTTAATTGGATGGCTTATAGGGATGCTGAAATAGTTTTCCACAACACTGAATCCTTGACTTATATCCTTGACGGATTATAATGGAATAAAGGTCGGAAATAAAAAAAATAAAAATATGAAATCTTTAAAAGAATTAAGAGAACTTCAGGATAAGTTAGATGCTGAAACAGTTGTCTGTCCTCATTGCGGTCAGGAGTCCCCTTGGGGTTTTATTGAGGAATGGGGTTCTTGTGGAGATTGTGTCGCAAAAGAAATGCACAAGGATGACAACGAAAGGTTTAAAGATGCCTTTGGGGATGAAGATGAGGATTCTTTAGAAGATTCAGAAGAATTATGAACTACGAAAAAAAGGAATGGGTCAGGGGTAAGTTTGCCTTAAAGTGCAAAAATTGTGGAAAGAAGTGGTTGGTTGGGGATAGAGACAGAAGCAAGAGAGAAAGAAAGAATTGGTTTTGTCCAGATTGCACCAAAGAGGTTGAGAGTTTAATTGGTTATGCTTTTAAAGAGGGGGTTTTGAGTTGGGATGACGAGATGACTTGGGATGAAAAGGTTGATTATTATAATAAATCAATGGCTTATGACGAAAAAGAAGATTGAGCATTTGTGCAAGTATTGTTATCTTCCTCTTAAAAGGGGTCAATGGGGAATAGGGTATTGTTTAGACTGCAGTGAGGAAAAGTTTATTTCCAATGCTAAAGAGTATTGTGTTGTTTGCGGAGAGAAAATTAAAAACACTACAAATTTAATAACAAGAATTCTTCGCAACGGGAATTATTGTATAAATTGTTGCAACAACTCCCAGAAACTTTTGATGTTTAAGGCTGGAATAACTTGCAACAAGAAATCAATTATCAAATTAGAGAAGAAACTTAAAAAAAAGGGTTTATTAGACAATGAAAAGGAGATTATAAGGGTTCTTATTACAGAGAAAAAGAAAGACATAAAAGATAGAAGGCAAAATCTTGACAACTTTATTAAAACCTTGCCACAATATAGAGAAGCCGACATATTCTTGGGAAGGCAAGATGGAATAATGGCGGAATAAAAATATGAGACAAAAAGACTATGTAAGATTAGAAAAAATAAAAAGGTATTATGAAAAGGGGATTACAATGGCAGAGATTGGTAGGCTTTTCCCTAAAAAAGATGGAACGCCTATTAGTAGGCAAAGAATTCACCAGATTTTAACTGGGTATTTTTCTCCATATCATAATTCTCCCAAACATAATGCCTATAAAAATCAATGGAAAAAGGAACGCCAGAAAAAGGCTTAATGGAGATACCTTATCTCTTTTATGCCAATCCAATTTCTTTTCCTAACTGGAAGTATGAAAATAGGTTTGGGGTGGGACTGGACATAGACAGGGCTTGGTATAAAGAAAAACCAATTTGGAGGTATAAGGTTTTAAAGGGCTCTTATAAGGATTGTATTTTAGAGATTGAGAGAGATAAGGCAAGGCAGGTTGTGGTTAGAAATGCTATTCCTTCGGGAAGTTGTCATGACTTATTGCCAGTTGAGGTAATGAAAATGGAAAAACCAATTATAGAAATAAAAAAGGTCGAGCAAATAATAGATACAAGTAATCAACAAAAACTTATATGAAATTTAAATCACCAAACGAGAAACCAAAAACAGAGTGGGAGATTAAGTTTTTTAGAGAGAGTCCTTTTATGCCATTTGGCTCAATGATGAATGCTTATGGGCAAAACTTTACAAGCAAGGGAATAGACATTAAGGATTTTTTAAGCGACAGCAAAAAGATATTTAAGTTAGCAAAGGCATTAGTTAAGGATGCTTATGATTTCTCCCAAGATATTTATGAACCTGAACCAATTTCAATGGAACAGGCACAGAAAGCAAGTGAGAACTTCCAAAAGATATACGACAAAGAGGCACAATTAAGAGATATAGCAGTTGAAACAGGGGAAGTCCCACCAGAGGTCGTTAATGAATTAACTGAACAAAAATAGTATGAAAAAAATAAAAGGAGTTTTTATTCCCCCAGATGAGTTCGCAAAAAACAATGGGAGTGAGCCAATTATGATTATGAAAGGCACGATAGACAATATCTTATTGGGCATGAAGGCACTTAATCTTTTAAATGATAATTTAAGTGCAAAAATAGAGGATTTAGAAAAAAAGGTCGATGAGTTAGAAAATAATTTAAACAGAGGTAAATACAAATAATATGTCCATTTATAAACGGTCAGTTAGTATGGGTCAATTTGCCAAGAAAGGCGTTGACATTAACCAAGATGACATCATCACTATTCGCAACGAGGGAAAGAAATTGGAAGGAGAGTTTGGCGTAAGGGACATCTTTTTAGTGGGTTTGCCAAGCGGAGA